>Ga0115001_10001021_pt1 | contig 21426 bp, 17 predicted proteins | sample ArcticOcean_MG_C_12_FD_89869 | JGI IMG/M metagenome (GOLD analysis project Ga0115001, IMG submission 89869) | Marine microbial communities from western Arctic Ocean - ArcticOcean_MG_CB8_130 | ecosystem: Environmental > Aquatic > Marine > Oceanic | place: Arctic Ocean: Canada Basin | collected... | reverse complement strand
GAGAGGCACACCACAATCAAGAAAATTTTATTTTACCCGGTTTTGTAGATGCACATATTCATATAGAAAGTTCTATGTTAGTGCCTTCTGAATTTGCTAAAATTGCTGTTGTGCACGGAACGGTAGCTACGGTTTCTGATCCGCATGAAATTGCCAATGTTTTAGGTGTCAAAGGAGTTGATTTTATGATTGAAAATGGAAAAAAAGTTCCGTTGAAATTCAACTTTGGAGCACCAAGTTGTGTGCCTGCTACTTCTTTTGAAAGTGCCGGCGCCATTATTGATGCAGCCGATATTCAATTGATGATGGAAAATCCTGATATTAAGTACCTTGCAGAAATGATGAATTATCCAGGAGTTTTGTTTGACGACGCCGAAGTTCTTGCGAAGATTCAGCATGCAAAAAATAATAAGAAACCTATTGATGGTCATGCTCCGGGTTTAAGAGGAGAGGATGCCACTAAATATATTGCTGCCGGAATTTCTACAGATCACGAGTGTTTTACTTTTGATGAAGCATTAGAGAAGTTGCAAAAAGGAATGAAGGTACTTATTAGAGAAGGAAGTGCTGCAAAGAATTTTGAAGCTTTAATAGCTTTATTACCAGAACATTTCGAAAATATGATGTTTTGTTCAGATGATAAGCATCCAGATGATTTATTAGTAGGCCATATAAATCAATTGTGTGAAAGAGCCGTAGCAAAAGGAATTGATGTTTTTAAAGTGTTGCAAGCAGCTTGTGTAAATCCTGTAAAACATTACAATTTAGAGGTTGGTTTGTTGCAAAAAGGAGCTGCTGCAGATTTTATTTTGGTGGATAATTTAAAACACTTTAATGTTTTAGAAACCTATATTAACGGAGCGTTAGTTGCTAAAAACGGCAAAAGTTTTGTGAAATCGGTTCCTTTTGAAATCTTGAATAATTTTAATACGGATACAAAGAAAGTAGCAGATTTTAGATTTGAATCTTCAGCAAATAAAATTAGAGTTATTGAGGCTTTAGATGGCGAATTGGTCACCAATCAAATTGAAGCTGCTTCATTAATTGTTGCTGGAAATTTAGTTTCAAATACTGAAACTGATGTTCTAAAAATGACGGTTGTAAATCGATATAAAAATGAAGCACCCGCAATTGCGTTTATTAAGAATTTCGGAATTAAAGAGGGCGCCATTGCAAGTTCTGTGGGGCATGATTCTCATAATATTATTGCCATTGGGGTTTCGGATGAAGCAATTTGCAAAGCGGTAAATCTAGTGATTGAAAATAGCGGAGGAATTTGCGCTATAAATGCATACGAAGAAAAAATAGTCTCTTTACCAGTTGCAGGAATTATGTCTGACTTGTCTGCGGAAGAAATTGGCAAATCATATGCAGAATTAGATCAAATGGCAAAAGAAATGGGCAGCAAACTAAGCGCGCCGTACATGAGTTTATCTTTCATGGCCTTGTTGGTAATTCCATCTTTAAAGTTAAGTGATAAAGGGTTGTTTGATGGAACTTCTTTTAAATTTACTTCTTTAGAAATAGCGTAGTATCTTTTTGTCATTCACCCAAAAGTAAGCATCTATAATTCAAAACAAAAGAATGGTGTCTGCGTACTTTAAGCGTTTTTATTTAGGAAGATTAACGTGCTGAAGATATTTCTTATGTACAAGCATCCCAAATAACATCCTTAGGTGTCCGAGCCGTAATTACTATTTCTTCTTTAGAAACGGGGTGTATAAACTTTATTTTTCGGGCATGTAAACTAATGCTTCCATCTTTGTTAGAACGTGGAAAACCATACTTTAAATCACCTTTTATAGCACTACCAATATAAGATAACTGTGTTCTAATTTGATGATGCCTGCCGGTTTCTAAATCAATTTCAATTAAAAAATAATTCTCTAATTTTTTAATGATATTGTAGTGCAGGATAGCTTTCTTACTCCCTTCAATTTCTTTTTTGTAGACAAAAGATTTGTTCTTTTTTGTGTCTTTTTTTAAAAAATTAGTGAGGGTATCAGTAGTTGCTTTTGGTGCATTTTTTACAAGTGCCCAATAAGTTTTGTTAATTGTCTTTTCGCGTAACATTTTGTTTAAACGCTCTAAAGCTTTAGAGGTTCTGGCAAAAATTACGATTCCAGAAGTAGGTCTGTCTAATCGATGCACGGTACCAATAAAAACCAGCCCCGGTTTATTGTATTTATCCTTTACGTACTCCTTAACAACATCACTTAACGGTTTATCTCCCGTTTTATCACCTTGGGTAATATCACCAGCTCTTTTATTGACAATAATGATGTGATTGTCTTCAAATAAAACTTGTAAATTTTCTTTTGTGGAGTTCATAGCACATTTTAATACTACTTTAGATAAGTCTAAAGGTTATTTAAAATCTTTAGCAACATCTTGGTTTATACCATCAATAAAATCTAAAAATTCTTTTCTACCGAGGCCCGTAGAAGAAGATGTTAAAAATGATGTTGGTAATGTTTCCCAATGTTGTAGTAATTTCTTCTTGTAAGAAGTAATTTGTTTGTTCAATTTAGAACTTCCTAATTTATCTGCTTTCGTAAAAACAATACAAAACGGAATTTGGTTTTCACCTAAAAACTGCATGAAATCTAAATCTATTTTTTGAGGATCGTGTCTTGAATCAATCAGTACAAAAGTACAAACCAGTTGCTCTCTCTCTTTAAAATAGTTCTCTATAAAATATTGAAAAATTACTCTTTTCTTTTTAGAAACGGATGCATACCCATAACCAGGTAGATCGACTAAAAACCACTCTTCATTTATTTTAAAGTGATTTATAAGTTGGGTTTTTCCTGGTTTCCCAGAAATTTTAGCCAAATCTTTTCGCTCCATTAACATATTAATCAATGAAGATTTTCCAACATTAGAGCGGCCTATAAAAGCATATTCTGGCATTCTTTCAGTGGGGGCTTTCATAACATTACTGTTACTCATTATAAATTCTGCCGACTTAATTTTCATTAAATTATATGTTTCTGGATGTAAGCCAGTTGTGAAGAATGGTGTTAAATTCCTGAGGTCTTTCCATCATGGCAGCATGTCCACATTTGTCAATCCAAAACAAATCAGAATCTGGTAAGATTTTATGAAAATCTACCGCTACTTCTGGCGGCGTTACTACATCTTGTTTTCCCCAAATTAAACAGGTAGGTTGTTTCATTGCGGGTAGATCCCCTGACATATTGTGGCGTATGGCGCTTTTCGCGATTGCTAGCGTTCTTATTACAGAACTTCTGTCATTTACAATTTTAAAAATATCATCAACCATTTCTTTTGTCCCAATAGCTGGGTCGTAAAAAACACCTTGCGTTTTCTCTTTAATATATTCATAGTTTCCTCTTTTCGGGAAACTATCACCCATCGCTTTTTCATACAAACCAGAGCTTCCCGTTAAAATAAGTGCACGCACTTTTTCCTGGTGGTGTTTTGTGAAGTATAAACCAATATGTCCGCCTAAAGAGTTCCCTAATAAGATTACTTTATCTAATTTTTTTAGTTCAATGAAATCAACTAAAAAGTCCGCTAAATTTTTAACATTGGTCTTTATCAAGGGAAGTGAGTACAACGGTAATTCAGGAATTAATACTTTGTAGCCATTTTTTGAAAAGTGGTCAAAAGTATTCTCAAAATTACTTAAAGCCCCCATGAGACCATGTAAAACAATTATAGCAGGCCCTTCCCCCGCCTCGGCATATGTGAATTTCCCCTCAGTTTTTAACTTGTCAGTCATCATTCAATTCGTTTTACTTAAACGCAAATGTAATTCTTTTTTATAACATAAATATCTTTTATATACATCACATTATTTGCCCTTTTGAAGGAAGTACACTCCCTTTTTTAGTAGGAAATCTATTTACTTATTAACATTGTGGTAAAAAGTGGTAAAAAGTGGTATTATTTATATATTTTTGATATCTATAAAATATTTTATTTGTGATTAGTCTAATTGGTACATATGAATGTAAAGCAGATGCGAAAGGCAGGGTATTGTTCTCCGCAGCGCTGAAAAAGCAGTTGCAGCCAGTTTTGAATGAAGGTTTCGTTATCAAAAGAGCTGTTTTTCAGCCTTGTTTAGAGTTGTACTCAATGGAAGAATGGCGCCTAATAATGACTAAGATTAATAAGTTGAATAAATTTATCAAGAAGAATAATGACTTTATTAGAAGATTTACTGCAGGTGTAAAAATAGTTGAATTTGATGCAGCTGGAAGAGTTTTGATTCCTAAAGATTTAGCTGATTTTGCTAAAATTTCTAAGCACGTGGTCTTGTCTTCTGCCGTTAATATTATAGAAATTTGGGATAAAGAAAAATACGAAAAAGCAATTAACGATGCTACAGTGGATTTTGCAACGTTGGCTGAAGAGGTAATGGGAAACACAGAATTCGATGAAGTATCATAGTCCAGTTTTACTAAAAGAAAGTGTTGATGCGCTCGCTATTAAAGAAGACGGCATTTATATAGATGTTACGTTTGGTGGGGGAGGTCATTCACGAGAAATTTTAAATAGGCTTGGTACATCGGGTAGATTGTTTGGTTTTGACCAAGACCCAGACGCTTTAGAAAACACAATTGAAGACACACGTTTTACTTTAATTCCTGAAAATTTCAGATATATCGCAAGATTCTTGAGGTTTCATGGTATAAAAAAAGTAGATGGAATTCTAGCAGATTTAGGTGTTTCCTCGCACCAGTTTGATGAAGCCGAAAGAGGGTTTTCTACCCGTTTTGATGGTGATTTAGATATGAGAATGAATCAGAAGTCTAAAATTTCTGCCAAGGAAATTATTAGTAATTATTCAGAAGAAAAATTAGCGGAAATTTTGTTTTTGTATGGAGAGTTAAGAAACTCTAGAAATATTGCGAAAACCATTGTAGAAAAAAGACAAGAAGAGAAGATAGAAACAAGTTTTCAGTTAAAAGCAGCACTTCAGCAATATTTACCAAATGCAGTAGAGCACAAAATATTGGCGCAGATATTTCAGGCGATTAGAATTGAAGTAAATGAAGAACTAGAGGTATTGAAAGAGTTTTTGTTGCAAACACCAAACTTATTAAAAGAAGAAGGAAGATTAAGTGTTATTTCTTACCATTCTTTAGAAGATAGGCTGGTAAAGAGATTTATTAGAACAGGACTGTTTATTGGTGAGCCAGAAAAAGATTTTTTCGGAAATATAGAAGTTCCGATGCAGAAAGTAGGGAAGTTAATAGTTCCCGATGTGAAAGAGGTTAAAATAAATAACAGAGCTCGCAGTGCTAAATTAAGAATCGCAACCTTGAAAAAGTAACATGTCTAAAATCAAAAAAGGAGTGTATGGTTTTCTAAGAGGAAGTTTCCTTACAGATGAATCTGCTTTTAAAAATTGGCGAATTATCATTTTTGTAGTAGGCTTGCTTTTAATAATGATTTCCAGTGCTCATAATTCCGATCGCAAAGTAATTGCGATTTCAGAATTAAATAAATTAAAAAGAGAGTTAAGGGCGGAATATGTAGATACGGGTACTATTTTAATGCGAATGAAAATGGAGTCGAGTATCAGAGCAAAAGCAAAATTAAGAGGCCTATATCCTTCTCAAACGCCTCCAAAGAAAATAAAAATAACGAATTAAAATAAGTAACATTGGCAACTCAGAAAAAAAACATTCTTACTAAATTCTACTTGGTAGCAGTTTTTATGACGGTGTTTTTATTGGCAATAATTTTGAGAGTGATCAATCTTCAGTATGTTCAAGGAGATACCTACAGGAAATTAGCAACAGAACTTACCATACGACAAGACACCATTTACGCGAATAAAGGAAATGTGTATGCTGCAGATGGCAACTTACTAGCGACTTCTATGTCTAAGTTTAATATTTTCATGGATTTAGTTACGGTAGATCCGGTTGTTTTTGAAAAACATGTCAAAGGGCTGTCTGTTGCGCTTTCAGAAATGTTAGGGCCTGCGGCAAGCTACTATGAAAAGACTTTAAGAAGGGCTAAAAATAAAAAAAGCCGCTATTTTTTAATTACAAGAAATTTAGGGTATACAAACTATCTAAAAATGAGAGAGTTCCCAATTTTTAATTTGGGAGTTTATAAAGGAGGGTTTATTGCAAAGCAGCGCACAGAAAGAGCACATCCTATTGGTAAAATAGCTGCACGTACTATTGGATATGATGATTTTAGAGGGGAGGCAGGAATTGAAGGTGCATTTGCAGCTTATATGCAAGGTGAAAATGGACTGAGATGGGAGCAGAAAATTGCCAAAAACCAATGGAAACCAATTGCAGATTACAATGAGAAAGAACCTATTGATGGGCATGATATTATTACTACTATAGATGTAAATATTCAAGATATTACACACCATGCGTTGTTAAGAAGTTTAGAGTACTTTGAGGCAGATCACGGTTGTGCAGTGGTAATGGAAACGGCAACGGGAGAAATCAAAGCGATTTCTAATTTAGGAAGAACAAAAAAAGGAACTTACTACGAAAAAAGAAACTATGCCGTCTGGGAAAGCCATGAGCCTGGTTCTACTTTTAAATTGGCCAGTTTAATTGCAGCTTTAGATGACAAGATGATTGACACTACTACTGTGGTAGATACCGAAAAAGGTAGAATTTATATACACGGTTCTAAAGTTGAAGATTCTCATAAAGGGGGCTATGGTAAAATTTCTGCCGCCAGAGTGTTAGAGGTTTCCTCTAATGTTGGAATCGTGAAATTAATTAAAAAGCACTACGACCATCAGCCTGAAAAATTTATAAAAAAAATTGAGTCCTATGGCTTTACAAAACCAATTGGTTTTCAGATTAAGGGAGAAGGGAAGCCTATAGTGCCAGTGCCCTCTAATAAAAGGTGGAATAAAATTTCTTTAGAATGGATGTCTTGGGGATACGGAATTTCAGTAACGCCAATGCAAACACTCATGTTTTATAATGCAGTGGCAAATAACGGAGTGATGGTGAAGCCTCGTTTCGTAAAGGAATTAAGAAGGCAAGATAAAACTGAAAAACTTTTTGAAACGATTGTTTTAAATCCAAAAATTGCCTCAGATACGACCTTAAGTAAGGTTAGAAAAATATTGGAAAATGTAGTCGTTCGTGGAACCGCAAATAATATTTATTCTTCTAATTTTTCTATGGCAGGAAAAACAGGAACTGCTAAAAAATACCTTCCAAAGCACTTAGATAAAAATGGTAAGACGGTTGCTGCTGGATATTCCAACGGCCATTATGTTGCTTCTTTTGCTGGTTTTTTTCCTGCGGAAAAGCCTAAGTATTCTTGCATTGTAGTCATCCATGAGCCCAAGAAGGAAAAAGGCTACTATGGAGCTACTGTTGCTGCACCCGTTTTTAAAGAGATTGCTCAGAAAATATATACCACAACTCCCATAGACAATCACGTTGTAAACGAGAGAGTACGCTTTGCTGAAATTGAGGATGCATATTTAAAATATGAGGATAAGCTTCAAGAAAACCATAGTGAAATACCAAATGTACGTGGGATGTCCGGAATGGATGCCTTGTCTTTATTAGAAAATATTGGCTTAAAAGTAAAAATTTCTGGAGTCGGTAAAGTGCAATATCAATCCCTTAAAAAGGGTGCGAAATTAATAAAAGGAAGAACCATTACTTTAAAATTATCATAGTCTGAAAAATTTAAAAGACATATTGTATACCGTTGCGATTACTAAAGTTTTTGGTACGACGAATATTGGAGTGAAGAATCTTGTTTTTGATTCTAGAAAAACAGCACAAAATTCAGTTTTTATTGCTTTAAAAGGAGTTTTGGTAGACGGTCATTTATACATAGCTACAGCTTTGGATTTGGGTGCAACTGTAATTGTTTGCGAGGATTTTCCCTTAGAAAAAAAAGAAAGAATCACATACATTCAAGTGGCGGATACAAAAGTTGCACTCGCAATTATGGCTTCAAATTTTTATGACCATCCTTCTTCAAAAATTCCGTTGATTGGGGTGACAGGTACGAATGGAAAAACAACAATAGCGTCACTATTGTATCAATTATTTAAAAAGGCAGGATATAAGGTGGGCTTGCTATCTACCGTGAAGGTGCTTGTAGATGAAATGGAGTTTAAAGCAACACATACCACTCCAGATTCTATTGCGATTAATTCGTATTTAGATAAAATGATTGCTGCGGGTGTTGATTTTTGTTTTATGGAAGTGAGTTCTCATGGAATTCATCAAAAAAGAACGGAGGGATTAACGTTTGCTGGTGGAATTTTTACCAATCTTTCTCATGACCATTTAGATTATCATGAAACTTTTGAAGAATATAGAAATGTAAAAAAGCACTTTTTTGATGTATTGCCAAAATCTGCATTTGCACTTACCAATATCGATGATAAAAACGGATATTTTATGTTGCAAAATGCCAAAGCAACAAAGAAAACATATGCCTTAAAAACGGCTGCCGATTTTAAAGTTAAGATTTTAGAAAAACAATTATCAGGGACGTTGATCTCAGTAAGGGGAACCGAGGTTTGGACAAAACTAATAGGTGTTTTTAATATTTATAATGCAACAGCAATTATTGCAACCGCAGAATTATTAGGTTTAGAAAAGTTGGAGGTTTTAAAGTTACTGAGTGAGTTAGAGAGTGTAAGTGGTCGTTTTGAATATGTGATTTCACAAGATGGCGTTACGGCTATTATAGATTATGCACACACCCCAGACGCTTTGAAGAACGTCTTAGAGACTATCAACGATATTAAGAAGGGTGCTGAAAAAGTGATTACAGTGGTGGGTTGCGGCGGCGACCGGGATACCACAAAAAGACCAAAAATGGCGCATATTGCTTCGCACTTAAGCACGCAAGTAATTTTTACATCAGACAATCCAAGAACAGAAAACCCACAGACTATTTTAGAAGAGATGGAAGCGGGTGTTTCGGTAGAAAATTATAAAAAAACACTCACCATTTTAGATCGAAAGCAGGCGATTAAAACGGCTTGTAAGTTTTCTGAGGCTGGGGACATCATACTCATCGCAGGAAAAGGGCATGAAAATTATCAAGAAACAAATGGGGTTCGAACTCATTTTGATGATTTAGAGGAAATAAAAAACTGTTTTAATCAACTAAAAAATTAATAAAAAATGCTGTATTATTTATTTGAATATTTAGAAAGTCAATTTAGTTTTCCAGGAGCTAGTGTCTTTCAATTTATTACATTCAGAGCGGCTACAGCTTTCATTTTATCCTTACTGATTTCTGCAATTAATGGAAAAAGAATTATTGCATTCTTACAAAAGCAACAGGTCGGAGAATCGGTGAGAGATTTAGGGCTAGCGGGTCAGATTCAAAAAGCAGGTACTCCAACTATGGGTGGGATCATTATTATTTTAGCCACCTTGATTCCGGTATTTTTATTAGCCAAATTAGATAATATTTATGTCATTATTTTAATAATCACAACCGTTTGGATGGGGTTGATTGGTTTTTTAGATGATTATATTAAAGTCTTTAAAAAAGATAAAGCAGGCCTAAAAGGAAAGTTCAAAGTTCTTGGACAAGTAGGGTTGGGAATTATTGTGGGGTCTATGCTTTACTTTCATGAAGATGTTACGATTAAAGAGCAATTGCCAGCAGCGCAGCAAATAATCCAGGAAAACGGTAGAACAACAGTTTTTGGAGCTGCACACAAATCAACGAAAACAACGGTTCCCTTTTTAAAAGATAATGAATTAGACTATACAAAAGCACTTCGTTTTTTAGGGGAAGGATATGAGCAATACGGATGGATCGTTTTTATTTTCATTGTTGTGTTTATTGTTACTGGTATTTCCAACGGTGCAAATTTAACAGATGGTATCGATGGTTTGGCAGCGGGCTCTTCAGCAATTATGGTGGTCACATTGGCTGTTTTTGCATGGGTTTCTGGGAATATTGTTTTTGCAGATTATTTAGATGTCATGTACATTCCAAACTCTGGAGAAATGACTGTTTTCATTCTTGCTTTTGCAGGGGCACTTATTGGTTTTCTTTGGCATAATACATATCCTGCGCAGGTATTTATGGGAGATACAGGGAGTTTAACGATTGGTGGAATTATTGCAGTGATTGCAATAGCAATTCGAAAAGAATTGCTATTGCCAATACTCGCAGGGGTTTTTGTAATCGAAAATATGTCAGTAATCATTCAAGTTTTTTGGTTTAAATACACAAAAAATAAATTTGGGGCAGGTAGAAGAGTCTTTAGAATGGCACCATTACATCACCATTATCAAAAATTAAGCTTTCATGAAAGTAAGATTGTAGTTCGTTTTTGGATTATAGGGATTCTATTAGCAGTGCTTACAATTGTAACACTCAAGTTGAGGTAAAAAAGAAGCAATAAATAAATTTTAGCAAGCGATCGAAATGAAGAACCAAGAAATAAATAAACAGGCCTTTGCAAGCTCTTATGGAGCAGGGAAGCTTGTTGTTCTTGGTGGTGGTGAAAGTGGTGTTGGAACCGCTATTTTAGGAAAACAAAAAGGATATGATGTTTTTGTTTCCGATGCTGGCGAAATAGGGAATAAATTTAAGGAAGTGCTCTTAAAAAATGAAATTTCATTTGAAGAAAACAAGCATACAGAAAGTAAAATTTTAGTTGCAGATGTGGTGATGAAAAGTCCTGGAATTCCGGGATCAATGCCGTTGATTTTAAAGTTAAAGGCGAAAGGTATTTCTGTGATTTCTGAAATTGAATTTGCGGCAAAGTATACCGATGCTACGATTGTTGGAATTACAGGTTCGAATGGAAAAACCACGACAACAATGTTGGTGCATCATATTTTAAAAGATGCGGGATTAAATGTAGGAATTGCAGGTAATATAGGAATCAGTTTCGCAAAGCAAATTGCGCAGGGTTCTCGAGAAAATTACGTGGTAGAGTTAAGTAGTTTTCAGTTAGACGATATTGAAAATTTCAATTGTCACATTGCAATTTTAACAAACATCACGCCAGACCATTTGGACAGGTATGATTACGACTTTGAAAAATACATTGCCTCAAAATTTAGAATCACAAAAAATCAAAAAGCAAGTGATTACCTCATTTATGATGCAGATGACGAGGCGATCAATACCTGGTTAAAAGATAACAATACAAAAGCAAAACTACTACCATTTTCATTAAAAAAAGAACTCGCATATGGCGCTTTCTTAAAGGATAATACTATAATAATCAATATTAATAAAGATACATTCAAGATGCCAATATCAACTTTAGCAGTAAAAGGAAAACACAACGTTAAAAACACAATGGCAGCAACAATGGCTGCACAGTTATTACAGATTAGAAAAGAGGCAATCAAAGAAAGTTTGTCCAACTTTGAAGGAGTTGAGCATCGATTAGAGAACGTTGCAAAAGTAAAAGGTGTAGAATATATTAACGACTCAAAAGCAACAAATATAAATGCAACTTTTTATGCTTTAGAATGTATGAACCGTCAAACTGTATGGATTGTTGGGGGCGTTGATAAAGGAAATGATTATAGCGACTTATTACCGTTGGTGAGAGAAAAGGTAAAAGCAATTGTTTGTTTAGGCCTTGACAATCAAAAAATAAAAGACATGTTTGGCAATGTTGTGGATATTGTTGTGGAAACAGCAGGAGCAGAAGAGGCCGTAAAAGTAGCACACAAATTATCAGAAAATGGAGATGCTGTCTTGCTCTCTCCAGCATGCGCAAGTTTCGATTTGTTTGAGAATTATGAGGACAGAGGACGTCAGTTTAAAGATGCTGTAAGAAATCTTTAAAAAACTGAAGCACCTACGCTTTATTAACGGAAATTTAAAACACTAAGAATTAAGTAATCTTTGATGAAAAAGATCTTTCAACATATAAAAGGAGATAGAACCATTTGGGCAATTTTTGCAGCTTTGGCAATTTTCTCATTTATGCCTGTATATAGTGCAAGTACCAACTTGGTTTATGTTGTAGGCGCTGGTTCTACATTTGGATATTTAGTGAAGCATATGGTTTTATTAATTATGGGATTTGCAGTGCTCTATGGAGTGCACAAAATTCCGTATCGATATTTCTCTGGAGGATCTGTTTTAATGATGCCCATTGTAATTGTTTTGTTAATATATACTTTGGCACAAGGAACGATGATTAGTGGTGCAAATGCAAGTCGGTGGATCCGCATCCCTTTTGTAGGTATTGGTTTTCAGACCTCTACTTTGGCAGGTCTTGTTTTAATGGTGTTTGTCGCAAGATATTTAGCTAGAAATAAAGAAAAAGAAATTATTTTTAAACAGAGCTTAATACAGTTGTGGTTGCCAGTAGGGTTGGTTTTATTTTTAATTTTACCAGCGAATTTCTCAACAACGGCAATTATTTTCACCATGATTTTGGTCCTTGTTTTTGTGGGGGGATATCCCTTAAAATATATTGGATTTATCTTAGCTACCGGAATTTTAGCGCTGTCTTTTTTTGTGTTAATAGCCAAAGCTTTTCCAGATGCAATGCCAAATAGAGTACAAACATGGCAAAGTAGAATCGTTAGCTTTTCAAGTGCAGAAGGCAAAGACGCATATCAAGTTGAAAAGGCTAAAATAGCCATTGCAACAGGAGGTTCCTTGGGAGTTGGTCCAGGGAAAAGTATACAGAAAAACTTTTTACCACAATCGTCATCAGATTTTATTTATGCTATTATTGTTGAGGAATATGGTCTTCTAGGTGCAGTTTTAGTTATTTTTATCTATTTCTTATTGCTTTTTAGAGTCTTTGTTGTTTTAAGGACAACCGCTACCGTTTTTGGGATGTTATTAGTCATTGGAGTCGGTTTACCTATTGTTTTTCAAGCAACCATAAATATGGCAGTGGCCACAAGTTTATTTCCGGTAACCGGCCAAACGTTGCCGTTAATTAGTAGTGGAGGAACTTCGATATGGATGACTTGCTTTGCGCTTGGAATGATTTTAAGTGTGAGTGCCTCTAAACAGGAAACAGAAGAGGATATTTTAGATGATAATCCATTAGATATATTGCATGAAACCATCTAATAAAAATTTTTTAAAAATTATGCTGTACAAAAGCACTCATAACCGATTCTTAAAATAGCAAATATCTATGAAAAATTCGCTACGTATACTAGTTTCTGGAGGTGGAACAGGAGGTCACATTTATCCTGCAATTGCAATTGCAAATGAGATAAAAGTGAGATATCCTGATGCTGAATTTCTATTTGTGGGTGCAAAGGATAAAATGGAAATGGAGAAAGTACCACAGGCAGGATATGAAATTAAAGGATTGTGGATTGCTGGTATTCAGAGAAAAATAACTTTTAAAAATATATCTTTTATTTTTAAACTGATACACAGTTTGTTTAGAGCAGCTAATATAATTCGGAAATTTAAGCCAGATATTGCAATTGGTACAGGTGGTTTTGCCAGTGGTCCAATACTCATCATGGCGGGTAGGAAAGGAATTCCTACACTGATACAAGAACAGAACTCGTATCCAGGAATTACCAACAAATTATTAAGTAAGAAGGCAAAAAAGATTTGTGTTGCATACGATCATTTAGAGCGTTTCTTTCCGGGTAATAAAATGATAAAAACAGGAAATCCAGTGCGACAGGATTTGTTGTCTATCCATTTTAAGAGGGAGGATGGGCAGTCTTTCTTTGAAATAAATAAAAGAAAGAAAACACTTTTAATTCTTGGTGGAAGTTTAGGCGCCAGAAAAATAAATGAATTTGTAGAAAATAATCTTAATTTTTTTGAAAGTAAAGAGATTCAAGTGATTTGGCAGTGTGGTAAAATGTATTTTGAAGCCTATAAAAAACATAATATGCGAGCAAGTGTGCAGGTACATGAATTTATAAATAGGATGGATTATGCATATGCAGTTGCCGATATTATAGTTTCTAGAGCCGGTGCAAGTTCTGTTTCTGAACTTTGTATTGTTGGAAAGCCAGTACTTTTTATTCCATCACCAAATGTGGCAGAAGATCATCAAACAAAGAATGCAAAATCCATTGTTGAGAAGCATGCTGCAATCCTAATATCGGAATCAGATTTAGATACTTTTCCTGTAGTTTTTGAATCGTTGATAAAGGATGTTGGGAAATTGGAAAGTTTGTCCGAAAATATAAAAAGTTTGGCGCTTCCTGGAGCAACCAAAGACATTGTTGATGAAGTTGAAAAATTGATAAATAATTGAATTTAAAAGAGATACATACCGTTTATTTTGTCGGAATTGGAGGCATCGGAATGAGTGCAATTGCACGTTATTTTGCTGCGAACGGAAAAAAAATAGCAGGTTATGATAAAACACCTTCTAAGATTACAATGGAGCTAGAACGTTCAGGAGTAGCCATTAATTTTGAGGATGTGGTAAAAAATATTTTGCCGCCTTTTTTAGATAAAGAGAACACACTGGTTGTTTATACACCGGCAGTTTCAGAAAATAATGCACAGCTTAATTACTTTTTAGCGCAGCAGTTTACCGTGCTAAAAAGAGCTGAAATCTTAGGTGAAATAACGAAAAATACCTTCTGTTTAGCCGTAGCAGGGACACACGGAAAAACTACAACTTCTTCAATTTTAGGTCATATTATGGCCACCGCCAAAGCAACCTCTTTTTTAGGCGGAATTGCGGAAAACTATAACACTAATTTAATTTTAGGAGGAACTGAAATTAGTGTGGTAGAGGCAGATGAATTTGATCGCTCTTTTTTGCAATTAAGTCCTAATATTGCCTGTGTAACCTCTATGGATGCTGATCATTTAGATATGTATGAAAGTCCAGAAGCAGTAACGGATTCTTTTGTAGCGTTCTCAGAGCTGGTTTCGGACACGCTAATCGTAGCAAAAGGATTGCCTTTAAAAGGCTTGACATATGCAATTGATACGTCCGCAGATTACCGAGCATTCAATCTAAGAATTGAAAGTGGTAGCTGTATTTTTGACGCAGAGACCCCAAATTCAAAAATTGAAAATATTTCATTTGACCTTCCCGGACGCCATAATATTATGAATGCACTAGCAGCCATAGCAATGGCCGACGTGTATGGGGTTTCGTTAGCAAACATTAAAAAATGTTTAGGAACTTTCAAAGGCGTAGCACGCAGGTTTTCCTATAAAATTAAAACTGAAAACTTTGTTTTGATTGACGATTATGCCCACCATCCAACCGCTATTAGTGCTGTTGAGAATGCTGTAAGAGAAATGTATCCAGAGACAGAAGTTTTGGTTGTTTTTCAACCGCACTTGTATTCAAGGACAAGAGATTTTATTGACGATTTTGCATTGGCTTTAAATAAGTTCGATGCTATTTTGTTGTTAGATATTTACCCAGCAAGAGAAATTCCTATCCCTGGAGTCGATTCAAACTGGCTTTTGAGTAAAATTAAAAATCCGCATAAAAAATTGACACAAAAAAAGAATCTACTAAAAGATATTAATAATTTCTCAGGAAAAGTAGTTGTTATGTTGGGTGCAGGGGACATTGGTGTGTTGGCAGATGAGGTGTCAAATGAACTTTTAAAAGCAGCAAATCATGAGGTTTAGAAGAAGCTTAAAGTATCTTTTTTTTATTGGTTTTATTGGGTTTTTGAGCTTTTTATATAGTTTTACTTCAATGAGGAATGGCGTTAAAAAAATAGCGGAAGTTCGAGTTAGTTTTCAGGTAAATAAGAGTAATTTTTTAACCCATACAATGGTTAATAAATTGTTAATACAAAATAATAAAACAGTGATAAATCAACCAAAATCTGTGATAGATTTATACAGTCTAGAAAAGAAGGTTTCTGAAAATCCATATGTTGAAAAAGCGGCCGTTTTTTTAACGATTGATGGGGTGCTGAAATCAAAGATAAAACAACGGGTTCCAGTTGCTAGAATTATAGGAGGGAAAACGTCCTATTATATTGACAAGCAAGGTGTAAAAGTACCTTTGTCGGAAAATTATTCCGCGCGGGTGTTGTTGGTTTCTGGTGTTGAAAGCGCAGCAGATATTCGATTGGTTTTGCCATTGATATCGGTTATTTTAGAAGATGATTTTCTACAGAAAGAGGTTGTAGGAATTCTTAAATCTGATGATGGTGCATTTCAGTTTTCAGTAAGAAGCGGAGATTACAAAGTCGATTTTGGAAATTTAGAAAGGGTGAAAACAAAATTTAGCATGTTAAAAGCGTTTTACAATACCACTTTTAAAAATAAAACGATACAAGATTATAAAAGGATTACTCTAAAATATCACAACCAAGTTGTGTGCACAAAATAAGTGAAAATGGAAGACAATAAAATAGCTGTTGGTTTAGATATTGGTACTACCAAAATTATTGCCATGATCGGTCGTAAAAACGAATATGACAAAATAGAAGTTGTAGGTATTGGAAAAGCAAAAAGTTTAGGAGTAAAGCGCGGTGTTGTTAGTAATATCACGCAAACAATCCAGTCTATACAACAAGCTGTAGAGGAAGCAGAAAGTGTCTCTGGTATTAAGATAGAAGATGTGATTGTCGGTATTGCAGGACAACATATTAGAAGTTTACATCACTCAGATTATATTACCAGGAACAATGCTGATGAGGTCATTGACGAGGCGGATATCGAGAATTTAGTAAATCAAGTGCACAAATTAGTGATGTTGCCAGGAGAAGAAATTATTCATGTGCTACCACAAGAGTTTAAAGTAGATTCTCAAGCAGATATAAAAGAGCCTATTGGCATGTATGGGGGGCGTTTAGAAGCCAATTTTCACGTGGTTGTTGGACAAGTTTCATCTATTAGAAATATTGGTCGTTGTGTGAAAAGTGCAGGCTTAGATTTAAGTGATATTACCTTAGAACCTTTAGCTTCTGCCGCGGCAGTATTAAGTTTAGAAGAGAAAGAAGCTGGAGTTGCCTTAATTGATATTGGTGGGGGTACAACAGATTTAGCAATTTTTAAAGACGGAATTATTAGACATACCGCGGTCATTCCTTTTGGAGGAAATGTAATTACGGATGATATAAAAGAAGGCTGTTCCATTATAGAAAAGCAAGCAGAGCTTTTGAAAATTAAGTTTGGTTCTGCCTGGCCTGGAGAAAATAAAGAAACAGAAATTGTTTCTATTCCAGGATTAAGAGGAAGAGAGCCCAAAGAAATTACATTAAAGAATTTATCTAAAATTATACATGCAAGAGTTCAGGAGATTATAGAGCATGTGTATTTAGAGATAAAGAATTATGGACATGAGACTGCAAAGGGAAAATTGATTGCAGGAATTGTGTTAACAGGCGGAGGCGCGCAATTAAAGCACTTACGGCAGTTAGTAGAGTACATTACAGGCATGGATGCTAGAGTTGGATTTCCTAACGAACATCTGGCAGGCGATTCAGATGAGGCACTGTCAAGTCCTGCATATGCAACCGCTGTTGGTTTGTTAATGGAAGGTCTAAGTAAAGAATTTAAAGAGGAAGCGGTTCTTGAAGAGGTTATAGAGGATGCTGGAAATGCACAGGAGGAAATATCTAAACCACAAGAAGAAACACCAAGGCCCGTAAAAAAAAGACCCTTCTTTGAGAAGTTTATAGAAAGCTTAAAAGACTTTCTAGACAACGCAGAGTAACAAAGAGGAAACGTATGTGGCAAGCAAGTTGCTTTCTAAGTAAAGTAGCAAAAAAGAGGAAATAAGAAAATATTAAATTATAATAGAGACGTTATTATGAGCGCAGAATTCGATAACATTTTATTTGACATGCCAAAAACCCAATCAAATACTATTAAAGTAATTGGTGTTGGTGGTGGCGGAAGCAATGCAGTAAATCACATGTATACACAGCAAATTAGAGGTGTAGATTTTGTGATTTGTAATACAGATGCACAAGCTTTAGAAAATAGTCCAGTTCCTAATAAAATTCAATTAGGAGCAAATCTTACTTCTGGTTTAGGGGCAGGTGCCAATCCAGAAATTGGTGCACAAGCGGCGAAAGAGAGTATGCAGGAGATTCAGCAAATGTTAAATAACCAAACAAAAATGGTTTTTATAACTGCGGGAATGGGTGGTGGAACCGGAACAGGGGCAGCACCAATTATTGCTAAAATTGCGAAGGATATGGACATCCTTACGGTAGGTATTGTAACGATGCCGTTTGCCTTTGAGGGAAGAAGACGCTCTTCACAAGCACAATTAGGAATCGATCAATTGCGTCAAAATGTAGATTCTTTAATTGTCATCAACAATAACAAATTAAGAGAGGTGTATGGGAACCTTGGTTTTAAAGCTGGTTTTTCTAAGGCTGATGAAGTTTTAGCTACCGCTTCTCGTGGAATTGCAGAGGTAATTACACACCATTATAAGCAAAATATTGATTTACATGATGCCAAGACGGTCCTTTCTAATAGTGGAACTGCGATCATGGGTTCTGCCAAAGAAGCGGGAGTAGATAGAGCAAAAACGGCGATTGTAAAGGCATTAGATTCCCCATTGTTGAACGATAATAAAATTACGGGTGCTAAAAATGTACTGTTGTTAATTGTTTCTGGTACCAATGAAGTTACTTTAGATGAAATAGGAGAAATCAACGATTTTATTCAGGATGAAGCGGGTTATGATGCCAATATTATTATGGGTATTGGTGAGGACGAAGAGCTAGGCGATGCTATTGCTGTAACAATCGTAGCGACTGGTTTTGCGAAAGATCAGCAAAGTACAATTACAAATACAGAGGTTAAAAAAATTGTACATACTCTAGAAGATGAGCAAAAGGCCACCTATAATTTTGAGCAAAAAACGATGTCTGTTGACACTGCCATAGACCAGCCAATAGCGGCAGGGCGGGATGAGAAAATAGTACATACTTTAGTGGAAGATATTGAAGAAGAAGTCGTGAAGTTGAATCCCGAGATGGATACAATCCCTACTTCAGAAGAGATAGAAAACAGCGTTGTTTCTGATGATGTGGTAACTTTGGATACGGTTTCTGAAGAAGATTTTATTATCACGGACATCACTCCTGAAGTTGAGGAAATTGCTGAGGAGCCACACCAAATAAAAGCAGATTTATTATTTGATTTACCACTAAATACGTATACAGAAGTTAAGGTAGCGGAAGAAGTGAAGTATACACTCAATGAAGAAGTTCCAGTGGATGTTAATAATATTGAGGTTTTTGGCGCAGAAGAAATTGTTTTGGGGCATCAGGTGCAAGAAACACGTTTTGTATTAGAAGATTTTGATGCAAAGCCAACCATTGGTAAAAGCTCTGAGATAGCAACAAAAGCAATACAGGTTGAAACAGTGGAAGACACCGTTCAGTTTGAATTAAAAACAATACTGCCGCAGGCAGAGATTAACACCATTGAAACCAAGAGTGAAGAAGTTTCTCCTTTAGATTTAACCATCGTTGAACTTCAGAAAAGAGCGCAGGAGAGACGCGAAAAAATGAAAGGATTTAACTATAAATTTAATGATCAACTTAGTAAGAATATAGATGAAATTGAACGTCAGCCTGCCTATAAAAGACAAGGACTAGATCTGAGTGTAAATGCACCTATTAGTAAGACAAAAACGGCAATTCAAACAGGTGAAAATTTAGATTTCAAATCCAATAATTCCTTTTTACACGACAATGTAGATTAGTGAAAAATATTTCGAGGAAAAAAAGCCGCAACTTATAGCAATAAGCTGCGGCTTTTTTTTACAAATGAATTTTTCGTTTATTTGGTTTTTGAGAAGTCTGTAAAATATTTATAAAAATAAGGAATGGTCTCAATACCTTTCAGGTAATTCCAGATACCAAAATGCTCGTCAGGAGAATGAATGGCATCAGAATCTAAGCCAAAGCCCATTAAGATTGTTTTACTTTTTAGATGTTGTTCAAATAAAGCTACAATAGGAATACTACCACCACTTCTTTGTGGAATTGGAGTTTTACCAAAACTTGTTTCATATGCCTTGCTTGCTGCTTGGTACGCAATAGTATCTGTTGGTGTTACGTACCCTTGCCCACCATGATGTGGCTTTACAACGACCTTTACGGCGGCTGGAGCAATACTCTCAAAATGATTTTTAAACAACGTGGTAATTGCTCTCCAATCTTGATTTGGTACTAAACGCATTGAGATTTTTGCAAAAGCTTTGCTTGCAATTACTGTTTTTGCACCTTCACCAGTATACCCTCCCCATATTCCATTGACGTCTAATGTAGGTCTAATTGCATTTCTTTCATTGGTAGAATATCCTTTTTCTCCATAAACGGAACCAATGGCGATTGATTTCTCATACTCTTTTAGAGAAAAAGGTGCTTTGGCCATTTCTGCTCTTTCAGCCACAGACAAGGCTTCTACATGGTCATAAAAACCTGGAATGGTAATATGATTGTTTTCATCATGTAAAGAGGCAATCATTTTTGTTAAAATATTTATTGGGTTTGCAACAGCACCTCCGTATAAACCGGAATGTAAATCTCTATTGGGTCCCGTAACTTCAACCTCAACATAACTTAAACCACGCAAACCTGTTGTAATTGAAGGAATATCATTTGCAATTATGCCCGTGTCAGAAATCAAAATAACATCATTGGCAAGTTTTTCTATATTTCTTGGCACAAACCAAGACAAGCTTTCAGAGCCAACTTCCTCTTCCCCTTCAATCATGAACTTTACATTGCAGGGTAAATTTCCAGTAGCGGTCATATATTCGAGTGCTTTTACATGCATGTACATTTGTCCTTTGTCATCGCAAGCTCCACGGGCAAAAATAGCACCCTCTGGATGAATTGGGGTCTTCTTAATCACAGGCTCAAAGGGTGGAGAAGTCCATAATTCTATGGGATCTGCAGGTTGCACGTCATAATGCCCGTATACTAGCACCGTGGGTAAGTTTTTGTCAATAATTTTTTCACCATAAATAATTGGATATCCTGGCGTTTCACACATCTCAACAAGATCACACCCTGCTTTTTTAAGACTTTGTAACACAAAGTCAGCTGTGTTTAAAACCGCTGATTTATAGGCCTTGTCTGCACTTACAGAAGGTATTTCTAGCAAACTTATAAGTTCCTCTAAAAAGCGGTCTTTGTTTTCTTTGATATAGTTTTGAATTGTACTCATAAATGGGGTTTTTTATTTCTAGATCAAAAGTAGAAAAATTATAATGAACACGTTTGTAGTTTAGAACTATTGTTTATATTTGCAACCCGAAACTTCGGAATTTTTGCAAGTTTACTTGCGGATTATGCAGGCGTGGTGGAATTGGTAGACACGCTAGATTTAGGATCTAGTGCCGCAAGGTGTGAGAGTTCGAGTCTCTCCGCCTGTACAAATTTAAACCTCAACCTTTTGTTAGTCAATAGGTTGAGGTTTTTTAGTGTCTTAATTTGTACGATTATTGTACGATTGACTTATTTTAGTCTTATTTCTATAAGAATTTTAGTAAAAAAATAAAGTTGTTTTTAAGGCTTCATTTCGTGCATT
>Ga0115001_10001018_pt1 | contig 21455 bp, 20 predicted proteins | sample ArcticOcean_MG_C_12_FD_89869 | JGI IMG/M metagenome (GOLD analysis project Ga0115001, IMG submission 89869) | Marine microbial communities from western Arctic Ocean - ArcticOcean_MG_CB8_130 | ecosystem: Environmental > Aquatic > Marine > Oceanic | place: Arctic Ocean: Canada Basin | collected... | reverse complement strand
TGCAATGGCTTTATCTTACTGGATCTTGAGTGATATAAAATCACTTAAGAAATTTTTAGTATCAATGACGATTATCTTAATTTTTATAATTTTTGATACATGGTGGCAGTTCTTTTTTGAAACAGATATTTTTGGTTTCGAAAAATTTCGTCCCGATAGACTCACCGGTCCTTTTAAAGGAAATCCACATGTCGGTGTATGGGTATCTAAGCTTGTTTTACTGCTTCCATTATTTCTAATTTTATGTAACAAAATGAAATTGCAAGATCATCGAAATTATTTAACTTATGTTTTTTTTATAATCTCCACTCTGTTATTTCTTTCTGTTTTAATTACTGGCGAGAGAATGGCATTTCTAATGATGATTTCAAGTATTTTTATTTTGTTTATTGGGTTAGCCTTAGATAAAATATTTTCATTTAAAAAAATATTAATCTTGTCGCTACTTTCATTTTTTGGAATATTAATTTTTACATATTTTTTCCCTGATGCAACTCAATATGCTTTTTTTTCAACGATTGAAAAAATATTAAATTGGAGGTCATCTGATTATGGTCTTGTATGGCAAAGTGCTTATGACGTTTGGATGCAATCTCCATTTTTTGGTGCTGGTCTTCATAAATATCGAGAAGCATGTGAAAACCTTGGAACATATGGTAGCTACTATTTAGATTCTGCAGGTCCTGGAGTCTGCTTTCATCCACATAACATCACATTACAACTTCTTTCTGAAACAGGCGTAATTGGCTTTATCTTATTTTATTTGATGGTAATTTTTTTAGCAATTTCTTCATTAAGAACTTATGTTACAAAAAAATTATGGCTTAACTTTGCAATAGTTTTCAGCATTATTTTTTCCTGTTTTTTGCCTATTCAATCTGGAACGAGCTTCTTCGCAAATAAGTATGGTGCCATTATCTGGTTATTGGTTGGTGTTATGCTAGCAACAAATAGGCTTTTTAATAAAGAAAAATTTCTTAATAAAAAATAAAAAGTAAACTTCAATTCCTTGACTTCAATTATTGCCTTCACTAAACTAAAAATAAACATTAACTATTGATTAAAGTATTACTAAAACAATAGGTTAGGGTAGTTATTAGGGGATAGAGCATCCCCACACTTGCGGGAGGGTCGCCCGTTCGAATCGTGCCGAGGGCACCACTTCTATTTAATTTCTAATGAAGATTTTTTACTTGTGGGTACTACTACGATATATGAACAAAAAAATCAATATGGCAAATGTTATGAAAGAGAGTATTTCTTAGTGCACCTTTTTTTAGTGGTCCTATTAATTCTTCCACCAAGCTGTATATAATACTTAGATATACTATTTATTAGAATGGGAGAAAATTAATGGAATTTTTTGCGGACTGGTCCAGAGCTGAGTTAATCTTACTAGTAATCACGATTTTGTTAGCAATTATTGCTTTGAATACACGTGATTAAAATGAGAAAAAGACTATTCATATTGGAGGGTTTTTTTAAGTATCCCTATCTTCAAAATCGTCTTTTTGAGAAAGTCTATTTTGGATAGCCAAATAAATTAAAATTATAGTAATTATTAAACCTAGAATCCATCCAACAAATACTAATAGTTCAAAAAACCCCATTATTGAGTTACTACAGCAGTTCCATAAGCAACTACTTCAGAACATCCTTGAGAAACTGCATTTGATTCGAGTCGCACACTTAAGACTGCATCAGCTCCTAAGTCACTAGCATCCATTACCATTCTTAAAATTGCTTGCTCCCTAGCATCAGCTTGAAGTTTGGTGTACTCCTCAATCTCACCTCCAACCATTATTTTGATACCTGCCATCCAATCTCGCGCGAAATTTCTTGATCGTACAGTAGACCCTCTTGCGATACCTAAAACCTCAATAACTTTTCTTTTAGGAATAGATTCGGTTGTAGAAATAATTATCTTTTTCTTTTTTTTAATGGTGCTTTGTAATTTTCCAATAAAAATACTTTTTGTTTTAACTTTATTTTTATCCATTAGCACATTAGCCTTTGATTAAGTGATTTAATAATACATCATTAGAAAGATAATAAATTGAAATATTATTTAATTTTATATACAAATTTAACAATTTACTATTTATTAAAGTATCACTAAAACAATAGGTTAGGGTAGTTATCAGGGGATAGAGTATCTCCCTCCCAAGAGGGGGGGTTAAGTTTAAATCTCATTTACCTATACCTTCAATATTTTTTAATAAAGTATTAAATCAACTACACCCTATCTTTTATTGAATAGAGTTTCGTTACCTATTTACTCTTTTAAATGCTTAAATAGAGATGAACATATATTATTTTAATAGGGGAAAGGTATGAAAAAGTTTGTAGCAGCAATGTTTTTATTAGCAACATCATCAGCAGTTTTTGCCGTAGAAGTAGCCTCGGGTGAAGGAGGCGTTTATATAATTGACGGCAAAAAGGTTTACTATTGCACGCAGTTTTGTAAGTTAATAACAAATGATTACACGCAATCAAAATAAAAATAACCTTTTTATTATTTAAACCACCTTTTAGATAGTAAAGCCATGAAGCTTTATGTTTAATAAAGGAGTGAATAATTAAAGAACTAACAAATAAAAAAGTTTTGAGTTCAATATGAGTGTATTGATTATAATTTTTGAGCAGAGTAGTTAGGTTTTTACATTGAAATTGTTGCTTTTTATTTAGTTGAAAATTACAATATAGTTCACAATATTTTTTTTTAATGTAAACTTAAATATAACAAATTTGTTAATTAATGATGGGAGAAGCAAATGATCTATAAAGAAACAAGTAATCGTAACATTCAAAAGGGTTTTACCCTTATTGAGCTTTTGGTGGTTATTGGAATTATCGGTATTTTGGCTGCTGTGGGCATACCTGCCTACCAAGGGTTCCAACAAAAGGCAAAATACAACGCAGCTAAAACAAACTTTTCAAACGCAAAAAGTTTCCTTATGGCTGAAATTTCAAAGTGTAATGGTATCAATACAGCACTATCATTTATTGATGCAGCAGGTACCACACAAACACTAGCCGGCGGCGCTACTGCATGTCCAATCGGACTTAATGCTACGGGGCATACTTCAGGGGGTATTTATTTTAGAAAGTTGCTTTGGGATAAGTTTAAAAATCCTTACTCGACATCATCTGGAACTATCTTCGGTGCCACAACTATTGCAACTGCTGGGACAAAAACTACACTCGTGACTGCTGTAAAACCAGCACAAGGCTATATGTCACTAACACCTGTAGGTACGACAGCCGTTAAATTAACTACAAATATTGGTAACCAAGATGGTGGTTCAACATATGAGGTACTCTCAGAAACAATAAGCTTATCTGATTAATATAGCTTCTTTTAAGGAGTTATTTTTATATGCTATGGGCTTTAATTCAAGAGTTAGCAAAAAAAACAGAGCTATCTGATATTCATATCCATGCCGATAGGCCCATAGCCTATCGCGAGCATGGTGAAATGAAGCAACTTGCTGATCATGTCACGACCGCACAGAGTATCGATGATTTTTTAAAGAAATTCTTAGAAAAAGAAGATCACGAACACTTTAATAAAACTAAGGATCATGATTTTGCTATAGAGTCTGATGGTTTTCGTTTTAGGGTCAACGCATTTCAAGAAAATAATGCATATGCACTAATTTTAAGAATAATTACAACAAATATTCCTAGCTTTGATGATTTAAATCTCCCTGGATATATTCGCTCTATCCCAACGCTTGAGACGGGTTTAGTTTTAGTCACTGGTCCAACAGGCTCAGGAAAGAGTACGACACTGGCGACAATTATTGATGTTATTAATAAAACCCAAAAAGGCCATATCATAACGATTGAGGATCCGGTCGAATTCAAGCATGAAACGCAAGCATCGGTCATAACTCAAAGAGAGGTAGGACGAGATACCCAGTCATTTACTTCTGCACTAAGAGCCTCATTGCGGGAAGACCCTGATGTGATTTTGGTTGGCGAGCTTAGAGATTTAGAAACAATCTCATTAGCACTCACAGCCGCGGAAACCGGCCACTTAGTGTTTGGAACATTGCATACGAATAGTGCACCCTCAACTATCGATAGAATTATTGATGTATTTCCTCCAGAACAACAAGAGCAAGTTAGGTCACAGTTAGCTTCATCCTTGAGATGTGTTATTACACAAAAATTATTAAAAAGGATTGATAAAGTAGGTCGTGTTGGCGCCTTTGAGATTATGATATGTAACGCAGCAATTAAAAACCTTATTCGTGAAAATAAGATTTTCCAAATTGCGAACTCAATGCAAATGGGTAAGGGAGAGGGGCAGATGTTAATGGGAAACTCTCTTAAAGAGCTTATCTCTCAAGGTGTCATTGCTGCCGCAGATGCCGAGATTGAATAAACACCCTAAAGTTCTTCTTGAAGACGGCTTTACGCTTGTTGAGCTGTTAGTTGTCATTGCAATCATTGGTATTTTGGCAGCAGTTGGTATCCCTATGTATCAAGGGTATGTAGCTGACGTTAAAGCAAGAAATGCGCAGAATACACTCCAGTCAATAGCGATGGAGCAGAAAAGTTATTTTAATAGTAATTTTTGTTACTATGTCACCGGCTCAGGAGACAAGGCAGGTGAAATAAACACAGGCCTTTTTGAGTCAGCAGCAGCAGCAGACGGCCCAATTCCTATAACAAACAATCAATATAAATTTGAAATCATCGGCACCGCATCAACGTCATGTGCTGACCCAAAAGCAGGGACATTTACGGCAACAGCAACCCATAAAACAGATGCAACAAAAGTATATAGCATAACCAATACATTAAAGAAGACCGGTTTTTAATATTTTTTAGATGATAGATATTTCAAGTTTTTTTTATGTGGCTGTATTTTTGTTTGGTCTTGTATTTGGTAGTTTTTATAATGTTTTAATACACCGAATACCTCTGGTTATAAATAGTAAAAAAAAAACTTTTTTTAGCACCATTTCTTACCCTAATTCATTTTGCCCAAGCTGTAAAAAAAACCTATTACTCACTCATAACATACCGCTTTTATCCTGGTTGTATCTAAGTGGAAAGTGTCATTTTTGTGAAAATAAAATAAGTTTTAGATACCCACTTGTTGAAGCTTTGACTGCTTGTATTTTCCTTTTCTCATTTTGGCGATATGGCTTAACCATCGAATGTATCTTTTGGCTTATTTTTTTCTCCATCCTTCTTATTTTATTTTTTATTGATTTAGAGACATTTTTATTACCCGACTATTTTACGATATCATTACTAATAATCGGCATTTTAAAATCTATCCTCTATCCTTTAGCTGTTGATCCAGTTAATTCTATTCTTGGTGCTATTTTTGGATTTTTTAGTTTATACATTGTAAATAGCTTGTATCGATTATGGAGAGGGGTAGATGGGTTTGGAGTGGGCGATTTTAAATTACTTGCCGGGTTAGGATCATGGTTTGGTTGGTTCTTAGTCATCCCAATTATAATGATGGGCACTAGCGTTGCCCTCATATCTGTTTTAATTTTATCAGTGATTGGAAAACAATTTACTTTAAAGATGATGATACCTTTTGGCCCAGCATTAATTGTTGCATCAATCATTATGTATTTGAATCCAAATATACTATTATTGTTTATCTAACTTAAACTTCTCAATGGAGGTTATTGAAATGAAGAAATTAAAATTAATCATGTTTGTCTTCTTTATTGTGCTTACATTTAACACGAAGGCAGAAAATAAATTTGAAACACTTTGTTGGAATGCAATAACAGCTACAACGGACTATGCTGATTCAGTAAAAAATAAGAACGGTAAAGCAAATAGCATTAAGCTAAAAATGTGGATCAATAAAAATATTACCTATAAACCTTTGAAGGGCTACCTTAAAAATAAATTCCTTCCTGTATTGACTGCAAGCAAAGAATTTACTTCAAATAATTTGTACGTTTATAGAGATAAATATCTTAATAATTGTGTCGCAGAGATTAGATAAATTTGTGTTTATGTAAAAAATTATGGATTAAAATTTAGTTATGAAAAAAGAAACTTCCAAAGTATATGGTTTTTCGTTGCTTGAGCTGCTTGTAGTGATTGGAATTATGGGGGTTCTAGGTGGTTTTGTTTATCCCAGCATTAACGACTGGCAAAAAAATAAAAATATTGAGCGAGACCTTCAGGCATACACAAGCCTGCTCGATTATGTTTTAAGTAAGGCCAAAGCCGTGGGTGGGACCGGGATGGTGTATTGTGATGTGATAGATGAAAATACAACCATCGTCAGTTATAAAATATCAAGACATTTCTTAAAACCCAATGCAGCGGATACGTTTGTTGTAGATTCAAATTTTACAAACAATATTATTAAAGACCCAAGAAATGCCATTGGATCATCTGCTGCAGAAGACCCTAATCATAATATCCTCTCCGGTAAAAGTGACTTTGAAGCATCGATTTGTCAAGTAGAAGGCATTATAAATGCTAGAGGTCAATCTGGATTAAACGGGGTTGCAAGGAGCCTAAGAAATATCGATGCGTATATTCATGTTAAGGGTGCATCAGCCACTCTTATTGGTTCTACACTCTCTGGAGACGACGAATATGATGACCACCCAAGTTATTTTGTGAAATTGACAAAAGACCTTGGTTTATTCAGAATAAATAGAAGAGATTATTCTTCAGGCAGCTGGGAGTGTGCGGAGGATTGGTATAGCGATGTCAAAGGAGATGGCAATGAATGCTTATAACAAAACTTCGAATAAAGGTTTCACGCTGATTGAAGCCATTATAGCAATGTTGATTTTTGGGATTGCGTTCACAGGCCTTTATTTGGTATTTGGAATTGCGCTTAAAGGAGCTAACAACATACAGGCCAGAATGCATCTTAATTTAATAGCAAACCAAATTGTTGAGAGCATTGCTGCAGAAACAAGTCGAGACGTAAATGATATCCTTAATCCCTTTAAGACGCCTTCGAGTTATAATGCAAACCTCAATAATTGTGCCACCTTCGCGGCCACAGATATTAGAAAAACATGGTGCACTAAGTTAAATGAAGTTGTAGGGGGGCACCAAGGACTTCATGCGAACCAGAAAAGAAACGTCTCGGTCTCTAAATCATCAGGGCATTTGTATGTTGATATAAATCTTGCCGTTGGGGGTGATGCTTCAGGAAATAATATTTCACAGGTGGTTGTCTCGAGAAGGATACGTCCTTAAATGGTTGAACACTCTAAAATGTCTGGATACACAGTCATAGAATTAATGATTGCTCTCATAGTTAGTTCGATTGTTATCGCGGGTTCTTTGGTAGGTTTTAATGTGATTGAAAAACAATTTAACGAAGTAAACCTTAAAACATCACTCGATCGAAAGGCTGTTAATTTTATTAAAGAATTGCAATCGGATGTTTCGATGGCAGGGTATATGGAATTTCAAGGAGCAACTTCAATGTCAGCGGCTGAGGCCATCCAATTTGAATCTGCTCCCTTTGATGATGGCGATAACCCCGGCCAAAAGGTGCAAGGTGAATTTAGGGTGACCTATGATGCAAAAGATGATTCTGATGTCACCTATAGAAAAAATGTGCAATATAGCTGTACTAAAGTCACCGGAGCTGAATATTACACATGTTCAAAAAGGGTCGTAAAATGTTTGGTTAGCCCTTGTACCGGAGCTTATAATATTGGAGTCAACGTAGATAATGTTGCATCGAGTTTAAAGGAATTAACAAAATTAGACCGCGTTAAAGAATTCTCTATTACGAGAGATAACATCAAGAATTTACCTGGGACGGTCTATCATGGGGCGCCTCAAGTTTTAAGAATAAAATTAGTTCTAGCGGATACAGATAAATCAAAAGGTGTTGGTGAAGCAATTGAGAAAATATATCATTTTTCAGTAAGAGCAAGAAATGTATCGATGATTAAAAACTATGAAGATTAAAAATAACTATCACCAAAATGGAATGGCGCTGGTGGTTACACTTATATTGTTATTAACTTTAACCATTTTAGCTTCATCTGTATTTATGTTAATTAACAGACATGGGGAAATTATTGATAACATATCTTACAGGCCCCAGGCTATGGAAGCTGCGAATTCATGCATTGATCAGGCATTCGACTGGCTAGCCACTCTAGAGGGGGAAGTTTGGCGGAATGGGAATGTCCCAATTGACCTTGCGGCGACGGGTAATGCTTTAAATAAAAGAACCGTCTTGCAGGACACTTCACAAGCCGGTGTTACGAGAGATGCAATGTTTACCTCCCTCCTTGGCAAATCTTCTTGCACCAAGGTGCTTATAACAAAAATTTCTGAAGGTGTTGTTCGTGGTGAGGGCTCTGAAATTGGGTCTGAAACAACTTACGGCTCTTCATTTTTAAAATATATTTTTAAAATTGAATCCAGGGGTGTGTTTAATGTCCCATTGAATTCCGCTGGAACAGCGATTGAGCTTGATGACTGGAACAGTACTTCAAATATTGTTGATGTTGAAGTGCATGCTGAATTTGAACCTAATTATTAATTATCACAAGAGTGCATTTATGGGTTATAGCACAACGTTTAAAAATCAACTAGACTACAGGATATGAGAAACTTATTTATTTTAGTATCAGCAGCGTTATTTTTTATACCTCTGGCCTCAGCCGACTTTAAGACAGGCGGTGTAATTTTTAACTCTACTTCGGAAGAAGATCAGACAATAGCATTAGGTATTCGCCCAGAAGGTCATATGGGGGCTCCTTGGCCACATAATGTAGCGGTAAACGCAAGTACTACCGGTATTGCCTATAAGTTTGATGGCTCAGCTACTCAAGGAGGCATAACCGGATGGCGCGATGCCACTACCCCTGGGTGCTTATGTGAAGGATGGGGCGCGGGAGGACTTGATGCAGATGGTAATCAGTTTTCTGGTCGAGCCGACGAAGCCAAGGGCGGTGTAAATAACCTAGAGGTAAAAAGTTTTGTGACTGAAGAGACAAGCTTGGTCTCTACAGTATGGATTGATGACTCGGATGAAGGACCTACACTTGAAGTTATCCATCGCTTTGGTCCGGCGGCGAAGGTTCCCGGCGTGTTATTTCAAGCATTAGTAACCATCACTAATATCGGGGGCAGTACGGTTCAGGATGTAAGGTATAACAGGACAATGGATTGGGATATACCTCCTACAGAATTTTCAGAGCGTGTAAGCATTATTGGTGCTACAGCCTCTGCAGCCTCCCCTGAAAGACCTAAAGTTTTATATTCTGGTAATCAGGGTTTTATGTACCCAAAAGTGTTTAATAGCAGTAGTTCATATGCAACCAGCCCTAAATGGGGAGTTATCAATACAGACTATGAGCTAGCTGGACCCTCTGACCACGGATTTACGGCGACATTTGAACTAGGTGATTTAGTTTGCGGTGAGGCTCACACGTTCATGATCTATTATGGAGCTGCTAAAGATAGAGCAACCGTAGTGGCTGCTTTTGCAACAGAAGAAGTTCCATTTTATTCACTTGGTCAATCCGCGGTTGATAGCCACAAGTACAGAAGCGGGTTTAATAATAGTCAAGTAACCTATGGTTTTGGATTTAAGGGCGTGAGTGGGTCAGCAATTGCACCATCCTTGCCAGTTAAAACTGCAATTTTACCGGGGGGTGTTGAAACTAATGAGGGTATTGTTCAAACCTATGCACCGCCTGCAGTTTTTGGCCAAAACTTATACCAAGCGATATTTAAGTATAGACAAGATAAGCAATGGGAAGGTGATATATTAAAATACGAGCTGAATGAAAGCGGATCAATCAATGCGGGTGTGCCTCCTGTAAGGGCGTTAAAAAAACTACAAGATAAGCTTACCTCTGCAACACTCAGCAGCTCATATGATTCAGGAGGTAGGTCGATATGGACTGTTGGTAACGATCCTAACTGTCCAGGGGGTCTCTTAGCAAAACCAACCTCAAATAACAATTTCACAACTGCAAACTCCTCAAAATTACAAAAACTTTTATTTAATTGTGGAGGGTCAGGAGGCGAGGCAAATGAATTAATAAATTTTGTTAGAGGGGCCGATATTCATAGAGAGAATGTAGGTAATACGTCAGACCCAAGAACTTCGCTCTTAGGAGATACCTTTCATTCTGAATTAATTTTTGTAGGTGCCCCGCGCGCAGGTTTCAGTTCAGATGCTGAAAATTTTGGTAAGTCTGAATCGTTTTATAGGTATGAAAAAAATTATGGGACTTTCGCCGCGACTCATAGGCTTAGAAGAGCACAGATATATGTTGGCGCAAATGATGGCATGTTGCATGCATTTGATGAGGACTTAAATGAACGATGGGCTTTTATCCCTCCTTCAGTAACGCCAACCTTAAGAGGTATGCTTGGGGTTGTAGGAAGCTCGGCAGGTCAAGGTAAATCAAACACTGTGTTTAATGTCGATGGCCCAATTGCAGTAAAAGATATTTATATAGAAGCTACGAGCGAATGGAAAACAGTCCTAGTTGGTGGCTTAGGCTATGGAGGTAAGAGTTACTATGTCCTCGATATTACTGACCCTGATGATCCAAAGCATATGTTTACGGTAGCTAACAATGACACTAATAAAACGGTAAATTATTGGGCTGCAGATGGGACAAAGTCGTCATTTCCATATTTGACTGCACCAGACCATATTGATTATCAAAAAATTGGTTCTACTTGGTCACGACCTATTATTATGTTGCTACCGTATAAAGCTGTTGGGGAAACGATAAAACAAAGATGGGTAATGGCATTTGGAGGAGGTTATGGCGGAGGCGCGTCGAGTGGTTTTGGTCCCCATGTCTTTGTTCTGGATTTTGAGCCTGACACAGCAAGCATCCCAAATACAACTGGAGGAAAGATTATTTCACAACAAGCAATTACAGTTGATCCAGCAAGCAACATACCCAATGGTGTTACAGCTAATTTAAGTGCAATTACAGCTGACGGGACTTCACTTGCAGATTATTTTGGCGGGATAGCTTATTTTACTGACCTTCAGGGACAATTATGGAAATACAATTTAAGTAAAAATACATTGGATGATGATAATACTAATTTGTTTGCGCTCAACTTAGCCTTTCGTGCAGAAGGGACGTTGGCGAATGATCGTTTTGGGTTTAACCAAGTCGCAACCACAGTTGTCCAGAATGATGTGGGTGATGATGTGAGTATATTTAACTATTTTGGTACCGGAGATCAATCTCGCATTCAAAGAAGAATTTCATCAATAAATAATCGAATTTTTGGAATCAAAGATTCCGATTTTCCAGGCTATACATTAACTGATACTGGCGTAGGGAAGACCACGCTGACTAGTTTGAATATAAATGATGAAGAATGCGTCACTGATGTCACTCAAAATTGGTATAGCGACACCCGTACCAAAACATCATTGGTACCAGAACCGAAATCTGGAAGCAATGATTGGACAAAGATTATTGGTAGGGCAGGCCTATTTAAAAAAAATGTATATTTTTCTATTTATAGGCCGGAATCAAAAAGTTGCCCCCTTACAGGAAGCAGTCAAATTATTCAAATAAGTGACGGATGTGGTGGAGTGACAGAGTATAATGTTGGCGAAGGTTTGGTCACTGCACCTGTAATTGACAACCGAGGCAATATCTATGCTGGTGTAAGTAACATACCTGCTGATAAGTCAGTTGGTGGGGCAGGTGTTGATAATATTACGCAGTTAGGAGATGGGGAAGAAGCCGAAGGTGGGGTTGACTTTAAATCATGGAGAGAGATAACTTATTAAAAAATGCTTGAGAATCTTAAAAATATATTAAATAAACCTGGGAATAAGAGTACAGAACCAGTGCAACAACCCATTGTGGGTGTTGATATCTCTCACTCTTATGTTCGGTTGGTTCAGCTTGAGAAAAAGAAAAAGGTTTGGTCGTTAGTAAAATTAAGCTCAAAAGTTCTTGAGGATTCATATGAAAATGAAGATAAAAGAAATGAAGCGATTGTCACACAGTTAAAAAATTTAAAGCTTGAGCAAAAACTACAATTTGACCAAGCAGCAATCTCTTTGCCGGTAAATTCAGCTATTGTTCAAGTCGTTCAAATTCCATACCTGGAAGAGGAAGAGCTAAAAGAGGCCGCTGATAATGGAAGCCTATGGGATACGGCAATAAATGTTCCTGGGGAGATCTCCGAGTACTCGATTTTTTGGCAAACCATTAAAAAAGATAGAGAGAAAAATACACTTTCATTATTATTTGTTGCATCAAGAGTGGACGAGATTGAAAAAAATTGTGATTTAGTTCGTAAGGCGGGTTTTGATCCACTTGTTGTTGATGTTAGATGTTTCGCACTTCGCAATATCCTTAAAACACATCCTGATGGTGGTGCTAAAGGCACACAAGTCTTTGTTGAGATTAGTGGTCAGGAAAATTATGCTGTTTGTATGCATGATGATTTGCCATTTATTTATGATATTTATGTCTCTGATGATGATTCTGATGCGTTGGTAAAAGGAGGGGAAGGCTTAACTGATGAACTTTTTACGAGAGTGGCCTCTCAAGTGAGAACGGCAACAACTTCATTTATGAAGCAGAGTGGCGTTCCAGGAATTGAAGAGATACAATTCTCAAGCTCTTTACCTTTTGCTAAAAAAATATATGAAAAATTTAAATCAGAAATAGTCGAATATAAGATTAATTTAATGGACCCATTTCATAATTTGCAAATTCCGAGTGCCTTAAAATCAAGACTTCAATCTGAAAAAAATGGATCATCATTTGGGATTGCTTTAGGCTTGGCGACTAGGCAATTAGATGTTTTTGGATATTTTAAATTTGTAACTGCTGTTTCAAATATTAACTTATTACCTGATAGAGCAGATAGAGCCACAAAAGAAAAGAAAAAAAGTGTAACGACGAGCTTAATGCAAAAGCTATCAATCCTGTCCACATTGTTTTTTGGATCGACTTTAGCGATATATTTTTATATGGTAACAACCATGTATTCGGTAAGTGATACAGAAAGTATGAAAATCAATGCAATGAACGAAGAAACAAAATTAGCTGAAAAGACTGAGGAGTTAGATAAATTGAAAGCTTGGACTCAGACCTCAGGTGCATTTAATTCTAAGCTACTTGATATAAGTTTTTCTGCAAACCTACCTAACGGAACATATGTATCAGAAATACAGCATTATAGAAGTAAGCCTAGCCTGTTTGTCTTTAAGGCAAGAGACCCAGCAATTTCAGGGAAGATAATTAACATATTAAGCAAAGACTTTAAAAATGTAACCCTTAAGGATATTCAATCCCCTAATAAAAAGGGTGGATTAAACACGATTAATATCAATTATTTAATTAAGTAAATTAAAAAAAACCAGTACTTTAAACTTGGAAAGGAGTTTTTTTTGTTTCAAGCTTTAAAATTTAGACGGTCTTAAATTATATACTAAAAAATCATCATATAGTTAAAAATAAAAAATAAATACTATATGTAGTGCTTTAATAAAATTTTTAGTATATGTTATTCAATATATAACTTAAATTGTTCTTATAGGTTCATTTATTTGTTTTTAATGTTACATCGACAAAAAACATTATAATTTATTACATTAATATATAAGAGAAAATTTATAAATGGCAGAAGATAAAAAACCAATAGATGTAAAAGATGTATTTAATAAGGATAAGCTCCAATCCTTATTTGGTGATAACGGATCCATTATTGGGAATAAACTTTTTTTATATGTGTTAGTTACCTTAATAATATCTTTTGTATTGTTATATTTTATGTATGTCTTAATTGGCAATCAAGATAAATACAGCGAACAAAAACAACGGTATGATACTTCTGCAGCACAGCTTGTTACTATTCAGAATGAATTTTCGAACATTATAAAAAATAATAAATCCTATTTTGCAGAACTAGAAAAAGCTTCTAAAACTAAATCTGAGCTATCATCAAAAATCACAATTTTAATTGGAAATTATGGGTTAGAGTTAAAAAAAATGGATTTGAAATCTGCTGGGGCAGGTCAAAAAGCAAGTCCTTCGATGTCCATTGAAGTTCAGGGTAAATATCTTAGTTTAATTCGATTTACAAATGAACTAAATAATTTAGTTGCGGCTTCACAAGTAAACGAACTCAAAATTTCTAAGGTATCAGGCTCCAGAGACCTCCTGTTGTTAGTTGATTTAAATTTTTCTGCTCCACCCGTACAATCATTGTCAACAAGTACTAGCCTTTATTTAAATTTTAATGACCAACCTGCCTTGAGTCAAAAATATGTATGGTCCGATATGCCTATTTTGGTGAATCAGTTTTCTGAAATTCTTAAAGTAGGTTTTACTGAAAATGAACCCTTTAACCAGACTGTCACCACAGAGCCTGAACCAAGTAGCTCAGCTAGAGATCCTTTTGCAGAACCGGATAGCTCACCTAGAGCAATGAAAAAGTCTGGAGCTAATACAGATAATCTAGACGAGATACCCGAGAGCTATTTTTTATCTGGAACCCTAGTCTCATCCAATAATCAATACTGCGTAATAATTTCACCAGAGGGCGACTCAAGATATTATCAACAAGGTGATTTCATTACAAAAAAAAATAAAAAAATTTATATCAACAAGATTGTGACTAATCAAATTTTTGTGGGTAAAAAGAATACTTTAATCAAGGTTGGTGATGAAGTTAAATAGATTAAACATACTTATCGTAATTTTCTCTTTGACGCTGCCAGGCTGTCTTAAGGAATTTGTTAATAAAGATGATCTAAATAAAAATGCTGATCTTGTAAAAGAAGAGGTAATGGATATGAGAGATGATTCATCTATTACTCCAGAAGACTATGGTTCATCAGATGATTCTACTGCAACACTCAAGCCACGTAATGTTTTAACAATACAAGGAAAGGAGAGAGGCTTAAAGTTTACTGATCAATCTTGGGAATATTATCCTATCTCACTAAATTTAAATGTGGTTCCAATCAGAACTTTTTTTAAAGTGATGGCAGACTTAACGGGTTTAAATATTATTGTAGGTGATGAAGTTAATGGAGATATAAGCATTGAGCTTAATAATGTTGATTGGTATGAAGTGATGGTTATGGTTTTAAAAGAGGAAGACTTAATTCATGATGTAAATGAGTCAGGAAATGTGATAACTGTTCATACCCACAAGTGGGTAGAGGATCATAGTGCCTCCTTTGATACGGCATTGAATGCAAAAATTAAAGTCATCAATTCTCTTGCATCATTAGAAACTAAAACGACCTCAATATTTAAGATAAATTATGCGCAACCAGAAACCTTGGCTAAACAATTAGAGGATGTTGTTAAGTCACTTGCAGCGGGATCTGAATCTGCGGGTGAATCAACAGCTAGTTTTGTTGTTGACCAAAGAAGTAATTCATTAATTGTTCAAGCATCCCCAGCAGATATGATTTGGATTAAGGAAACAATTGATACTCTAGATAAAGCAACCAAGCAAGTAAAGGTTGAAGTATTCATTGTCGAAGCGAGCGATAATTTTACAGCCGAATTGGGATCAAGAGTAGGGCTATTCGGGAGCTCTAATCTAGGCGCTACAGGCTTAAAGGGACAAGTAAGTGACCTTACGGGTGTAAATACCGCGACTGCCACGGGTACTCTCGGAGGAACACCACCAACAACACTTGGAGCTATCACAACAGCGACAACAGCGGGTTCTGTTGCAAACAATCCTATTGGAAATCCCTCAGGTGCCTTAGCTATGCTATTTTCTGGTAATACGATGGATTTAAGAATTGAGCTTCAAGCTATGCAAACGGAAAACTTAATCAAAATTGTTTCCAACCCTAAATTGTTCATTGTCGATAATGAAGAGGCTATGATTGAAGATGGTGTGGAAGTGCCATACAATACAGTAGCCCAAGCGGGATCGACACCTACGACAGAGTTTAAAACGGCTGCGCTAGCATTAACAGTAACCCCACAAATTATTGATGATGGCAATATTTATCTTGATGTGGCAGTAAATAAAGATACTCCTGGAATCGGGAACCCACCTCCTATCTCTACAAAACAATTGCGAACAAAATTACTTATCAAGGATGGAGGAGTAGCGCTAATTGGGGGGATAACAACAACTGATACACTAAATGGTGAAGAGGGTATACCCTTCTTTAAGGATTTGCCCGGTATAGGACAATTTTTTAAAAATAATAAAACTAAAAATAATAAATCTACTTTATATATATTTATAGCACCTGAGGTTATTTAAAAAAATGGCAAAGGATCAGGTTCGGTTTTTAAAAGAGGAGCTAGCTGACACAATTAAAGAGTTTGAGCTTGTTGAAAAGAGTGTTTACGATTCAGAATTAGCTCACGCAATCAACACTGGTGGGGCTGTTTATGATTCACTTCTTAAAGAAAATGCTTTTAAAATTGAAGACTTACTCAAAAAGTTATCAAGCAAGTATGGTTTAAAATCTGATGTAAACCCAAAACCAATGCTGCCCGATATCAAAAAGTTTCCCTTACAATATTGTTTGGAAAATGCTCTAATTCCAATCGGGGAGACTGACAAGGTTGTTGAATTTGGTATTTGCGTCCCCAATTCTTTAAATGCTTTAAAGAATCTAGGTTTAATGATTGGTAAGAAGACAACAGCAAAATTTATTCCCCCTTATTTTATTTTACAATCAATCCAACAAAAACATATCCATACAGAGGTTGATGTGCCAAAATCAGATTTAGTACAAGATAAAAAAGAAACTATTGCTAGGGAAAACAAACCAAAGAAAATTGAGCTTGGAATCGAAGTGATGGAAGATAAATTAAAAAAAGAAACAGAAATCATTTTAGACTTAGATGCCCTTGGAGCAAATGAACAGAAGGATAAAAAGCTTGAGGATAATGTTAACCTTGCTGAATTATCTAAAGATATAAAAAAGGACGCTAAGCCGGATATAAAAATACCGGAGTCTGATGGTCCTGTCATTGAATTAAATCTGCCAGATGATGATGATGCTTTAAATCCCCCTAGTAAGGAAGTGCCAAAAAAAACTGCTTCTACAAAAAAACCTGGTATTACAAAAAAACCTGTTGCAGAAATATCTGGTGACGTAGTTTCAGTAGTGGATGAGATTCTTTCTGAAGCAGTTATGAACGGAACAAGTGACGTGCACATTGAGATATTCAAAGATATCGCCCAAATAAGATTCAGGAATGGGGGCACACTGCTTATTCAAAGTCAATACAAGGTCTTCATTGCAAAAAATTATAATGCTGTCGTCGCTCGTATCAAAATTTTAGCTAATCTTGATATCGCAGAAAGAAGACTCCCCCAAGATGGCAAGATATCATACACGGCCAAAGATGGAACTGAAGTTGACTTTCGGATATCCATTTTACCAACTAGCTTGGGCGAAAGAATAGTAATTCGTATTTTAAATTCCTCATCTCTAGCTGTCACAATAGGCGCTATTGGCTTTACAAAGAAACAGGAAAATGAATTTATTGCGGCTGTATCATCTCCGCAGGGTATGGTTCTTGTGACAGGTCCGACTGGTAGTGGTAAATCCACAACTCTTTATGGGGCCATGAATTATCTTAATGAGCCTGATGTGAATATACTAACCGCAGAAGATCCAGTTGAATATACAATGGCCGGAATATCTCAAGTTCAAATTAGGGAAGAGATTGGTCTAACTTTTGCCGGTGCACTTAGATCTTTTCTTAGACAAGATCCTGAAATTATTCTCGTTGGTGAGATCCGTGATGGAGAAACTGCTGATATAGCATCCAAAGCAGCCTTAACGGGTCACTTAGTATTAAGCACACTTCATACTAATAGTGCTGTAGGGGCCATCAGTAGACTTATAAATATGGGGTTACCTGGCTATTTAGTTTCTAGTGCTGTTACTGCAATTGTTGCTCAACGACTCATCAGGGTTAATTGTGAAAATTGTAAGATTGAGATAGATAAAAATAATGCTGAAATTAAAGAATTTATTAAAATTTATAATATTAAAGAATCAGCAAGTTTAATGAAAGGTGAGGGGTGTGATGATTGTAATGGAACAGGCTATAAAGGCAGAAAAGGGGTCCATGAGGTCTTAACTATAACGCCTGATATTGAAGAAGCAATTACAGAAAAAAAATCAGAACAAGAGATGGTAGAAATAGCAAAAAAAGGTACCTTTACGAGCTTAGCAGATGCAGCAGTAAGATTTGTTGAGGACGGGACGTTATCAGTTGAAGAATACTTAAGAGTTATTCCTCAAGATGATTAATTTTGTAAGCACTATTATATGAAATTTAAGTGGAAGGGACTTAAGGCTAATGATTTTGTAGATGGTGTTATTGATTCTGAAGATAAAGATGAAGCATTATTTACTCTTAAGCAAGATGGTGTAATAGTTACCGAAGTTGTTGAAAATGACCCCCAAGCTAAAAAGACAGTAAAAGTTAAGAAAGAATTCAAGGCATCTTCTAAGTTAAAAATCGATGACAAAGAACTCTTACTTTTTTCAAAAAAATTAACCACGATGATGAAGGCGGGGCTTGCAATCGTACCTGCTTTAAAAATGTTAAGACAACAGTCTGAAAACCCAAAATTTACACCCGTTATTGATGACCTACTGAAAAAAATTAACGCTGGGATTACTTTATCTGAAGCATTTGAGTCTTATCCTACACTCTTTGACGTAGTTTATATTAACCTTATTAAAGCAGGCGAGGCGAGTGGAGCCCTAGATACATTCCTTGAGAGAATTTGTGTCAATTTAGAGAAAACTATTAAGATTAAGAAAGCTATTAAAGGTGCGATGATGTATCCCATTATATTGCTTATTGTTGCGGTATCAGTGGTTGGGGTGATGATGATTTTTGTTGTCCCAGTGTTTGTTGAAATTTTTGGTAATGCTAATATTGAATTACCAGGCCCAACTAAAGTGGTAATGGCAATAAGTGATTTTTTGAGAAGTTGGACTGCACCTATAATTATTGGTCTAGTATATGTTGGGTTTAAATTTGCTAAAAGTTTTATAGGAAAAAATGATAAATTACAGCAAGCTTTCGACAAAAAATTAATGACATTACCCGTTGTTGGTAATCTTGTGCGCGATGCAACGATGGCTAGATTCTCTATGGTCTTATCAAATCTGATTGCAGGGGGCGTAAATCTTATTGAGGCAACTGAGATTACTAAAAACTCAATTACAAATTCACGAATAAAAGCATCTATTGAGAGCGTTAAAAGAGAAATTTTTTCTGGGAGGCCATTTTCAGTTGCTTTAAGAGAAACCGGAGATTTCCCAGAAACGATGTGTGGTTTTATCGAGGTAGGTGAGGAAACAGGTAAGTTAAATGATATGTTAACAACCGTGTCATTATATTATGAGGGGGAGTTTGATTCTTCAGTAGAATCTTTTTCTTCAATGCTTGAGCCTATTATGATTGTCTTCCTTGGTGTAGTCATTGGTTTTATTCTTGTTGCTATGTATCAACCTATATTCTTGATGGGTAGTGCAGTTTAATGAAATTTTTTTTTTAATTTTATTCTCTGCTCCGTCTTTTTCTGAACCTCTATATAAATACTATTCAGATAATCAAAGAATATCCCATGATAAATTAAATACTAAATTAGAAAAAAGTATTGGTAACTTTTATAACTTAGATTTAATTATTTCTTCAACACCCTCAATAAAGTTTTATATTAATATCCTTAATCAAGAAAATGTCCCGATAGATCTCGCAGTTATTCCATTAATGGAGAGTGGAAATAATCCTCAGGCAAGGTCTCCTAAAAATGCTCTTGGGTTATGGCAGTTTATACCTGCGACAGCAAAGGAATGGGGGTTACTAAATAACGTCAATAATGATGAAAGAAAGAATGTGATTAAATCAACAAAAACGGCAATTAGATATCTTAAATATTTACATAATCAACTCAATGACTGGAACCTTGCTTTAGCTGCATATAACTGGGGTATTGGTAATGTCAAAAAATCATTAAAAAAAGGATTGGTTAAAAATAAAATGATTAATCTAGATTTATTACCAAAGGAGACTCGAAAATATTTATTAGCCTTCCATCACCTAAACAGGCTGATAAAAACTAATTATAGAAGAAATAGTCTCAACAAATTTCCTAATGAAAATTATCTAGAAATTATTGAGCAAAAAGATTTAAGTAAATATATCAATGAAAATAATTTATCTTATATAAATCCAAATGTTTTACTTCATATCAATGGGTTTGATGTAACAAAAGATATAGAAGAAAAAAAAAGCATTCTTGTTCCTACAAAAGTTTTTGAACAATTCTTTTCTTTAGATAATACTCAATATACCTATAATAAAATAAATACAAATAATATTATTACCTGTGATCAGAAATTTTACAAAGCAAGACCGTTCGATACTTTGATTAAAGTAGCAAAGAAGTTTAATTTAAAACTTGATTCCATTCGCGAAATGAATCCTAAGGTTAAGTTTGTTAGGCCAGGAATGAGCCTAACAGTTTGTAGATGATTTTTTAAAAAAATTACTCTTAATTGAAGGTACAACCTAACCACACTTGACTTTAATCTCACGCTAAAATAGACTTATCAATACATATTAACCATTAAATAAAGTGTAATAAAAACAATAAGTTAGGGTGGTTATCCGGGGATAGAGCACCCCTACACTTGTGGGAGGGTCGCCCGTTCGAATCGTGCCGAGGGCACCACTTCTATTGTTATTTCAATGAAGGTCTTTACCCTAAAAAAAATACATGTAAAATCAGTATATGAATACAAAAAAATTTAGTTTTTTTATATTATTAATTTCTTTTTGTTTGATAGGTTGTGCGTCACAAACGAAAACAGGCACTTCTTACTCCGGAGACCAAGCTCGTCAAGCCCAAACAATTAAAATGGGTACCGTAGAAAACGTTAAAGAAATTGAAATTCAATCAGATAGGACAGGCATAGGCGCAATAGCAGGCGGCGCTGTAGGAGGTATTGCTGGTTCAACAGTTGGAAGTGGAAAAGGATCTGGTATTGCTGCAGTACTAGGAGCTGTTGCAGGTGGGCTCATTGGTGATGAAATTGAAAAAAATGTGAATAAACTTAACGGACAAGAAATAACAGTTTCTTTAAGTGATGGAACGAAAATTGTTGTAGCCCAGGAAACAGATGAAAAAGAAGGACCTTTTAAAATTGGTGACAATGTTAGAGTTTTAACCTCTCATTCTGGTACGACTAGGATCACACTTGACTAAATTCCCACGCTAAAATACACTGTTTTATACACATTAACCATTGATTAAAATGTAACTAAAACAATAGGTTAGGGTAGTTATCCGGGGATAGAGCATCCCCATACTTGTGGGAATATCAGTTCAATCTAGAATCGACTAATGAATCCGAAGTCAACGGTGAGGTTTTGGATGTCATCACTACTTTGGCCATACTTGGTATCGACATATAAATTAGTATTATCAGCCAAGTA
>Ga0115001_10001013_pt1 | contig 21522 bp, 17 predicted proteins | sample ArcticOcean_MG_C_12_FD_89869 | JGI IMG/M metagenome (GOLD analysis project Ga0115001, IMG submission 89869) | Marine microbial communities from western Arctic Ocean - ArcticOcean_MG_CB8_130 | ecosystem: Environmental > Aquatic > Marine > Oceanic | place: Arctic Ocean: Canada Basin | collected... | reverse complement strand
GACGCCGGTACGATCACCGCCGACGAATACGGCCAGCACCTCGCCAACGGCACCAGCTAAAACCTGTCACGCTTTGGTCAGACTGGAGTGCGACAACACCGCTCACAGTCGGCATCGTTTACGGTGCTGTCCATGGGCGACTTCGGGGGGAAAATTGGAACGACCGTTGCGGATTCGACACCGCACTGGCCTGCACCACCGACACCCCCGGGTGCTAAGACCAACGTTCTCATCGTTCTACTTGACGACGTCGGGTTCGCAGACTTCGGTTGCTACGGCTCCGAGATCGCGACCACCACGATCGATCGACTCGCCGCCAACGGCCTCCGGTACACCGGCTTTCACACCACGGCAATGTGCTCGACAACTCGCGCTGCATTGCACACCGGACGCAACCATCACGACGTTGGTATGGGCTGCCTCGCCAACTTCGACAGCGGCTACCCCGGATACCGCGGCAAGATCGCCCCCGACGCCCCGACGCTCGCCGAAGTGCTCCGGCCGCACGGATACCGCAGCTACATGGTCGGTAAGTGGCACTGCACGCCACTCACCGAAACCGGTGCGACTGGCCCGTTCGACGGCTGGCCGCTCGGTCGCGGCTTTGACCGCTTCTACGGATTCCTCGACGCGGAAACCGACCAGTACTCCCCCGAGTTGGTCCGCGACAACACCCACGTCACCGCTCCCGGCAACTACGCATCCGGCTACCACGTCACCGAGGACCTCGCCGACCAAGCCATCACGTATCTGACGAGCCACGTCGCTGCCACACCCGACGTGCCGTGGCACATGCTCCTCGCGCCCGGCGCCTGCCACGCTCCACATCAAGCACCGATCGCCCTCATCGACAAGTACGCCAAGATCTTTGCGAAAGGCTGGGATCAGACACGCTCCGACCGGATCACTGCACAAATCGAACGCGGCGTCGTTCCCCATGGCACCGAGCTACCCGACCGCAACCTCGGCGTGCAAGCCTGGGATGAACACAGCGCCGACGAACAACGTCTGTTCGCTCGGCTCGCCGGCGCCTACGCCGCGATGCTCGAACACTTCGACCAGCACCTCGGCCGGGTCATCGACACTCTCGAGGCAACCGGCCAACTCGACGACACCATTGTGATGGTGCTGTCAGACAACGGTGCCAGCCAGGAGGGCGGACCGCTCGGGTTCGTCAACGCGATGGCACCGTTCAACATGGTCAAGGAAACGATCGACGAAAAAATCGCGCGGATCGACGACATCGGCGGGCCAGACACACACTCGAACTTCCCGCACGGCTGGGCAATGGCTGCCAACACACCGCTGAAGCGCTACAAGCAAAACACCCACAGCGGCGGCGTGCGCGACCCGTTCGTCATCACCGGACCCAACCGGATCGTCGACGCGTCGAACGCCGGCGAACTGCGCCACCAGTTCTGCCACGTGTCCGACCTTGCCCCCACCGTCCTCGAACTGCTCGGCCTCAGAGATGCAGCTGCGTCCAACGGCATGACCGGCACCAGCTTCGCTTCGTCGATCACCGACGCCGACGCGTCCACCGGCAAGACCACGCAGTACTTCGAGATGTTCGGGCACCGCGGCGTTTGGCACGAAGGCTTCAAGGCTGTGGCGTACCACTCGCCTGGCACATCGTTCGACAACGACACCTGGGAGCTCTACAACCTCGCCAACGACTTCAACGAGAACCACAACCTGGCCACCACGCAACCCGACCAGCTCCGCGACTTGCAAGAAATGTGGTGGTCAGAAGCACGCAGCAATCAGGTCCTCCCGCTTGACGATCGCTTCGGTGAGCGTTTTGCCGAGAACGCCAGACGCCATGCCGGCAGCCGCACAAACTTCACGTTCTGGTCGGGCATGGGGCACGTGCCGTCCGACGTCGCACCCGACCTGCGGAGCCGCAGCTATGAGATCACCGCGCACGTCAACACGTCCGGAAACGTCGGCAACGCAGGTGGCGTACTGATCGCCCATGGCGACGCCACGTGCGGCTACTCGCTGTTCGTTCGTGATGGGCACCTCGTGCACGATCTCAACATCGGCGGCACACACCAAATTGTCACGTCGGACCGACCGGTTCCTGCGAGCGCGACCACGCTCGGGTTCAAGATGCAACGCACCAGCGAGGGGCCCTTCCCCCACGGCGTCGGCACGTTGCTGATCGACGGTGAACCGGCTGGCTCAATGGAGACCGACCAGATTTTCTGGCTCCTGATCTCCTGGTCGGGCCTCGATATCGGCCTCGACCGAGGCACCACCGTTGCCGACTATGACGGCACCGGCCAGTTCATGGGCCCCAACGGCTACGTCGGCGAACTCGTCCGCGTCAGCGTCGACCTCGCCATGGACCAGGACGTCGACCACGACGCCGCCGGCGAAACCGACCTGGGTCGCGAATAGTCCGCTGACGCCAGCCAGCCCCGACGCCAGCCACTCGCCACTCCAGTCCATAAGTCACCTTTTCTCACCGAGAACGGCAAGCACTCTGGGACAGACCATCCTTAGGATCTGCATGCGCCGTCGGAGATTGGACGGCTCTGACAATGAGTGGATTGATGAGTGGATTGATGAGTGGATTGATGAGTGGATTGATGAGTGGATGATGGACCAGCAACGGAGCAGGCAATGAGCGCAGCAATCGAAGCACACAACCTCCGCCGCAAGTTCGGTGAGAACGAGGCTGTTGCCGGCGTCAACCTCGCCGTTCAACCAGGCGAGATCTACGGCTTCCTCGGGCCAAATGGCGCAGGCAAGTCGACCATGGTCAAGATGCTCTGCACTCTGTTGACGCCCACCTCGGGCCGGGCAACCGTTGCCGGGTTCGACGTCGCGTCGCAGGCCGGCGACATCCGGCTGCGCATCGGTGTTGCACTCCAAGACTCCTCAATCGACGGTAAGCAGTCGGGCCGCGAAATGCTCCACCTCCAAGGCGAGCTCTACGGGCTGTCGAAATCCGACATCAAGCAACGCATGGGCGATGTGATCGGCCTTGTCGACATCGGCTCGGCGATCGACGACCGTGTTGAAACGTACTCCGGCGGGATGAAGCGCCGGCTCGACCTTGCAATGTCGCTCATTCACAAGCCGCAGATTCTCTTCCTCGACGAGCCCACCACCGGCCTCGACCCGGCAAGCCGCACAGCGGTATGGAACGAGGTTCGCAAGCTCAACCGAGAGGAAGGCATGACCATCTTCCTCACCACCCAATACCTCGAAGAGGCCGACGAGCTTGCTGACCGGGTCGGCATCATCTCCGCCGGAAAAATCGAAACCGAAGGCACTCCGACCGCGCTGAAGCAGTCGATCGGCAACGACTTGATCGTCGCCGAAGTCGACGGCGACACGTCGTCGATCGAATCCGAGTTGCGGGGAGTGGCCGGCGTGTCGAACGTCGAATCGCGCCCGGGCGAGTTGACCGTGTCGGCCACGAACGGTGCGGCAGTGATCGCCGACGTCGCTGTCGCCCTCAAAGGAAGCGGGGTCACAGTGCAGACGCTCACGTTGCGTACCCCCACCCTCGATGACGTCTTCCTTCAGGTCACCGGCGCGCACCTCGCCGAGAGCCACGCAAGTACGGGCGACGCCACGGAAGGAACCGCATCATGACCACCACGCAAACCACCGGCACCGAGACGCACGCTCAGCCGTTGGCGCGGCGTTCGTCGATCTTCCACGACCTCAGAACGGTTGCCAAGCGGGCCTGCAGGGGCGTCTTCCGCGAGCCCGAGTTCTTCATCCCGGCCCTCATTGTTCCTGTGTTTTTCTTCGTGGTGAACATCGGGGCCCTGCAGGACTTCGCTGAACAGTCCGGCGTCGTTGTCGACTTCAAAGCGTTCCAGCTCCCCGTGTCGATCATCTTCGCCGTGACAGGCGTGTCGCGAGCAAGTGCACTCGTCACCGATATCCAAGGTGGCTACTTCGACAGACTCCTGCTGACGCCGATCCGGCGACCCGCATTGCTCCTCGGGCTCATGGCCGCCGACCTGATGGCAGTCATGATGCTCACAGTCCCCGTGCTGCTGCTCGGCCTCGCCGTTGGTGTCAGCTTCGTCACCGGCATTCTCGGCATGGTTGCCTTCCTCTTCTACGGGGCATTGTGGGGCCTCGCGTTCGCTGGATTCCCTTATGCCATCGCCCTCAAAACAGGCAACCCCGCAGCGGTCAACTCAAGCTTCATCCTCTTCTTCCCGTTCGCCTTCCTCACGACGTCGTTCCTGCCGAAGGAAGCTCTCACCGGATGGCTTGCAACCATTGCCACCTACAACCCGGTCACCTACGTGCTCGACGGCCTGCGCAGCCTCATCACCGAAGGCTGGGAGTGGGGAACGCTCGGCAAAGGCCTGCTCGCCATCCTCATTCTGGCATCGATCAGTTTCAGCATGGCCAGCGCTGCCATGCGCGGCCGCATTTCCCAAAAGTAGAAGCCCCGCCCGTCCCGCACCCGTTCTGCCCCCGTCCTGCACCCGTTTTCTCGTTTGCGTCGAATGGGCCGGCGCGCCTGACGAATGTGCCGACATTGGGGATGCAACCGATGATTCTCGTGGCTCTGGTCGCACGACCTGCTGCAACCGATGGCGATCATCGGTGTACCCACTGATGCCTTTGGGCCACGCGATCTCGCCCTGCGGATGCCGTTCTTTGTCGCCGGCGTCCTCAACATCATGTTGTTCTTCTTCAACATCATGTTGTTCTTCTTCGCCGTTCCGAAGCTGACCACTACAAAGATCGAAGCAATCCGAACCGGCAGTGAATGAGTCGCTGCGCAACAGATTTGGAGATTCATTGATCCAAAGAGCTCGCTGCGACGAACCATAAGTGTTCACATATGAACGGAAAACGTTGACCGACACCCGGCCACCCCCCCCACCCCCGTGGGCCGGGTGTTGCGTTTTTCCTGCTCTTGTCTTACGAGAAGTCGCGGTACTGATCTGCAACAATAAGTACAGCGCCGTAAGTGGCGCGCTCGAAGACCAACACCGGGGGTACGAACATGACCGAACTCGCTTACGCAGCAGGACCGACCGATCAGCCACTCCTGACCCAGACCATTGGTCAGAACCTTGCAGCCACGGTCGCAGCACACGGCGACCGCGAAGCCTTGGTCGCCGTGCACCAAAACATTCGCTGGACCTACAACGAGTTTGCTCGACGCGTCGCCGACCTCGCAAAGGGGATGCTTGGAGCGGGTCTCGTTACCGGTGACCGCGTCGGATTGTGGAGCCCGAACTATGCCGAATGGACACTACTCCAGTTCGCCACGGCCGAAATCGGCGTGATCCTCGTCAACGTCAACCCGTCGTACCGCACGCACGAACTGGCATACGCAATCAATCAATCTGAATGCCGCTGGATCGTGGCCGCTCCTGAATTTAAGACCTCCGACTACCGATCGATGGTCGCGTCGGTACGCGACAAGTGCGCCCGGCTCGAGCGAGCAGTCTTCTTCTGGGATGACGACTGGAACGAGCTCTGCGGCGGATCCGACACGACCTCTGACGCCGACCTCGATGCCTGCCGAGCCAAGCTCGCATGCGACGACCCAATCAACATCCAGTACACATCGGGGACGACGGGCTTCCCGAAAGGTGCCACGCTCACGCACAAGAACATCTTAAACAACGGTCACAACGTCACCAGCGGGCAGAACATCACGCACGAGGATCGCCTCTGCATTCCCGTGCCCTTCTACCACTGCTTCGGCATGGTGATGGGCAACCTCGGCTGCACCTCAACCGGCGCCACCATGGTCATTCCCGGCGACGCCTTCGACCCCGTCGCCGTGCTCACCGCCGTCGAAAAAGAACGTTGTACCGCGCTCTACGGCGTGCCCACGATGTTCATCGCCGAGCTGGCACTCCCCAACTTCGACGACTTCGACCTGACGAGCCTGCGCACCGGCGTGATGGCCGGCTCGCTCTGCCCCGAAGACGCAATGATCGCCTGCGTCGAAAAGATGCACATGGTTGACGTCACCAATTGCTACGGCATGACCGAGACCTCGCCGGTGAGTTGCCAAACAATGATCGGCGACACGATTGAGCACCAGACCCAGACCGTTGGCGTCGCCCACCCGCACGTCGAGGTGCGCATCGCCGACCCGCTGACCGGCGAAACGTTGCCGCGCGGCGAACACGGCGAGTTCTGCACCCGCGGCTACTCCGTAATGAAGGGCTACTGGAACGACGACGAGAAGACAGCTGGCGCCATCGACGCCGACGGCTGGATGCACACCGGCGATATTGCTGTGATGTTCGACGACGGCTACGTGAACATCGTCGGCCGGATCAAAGACCTAGTGATTCGCGGTGGCGAGAACATCTACCCCCGCGAAGTCGAAGAGTTCCTGCTCGGCCATCCCGACATCCACGACGTCCAGGTCATCGGGGTGCCCGACGCGAAGTACGGCGAAGAGGTGATGGCCTGCGTCATCCCCGCCGACGGAGTTGACGTGACCCTTGACGACATCAAGGCCTTCTGCCAGGGAAAGATCGCCCACTTCAAAGTGCCGCGCTACCTCAGCATCGTCACCGAGTTCCCGATGACCGTTACGGGCAAGATCCGCAAGATCCAAATGCGCGATGAGGCCGTCGCTGCGCTCGGCCTTGGCGACTTCGTCGCCGACGCCTGACGGCGTCTCTCATCGCCTTGTCGGGCTGCGCCCGACGGTCACTTCGTGCCCGTCCAGGGCCACCTCTTCGCGTCGCCTCGCCCTGCCCCTGCCCCTGCCCCTGCCCCTGCCCTCGCTTATGACCTTTCTTTGTACTCCTGCATTTCTGCTGTACCGAGCTCTGCTAACTGCTTGGCTCGGAACGCTTCTCTTTCGGCGCGCTTCGGATGGATGAAGCCTTCACCAATGAGCTGTTCGCCTGCTCCGAGCATGACATAGCGGGAGATTCGCCGGCCGTGCGGCGACAGTTCCTGCCACCTTTCGTATGGCATCGACCGAATCACGCCTTCACTCCGGAACCACGGCGCGAAGTACTCCATGTTCGGCATGGCCCGCACGTCGCGCGACAGGTTCGGCGTCCCGCCGTGCCACGTCCGGTTGTCGCGGATGATTGCCGAGCCTGCGGGCACGGGACAGACGGTGCTCAGCTTCATCCAGTCGGGTTCGGCAGCGAGGCTGGGGATTGGATCGTGACTGTTCTGAGTACCCGGGATCTGGCGGATCGGCCCATTCAGGCGCGTGAAGTCGATCATTGGAAAGTTGATCGTCACGACCGGGACCGGGAGGTCACGAACAGCGACGCGTCCCGATCGATCGGGGAGCTCCTCCCAAATGTTGTCGGAGTGCAAGCCCTGGTATTCGATGGCCCCGGGGAGCGCCATGTCGCCTCCACCGCCGCCGAGGAGGTAGCTCGGGGAGCCGAAGATTGCGGTGAGGATCGGTGTCGTTGTCGCCAGGTCGACCAGCTCGCACCACTCGGGCACGTGCAGCATGTGTCTCGTCGCTGAGCTGGAACCAAACGAGTAGCGGTGGGGAAGGCCGCCGGCACCCCCGCCAACACTGTTGTCGGGATCGACTTCGAGGAGCCGCTCGACGGCCCGGTCGACCGCCATGCGCATCCGTTCCAGCATCGACGGATCGAGCGCATCTCGCACCGCCACGAAGCCATCCCGGTCGAACAGTTCGACAGCTCGATCGACATCTGCAGGTTCCACCAGTTCCAGATCGGGAATTCCGTTCTCACGATCGAGGCGTTCGCGGAGCGCTACGACGTTCGGGTCGTCGTAGCGGCGCGTCCAGCCGCTCACCGTCGGATCGCCAGCGACCAAGTTGTAGTGCTCAGGCGTCGTCTCCAGTTCGTTCGCCTCGGCGGCGAGCCCGGCCGGATTGTCGTTGGTGTCGGTGACAGATGAGCGGGGCCGCTTTGCGAATCCGTTCGGCGGCACCGACTCGTGCCAGCCCACGTTGGATTCCCGGCCGACGTTGGTTTGCCTGTCCGCTATTCCACTCATATTCGGATTCTCGCGCATCCGGACTGGCCGATCGGTTGACGGAAGTCATCCTTCAGGCGGACCCGCAGAAGCACTCTTTGCTGCGAGGATCATCCTCGTGAAAGCGATCATCGAGACCTCGGGCCTGGTCATGCAGTTTCCGAACACTCGGGCGCTCGACGGCCTCGACATCCGCATTCCGCCCGGCGTCACCGGGCTGGTCGGAGCCAACGGCGCGGGAAAGACCACGCTGATTTCGCTGACCCTCGGCCTCTTGAAGCCCACCTCCGGGTCAATCAAAGTGCTCGGACTCGACCCGAACGTGCACGGTCCCGCACTTCGCGCCCAGATCGGGTACGGCCCAGAGCGCAACGTGCTGCCCGACGACCTCCGGGCCTACGATTTTGTTCGCCATTTGGCCGAAGTCAAGGGACTCCCCCGCGACGAGGCCCGGACGCGAGCAAGCGACTCGCTCTACCTGGTTGGCTTGGGTGAAGAACGATTTCGGTCGCTGGGCACCATGTCGACCGGCCAACGCCAGCGTGTCAAGCTTGCCCAGGCAATTGCTGCCGACCCACGTTTCATCGTGCTCGACGAACCGACCGACGGCCTCGACCCGGTGCAGCGCGACGAAATGTTGAACATCATCGTCCAGGTCAACCGCGACTTCGGGATCGACGTCATGCTCTCGTCGCACGTGCTCGAAGAGGTTGAACGGGTCTGCGACCACGTCGTCGCACTCGACCAGGGCCGGCTCGTCGCACACGGCGCGATGAGCGAACTGGCCGGCGCGTCCGGTGGCGTCGAACTCGAACTGGTCGACGTCGACGAACCGCCGCACAGTGTTGACGCTGTCGTTCAGCTGCTCCAAGCATCCGGCACAACAGTCGAACGCAGCGGCGCTGTCCTGTCTGTCACGGGCAAGTCAGACGACGAGCTCTTCGACGCCGTCGGTGCCGCAGTCGCCCAAGCCGGCGCCCGGCTGCGTCGTCTCGGACAACGCCGACGCACACTCGACGACATCTTCACCGATCAGGATCACCAGATGACCGACGCCCGATCAGTAACACCCAATGAGTAACGCCCAATGAGTAACACCCAATGACCAAGGCCGCAGCATCGTCTCGCGGCGACGCACAGATTTCAGCGCGCGGTTTCCAGCGGTATGAGGGCGAGCGGGCTGGTGTCGCCGGATCGATTCGCAGCGTCATGTGGCAGAGCATGCGGGCCACTCTCGGGCTCGGTCGCCCGGCGAAGAACAAGATCTTCCCGGTCATTGCCGTCGCGATTGCCTACGTGCCCGCAATCGTTTTCATCGGCCTTGCCGTACTCATTCCGTCGGGCATCGTCGACGGTCCGTCGTACCCCGAGTACTACGGCTTCGTCACCTCGGCAATCGCGCTGTTCGCAGCGCTCGTCGCGCCAGAAGTGCTCGTCTCGGATCGGCGCAACGGAATGCTGGCGATGTACCTGTCGACGCCGCTGCACCGCGGGACCTACCTGGTTGCCAAGATGCTCGCTGTTTTGCTGACACTCGGCCTCGTCACGCTCGGCCCGCCGTTCTTGGTGCTGCTCGGCTACACGTTCGACGGTTCTGGGCCCGACGGGTTCGGAAACTGGTTGATCGTGCTGTTCCGCATCATCTTGTCCGGCGCTGCGGTGTCGGCCGCGCTGACCGCTATCTCGATGGCAGCATCGTCAATCACCGACCGTCGCGCCTTCGCATCGATCGGTGTCGTTTTGCTGATCCTTGCCTCGCCAATCGTCGCCGGGTCGCTCGTCGACGGCGCTCAGCTTTCGCCAAACTGGCGGCTGATCGACGTGTTCTCTATGCCCTTCGAGTTGGTCTTCCGGATCTTCGGAGAACCGGGCAACTTCCCTGAGGTCTCCACGTTGGCAGTCATTGCCGTCAACGCTGCATGGACATTCGGCGGGCTGACCGTCGTTGTCTGGCGCTACTCAAGATTGGTGATCGCACGATGACCACGCTTCCACCCCCGGCGGCGCCGCTTGCGCCCCCGAACCCCGACGCACTCGCAACCAACGCCATGATCACCGTCAATGAGGTCTCGAAATTCTTCGGGTCCATCGTTGCGGTGAGCGATGTCAATTTCGCGATCGATGGCGGCGTCACTGCGCTACTCGGCCCGAACGGGGCAGGCAAGTCGACGCTGTTCCGCATGATATGTGGATTGACCGCACCATCGAAGGGTTCGATTCGCGTGCTCGGAAGCGATCCGCGAACCGACCGAACCGTACGCGGACGCATCTCGCTGGTCCCCCAACAAGACGCACTTTTCGATCACCTGAGCGCCATCGAAATGGTCCAAGTCAGCGCCAACAGCCATGCAATGCCGGACCCCAAAGGCATTGCGCACTGGGCGCTCGAGCAGGTTGACCTTGCCGACGTCGGCGCCAAGACCGTCGGACAGTTCTCTAAAGGCATGCGCCAACGCGTCAAGGTGGCGTGCGCCCTCGTGAACGACCCGGAAGTACTGATTCTGGACGAGCCGCTGACGGGCCTCGACCCCGTGCAGCGCCGCCACATGATCGCCCTCTTCCACGCGCTTGGCGATGCCGGCCGATGCGTCCTCGTGTCGAGTCACGTCCTCGATGAGGTCGCCCGGCTCGGCTCACGCGTCCTCGTCATCGCGCAAGGCCGACTCGTCGCGAGTGGCGACTATCGCGACCTGCGATCGCTGATGGACGACCGGCCGCTGCGCATCCGGATCGGCGCCAGCGCACCGCGTCGACTCGGCACCGCACTCGTCGAACGTGGGTTGGTGACAGCACTTTCACTCGACGCCCACAACGGGCCCGGCCACCTCATTGTCGACACGCTCGATGCCGACGGGCTCGGACGCAAGCTCGCGCCGATCGCCACAGAACTCGATATCCGACTCACCGAAGTGTCCCCGCTCGACGACGACCTCGAGTCAGTATTCCGCTACCTCGTGGAGGGCCGATGACCGACAAGACTCAAGCGCTTCGCCGACCGGCATCGGACCAGCCAACAACCGAGCGGAGCGTGCCGGCCCTGGCTGCCCTGCAGTTGTCGTATCGAGTCGTTCTCCGCCAGCTCACGAGTATCGCAAGGATCATCGCGCTCACGCTGCTCGCGCTCGTCTCGACGGTCGCCGCCTTCGCACTCGGCCGCTCCGATGCCGACCTCGAAGCCGCAGTCAGGTTGATCTCGGCACTCGGCTTTGCTGTCGTGATCCCCGTGGTCAGTCTCGTGTTCGGAGGTGCCGCCGTTGGCGATCTGCGCGACGACAAGACGCTGGTGTACCTGTGGCTGCGGCCGATGGATCGCTGGCCCATCGTCGTCGGAGCGTTCCTTGCCGCAGTCACGCTCACCGCCCCCATCACACTTATTCCTGTCGTGCTCGCCGCGGTGCTGACGGGTACTGGTGGCGGCATTGTGCCCGGCACCATCATCGCTGGTGTCGTGGCCGTGATTGCCTACTGCGCTGTGTTCACGCTGCTCGGCGTCTGGCTGCGCAAGGTGATCGTGTGGGGGCTTGCGTACATCCTGATCTGGGAGGGGTTCATTGCGCTGGGCGGCGCCGGAGTGGCGCGGTTCGCAATCCGTAAGTACACGCGCTCAATCCTCGTCGATCGAACCGGGGTCGACCTCGACCTTGCCGATTTCTCGACACCGGTCGGCATCATCGTGCCGCTCGCCGTCGCTGTCGTGGCGCTCGCCCTCGGCAGCTGGCGACTCAGCAATCAAGACATCGACTGACGAGATCCGAGACGGCTTCGGGACCAGGCACCCAGCACACACGCCACTCTTGGAACAGAACGAGTGCACAGCATGTTGATGCACCCATGCAGATCTCTGAAGCAATTGAATTCGTCGCCGAGCGCAAGAACGCCATGTTGCTCGCCATCAAATCCGACGGACGACCACAGTCGTCGAACGTTGTATACGTCGTCAACGACGCTGGTCAAATCCTCATCTCGGTAACCGAGGGGCGGGCGAAGACCAAGAACCTGCGCCGCGATCTGCGGGCCAGCCTGCACGTCAATCGTGACAACTTCTGGGCGTACGTCGACGATCAACGGCTGATGATGGCCCTGACGCCCACCCATGCGTACGGGATGCTGCATCGCTAACCACTGTTCAGGTTGCCGAGCTCAGGCAGCGAGAGGTGGCAGGTGAGCACGGCAGCGAACCGTCGCGGCTCCTCGGACACCGCCCGTCGACGTGATTGTTAGGTCCGTGCAGCAGATCGGACCCGATCGATCACGGCGATGCAACCAATGCCTGCGAGCACCGCAATCTGTGGAGCGAACGACACCTTGAATCGAGGGTCACCGAAGACGAGCAGCGGGACGGCAAGCGACGCGGCAAGCGTCATCAGGATGGTGAGCATCGCTGCTCGTTCGCGCATCGGTCGGAACCGCCAAAGTGACAATGCAAGCCCCACGACCGCGGCGATCATGATCGCTGCGTACAACCCGATCGTCACCGCTCGCCACAAGCTCCTGATGCTCGGCCGCATGATCTCGACGGCACCGAACGACTCGTTGGCTCCCAGACCATCGTCGTTGGTTCCGAAGGTCGCCCAAAACTTCTTCGCCGTCAGGGCAGGTATCAACAGCGGTTCGGCGGCGATGTAGTCGAGCGCCCGGCGCCGAGTACAAGCATCCGCCGAGCGGCCGTCGTTCTGCAGCAGCGGGGATTCAGCCGGCAAGTTTCAGGCGCAGGCGATCTGCACGAGCCCGTGTCCGCGACCATCAACGACCCAGCCGAGGCCCGGCCGTGCAGCGATCAAAGAACGGCGCGGCAACGTGACGCCGAGGAGATCGCCGTCGACTTCACCGGGCGACGTCAAAATGATTCCGCACCGGCTTCGTGCGACCTCCCGCGTCCAGTGGCCATAAGCCGATCGGACAGCGTCGAGTCGCGCCGCCGCGATCACCATCACGCCAACGGGTGGGTCATTCACCAGGCCAGTCAGGACGCCAAGCTGATCGTCGACGCGCTCGGCGTCGTCGACGGCCACCAACGTCGGGGCCCTCCAGCAGGCGATGTCGTCGACCGTCAGCCCGGTCCGCCGGTCCACCTCGACGATCTGACCGCCTGGGTGCACATCCGCCCACGCTGCGACGAGCCGTCGGAGCGCTGTCGACTTACCCGTTGCTGCGGCGCCTCCGATGAATACGTGATCGCCTTTCGGCACCAGCAGTGTCGACGTCGCCAAGTTGTCAGCGCTCAGACCAAGCGCCAGCGCGGTGCTCTCTGACACCGCGCCCACAATCGAACGTTCGAGGTCGGCACCTGTCACTTCGGCCGGAAGCGACTGCACCGGAGCGGGGCCGTTGGTTCCCTGTCGGCCGGGCAGCTCGGCCATCCCGTCGGCACCGATCGCCACCTGGCCTTCAAGACCACTCGATGTAATCCGCAGCCGTCCAGGACACTCGACTCCGACAGGGACAACACCGAACGATCGGGCGACACCCGGGTCATCGACATGGAACACCCACGTGTCTGCTGCGGTCGATCGACCTGACGATGTTCCTCCGTCGTCGGTCCAGCAGCACGCGAGACCAACCGCCGGGCCGTCAGCCAGAATCCGTTCGAGTAGTACGAGCGTCGGGGCCATCTCGATGGACGACAAGGCGAGCCGCAACGACGTGAGCCCGTCGATCGCAAGCGAAATCGTCGACGCCTGCGACCCGTCGGCCGCTGTCTGATCAATCGACACATCGAGTCGAGCGAGCAGCCGGTGTAGACGCTCGCTCTCGGCCACTCGGACCACGGCGCCGCAGTGACTAATTCCGACAACGCCGTCGAGCGCTGAATCACCACGAGCATCGATCACGTACCAATGCTCGATCGCCGGAGACGCAATGCGACAGCGCGCCGCAATCACGGAGATGAGCGTCGACGTCGTCCCGGATCCAGCCGCACCGACCAGCGCAAGGTGACCGCGTTCCCGCTCCCAACGCAACGGCATTCGACCCTGCTCGCTCGGGACATCGATGAGGCCAACGGCATCGTGAGGGATCGCGCCGACCGTCTCGTTGACGGCGCTCGGCGGCAGGTTGGCAGGCAATACGTCGATCCACGGTTGATGCGGCAGCTCGATCCGAGCACGCCGGGCGGCTTCGCGAATCGTTGCCACTGCGAGTTCGAGTTCGGATTCGCCAGTCGACTCGACGTCGGTGCTGCTGGTCGCGCCGCTGGTGCTGGTGCTGGTGCTGATCGGATGCCTCACGACGAGGCCTCGGTCGTCAAGGACCACCGGCCCAGTGCACCGCGCTGCCTGGAACACGATCAGCTCGTCAGGCCCCAGACGGAGCGCTGATCGGCCCGGGGCAGTTCGAGAGAACTGAGTGGGGCATGCGTCGTTGACGACATCGTGCGCGTCGGCAATGTCATTGAGGCGAAGGGCAATTCGTAAGTTCGTGTTGGCTCGGATCTCGTCGGTCACGACGCCCGCCGGACGCTGCGTCGCAAGAATCAGATGCACCCCCAGGCTGCGGCCGCGCTGCGCGATGCCGACGAGAGCCGACAGAAAGTCGGGAAGCTCTTTCGCCAATGCAGCGAACTCGTCGATCACGACCACCAAACGCGGCAAGGTCGGCGCCTCTGCGCGGAGCCGATAGTCGGAGAGGTCGGTCGCCCCAACGGATCGCAAAAGGCGCTCCCGACGGTGCAATTCGGCGTCGAGGCTGACGAGTGCACGTTCCGCGAGGCCATCGTCGAGATCGGTGACGAGGCCAACCGTGTGCGGAAGGTCGGCACACGCGTCGAAGGTCGACCCGCCCTTGTAGTCGACCAGTACGAACGTCACGTGGTCCGGGCTGAGTTGGGCGGCCAGTCCAATGACCAGGCTGCGCAACAGCTCACTCTTGCCCGAACCAGTCGTTCCAGCAATGAGCGCATGCGGCCCGTCGCGTACCAGGTCCACCTCAACCAAACCGTCGACGGAATGTCCCAACGGCGTTGATGGAGCCGGGTCCGAACCAGCCGCCCGCCACCGTTCAACCAGTCGGCGAGCGGCCCTATCTGGTGGCGCTCCGACCAGAAGCGGGTCGACCTCGGCGAGCGACACGGACGTCGGCAACCGACCCGCGTGGTCGCTTGCCCGTTCCGGGTCTGAGAGGCCCGCAAGGCGGCGCGCTGCAGCATGTGCAGTTGCTTCGGTGACGCCGGCCAGGAGAATGTCACGCGCCACGGTAGGTGCCGCCGCGTCGTCGATGCTGAGTCGCCCGCTTGGCTCGAGGATGATCGTGCGATCACAGACAGCCGGCGTCGATTGCTCCGGTTCGACAGCGACCAGTACTGCGGGGTTCGCTGTGTCGAGAAATCGGCGCAGCGGGCCGGTCCGCACGGCAAGCAGACTGGGGTCGTCGACAATCAGCAGCGTCGGTCGCAGCGCGTCGATAGCGACCGAACCGAGAAGCGCATGCAGTGCCACTGCATCGCAGGCACTGGCGATCATCGGACGGTTGACGGCATCGCGCACCTGCGGCAGCCATTCAGCCCATTTCCAGCTATCGGTGTTGACCGTGACAATGACGAGTTGCCAGTCAGCGGGCCCGACTGAAATCGCCAGTTGGATGATGATGGAGCGGAGCAGCGCCGCGACGAGCGCCGACCTGCCGTACACGGCAACGGCGCGTCCTGGCTCGATCAGAAGTGGGACACCCACATCGCTGAGCAGGCCAGCAGTTCGCAACGCTGCCTGGCTATCGGCATCGGCGTGCCCATCGTAGGGCACTGACCAGCGCTGCTCGCCGCGACCCAGCACGCAGCGCAGCCGGTCGATCGGATCACCACCCTGTGTGAAGAGTCGACGCGACCACACGATGCTGCGATCCCCGTCAAGCGCGTTTGCCACGGACAACGCTGCGAGCACATCTGAGTGCAATGCGAGATGATTCCGACGAGCTCCTGCCTGCTGGCAATCCAGTTCCTGATGGAAGCGGGCTCGATCAGCAACCGCTTCGACCCGCCTTCGACGGTTTTTACGCCACGCGTCCCCGGCACCCACACACCAGGTGCCGAATGATGCGAATGCCCCGATGAGGGCAAAGAGGGCGAACATCATTTGACCGACGATGACGGCGAGTGCCGCGGCCCCCATCACCGCGATAGCCGCCCCGACGAGCCCGAGCGCTGAGGGAATCGGAATGCGTGCCGAGTTCACAGGGAGGATGATCGGTGAGACCGCCCGGGCTGGCACCGGGGACGGGCCTCGCCTGACCTCGCGACGCCACGGGTCGGCTTGCGGGTTCGCCAATGCTCCCGAATCGCGAGGCTCCACGTAATCCTCGACAAGTTGGTCGACAAGTTGGTCGACCCCGGTCGGGCGCTCGATTGTCAACTCGGTACTGCCCATCACGATTCGAGTCGGGAGTGACACGGTGGTCGACGCCAAAATTGCGACGTTGCCGAGCCGCACCGGCACCTGTCCTGCGAGCTGCGTCACCCGCACGGCGTCGATGTCCGCATCGATCATGACGTGGTGCAGTTCGACGGTCGGGTCATCCACTCGAAGGTGGGCAGCTGGCGACCGCCCGATGGTCCATCGGCCGGTTTCGAACGCTCCGACCAAACGGCAGTCCGGTCCTGCGGTGATGCGCACAACGAGCACATCCCGGGCAGATCCAGTGTCCTTGACGAGCTTGGCTGTCCCGCTTGCTGGCCCGCTTGCTGGCCCGACCGAGGATCCGCTTCGCAGGCCAGATTCGACCAGTCGCTCAGCCGGTGGCCTGACGTGCCCGTCGATCAGTAGCTGCCGAGTCGCGCCGAACCCCAGCGCCTTCGCGAGGTCAGCCACCGTGTCGCCCGCGGTGCGCGGAGCGATCGACAAACGGTGTCCGTCTGGGCCCTGGATCTCGAGCGACGGAACGGTCGGCGATTTAATGGTGGAGTTCACGTATGAACAGTGGGCGGCCTGGCACAGCAACCGGAACCATGTATCTCCCGGAAACCTCAAAACAGGCGCTGAGCAGGTGCTGTGAGGCCGTCGAGGGCGCCTGTGAGCCATGCAGTCAGTGGCCGGTGAGCATGCCGGTGAGCATGTCGGTGATGCTCAGAGCGCAACGTGCAGCCATGACCGAAATTCATCGCCCACACCGCTTCTCCGACCGCCTCGATGCCGATTGGCAGCACACCGCCACCGCTCGCCGCACCGTCCGCACGATCCGTTCGTGGGCCGCTCACGCGACCGCCGCTGAGACCGCTGAGACTGCTCGATTTGATCAACTCACCAATGCCCAGGAACTCATCGACGCAACACAGCGCTCCGACGGCGACGCCGGAAACAGCCTCCTGTTACTGCTGGTGGAGCTTGCCCGGCACGACGCGCTGGCCGGCCGGATCGTGGTGCAGCGACTCCTGCCCGGCTTAATCAGCGCAGCGGCGAAGTACCGGTTCCTGAGTGAGGCCGGCGACCCGGTTGAAGAGGCCGTGGGTGCGGCCTGGATCGCAATCCGCAACTACGACATCGCCAAACGCACTCGCCATGTCGCTGCCGGTTTGATCTCGGATGCGATCTACCTCGCCTTTCGGCGAGACGCACGACGCCAAGTCCCGGCCGAAACACCGACCGAGCCGCGGCTGCTCGGCGAACGAGTTGCCTGTCCGCCGTCACCCGCACTCGTCGAGTTGGCTGACGTTGTCCGCATGGCGCGTCTCGCTGGCGTCGACACCCACGATCTCGATCTGATTCGAGCGCTGGTGTGCACGGGGTCGCCGAGCGCCGTCGCTCGCCAACGGTGCGTCACCCCACGGACGATTCGAAACCGCCGCGACCGTGCGATTCGCCGACTCCAGCAGGCCGTCGCCGTTGCGGCTTGAAGCCGTTGCGGCCCGACCGCGATCGAATGGTGCCTCCCCTGGGGCTCGAACCCAGAACCAATGGATTAAAAGTCCACTGCTCTACCATTGAGCTAGAGAGGCGGGATCGGCGCGATGTACGGGAGCGAACCCCTTGTGATCGGTTGCGCCGAACTGTGCGTCAACAGCGTAGGGCCTGCAAGCGATCGTAACGACCTCGATCTGTTGGAGAATCGCTCTCGCAGAGCGGAACCCGTGGTGAGCACTCACTAGGGCGCTTCAGCGCTGACTGTTTTGAATCGTCGCTTCGAGCGGCGTGCTGTCGGCATTACCCGCCACGCACACGATCTCGTTGTCATCGAAGTCGTTCCAGCTGGCCAGCGTCGGGACGAGCCAGGAGTAGAACAGCTTCGAATCGAAGGCACTTATACCCACATACGGCTCAAACGCCTCGAGGCACGCCCGCTCTGCGAAGGATTCGAGACGATCAAACCCGGGATAGACGTCCGGAATCGAACCCGTCGATGTGTCGGTCAGGGACTCGAGGAACGGCGTGGCCTCGAACACTTCGTGGCTGTGTGCCACGTTGCAGGCGACCCAGGGGAACTCGGTGACCTGCGCGCCAACGTCATCTTCAAACTGAAGACAACGCTCGCCGATCGGCTGAGTATCGACTTCGAGGACCGACGTATTGTCGCCATCGCTACCGGAGCAGGACGCAAGCACCACGAGACAGCATCCAGACACAACGGAGAGCAACCGTGACTTCCTTTGATCTGAAGACAGCACCTGATCGGGCTCAATCATGTCAACGCCGTCAAGGAGTTGATGCGCCCAGTCCTCAGCGATCAGAGCGACTTCGGTGCCGGCGATAGGAACGGTCTCTACAGCATCGGCGAACCCCAGTGTGCCTCGAGTACGACACTCGGGTCGCGCAACTCTGCACCACTCAGCTCCAATCCTCCGGCGTCGTTCACCATCACAGGCTGGTTCGCAGACGAACGCATCGATCACTGAGTTCCGTGCTCGGGCAACGCTCCCCGCCGGACCCACCGGTAATCTCGGTCAAGATGACTGCTGAGCACACCGCCATGTCTCCGACCCGCACACCGGGCTCGATTCTCGGTACCCGCGTCACGCGTACCGAAGACCCGGGGCTACTGACCGGCGCTGCCATCTACCTTGACGACCTGCACATCGAAGGCTCGCTACATGCAGTGTTCGTCAGGTCCGATGTTGCGCACGGCACGATCATCTCGATCGAGACCGCAGAGGCGGCATCAATGCCCGGCGTCATCGCGGTGCTCACTTTTGCCGACCTCGGCATCGCGGCCCATCACGGATTCGCTCCCGTCCACGACGACTTCAAGCGGCCGCCGCTCGCCGATGGTGTCGTCCGGTTCGTCGGCGAATCAATCGCCATCGTGCTCGCCGAAACACCCGAAGCAGGCGCCGATGCGGCGCAGATGGTCTGGGCTGACATTGAGCCGCTCACCCCGATCATCGACATGGAAGCTGCACTCGACGCAGATGCCCTTCCGATCTTTCCCGCCCACGGCGACAACCAAGCCGTGCGCACCGTCGGCAAGGAACGATCCGACCCGACCACCGCAGAGCGCCTCGTCCGAGGGCGCTACATCAATCAGCGCCTCGCCGTCGTTCCGATCGAACCCGATCGTGCCGCTGCCGAAATCGACGAGCAGGGCCGCGTCAAGTTATGGGCATCAACGCAGATGCCGCACCTCCTGCACAGGCAGTTGGCCGGGGCACTCGGCCTCGAAGAATCCGACGTGCACGTGATGACGCCACAGGTCGGCGGTGGCTTCGGCGGCAAAGCCGGACTGATGTCCGAACACGTCGCGATCTGTGCGCTGGCACGCCAGTTCCAACGGCCAATCACCTGGGTACCGCCACGTAGTGACGACATGAAATCGCTCCTGCACAGCCGAGGCCAAGTGCAGTACGCCGAATTGGGTTGCACCGAAGACGGCCGCTTCACCAGCTTGCGTGTTCGTCTGGTCAACGACTGCGGTGCCTACCCGAACATCGGCGCGATGCTGCCAGGCCTGACCCGCAACATGGCGCAGGGCACCTACGCAATCCCCGAGCTGGAGTTCGACATCGCGGTTGCCGTCACGAACACCACCCCGATGGGGGCGTACCGCGGCGCTGGCCGCCCAGAGGCCACTGCGCTCCTCGAACGACTCGTCGATCAAGCGGCCCTCGAACTCGGCATCGATCCAATCGAGATTCGTCGTCGCAACTTTCTGGCCGACGATGTCTTCCCGTTTCAAACAATCACCGGGCCGGTGTACGACACCGGCCAGTACACAATGGCACTCGATAGGGCCGCCGAAGTTGCCGGCTACGAGGCGCTCCGTGCCGAGCAGGCCATGCGCCGCGAACAGGGCAGTGAAAAGCTCCTGGGGATCGGCGTTGCGTCGTACGTCGAGGTCACTGCGGGCCGCGGCGGTACCGAATTCGGTGCGGTCGAAGTACACGACGACGGCACGGCCACCATGTACGCCGGCACGCTCTCCCACGGGCAGGGCCACCAAACGGCGTACGCCATGCTTGTCTCTGACCAGACCGGCATCCCTGTCGACAAAATTACGCTCGTCGACGGCGACACCGATCGCGTCCGCACGGGCGGAGGCACCGGCGGCTCCAAATCGCTGCAGCTCGGTGGCTCGGCGGTCCACGGCGCCACCGAGGTGATGGTCTTCAAAGCAAAGGAACTCGCAGCAAAACTGCTCGAAGCCGACATTGCCGACATTGTGGTCGACACTGCGTCAGGAACCATTGGTGTGGCTGGCGTTCCCGCACAAGGCCTCTCGTGGGGTGAGCTTGCGCAGCGCGCTGCTGCTATCGGCGAGCGCGTCGACGGCGAGTTCGACTTCGTTCAGAAGGGCGGCACATTCCCGTTCGGCACCCACATCGCCGTCGTCGAAGTCGATGCCGGTACCGGCAAGGTCGAACTCCTCCGCCACATCGCAGTCGACGACTGCGGCACCGTCCTCAACCCGCTCATCGTTGAAGGCCAGCAGCACGGCGGGATCGCGGCAGGTGTCGGCCAGGCGCTCTACGAAGAGGTGCTGTTCGACGAGGATGGCAACCCGGTCACATCGAACCTCGCCGACTACGCGATCCCCTCGGCCGCCGAATTGCCCTCGTTCGAGGTGATCTCGACCGAGACGCCGACGCCGATGAACCCACTTGGCGCCAAGGGCATCGGCGAGGCGGGAACCATCGGGTCAACTCCGGCCGTACAGAACGCCGTCATCGATGCACTCGCTCACTTCGGCGTCCGCCATATCGATCTGCCGTGCACCCCCGAGCGGGTGTGGCAAACAATGCAGCAGGCCGCTGCCGCCACGCTGCCCGACCCGTGGCGCGAACCCCCCGAGATCTTTGCTCGCAACCGCGCCGAGGTCGACGAGCCGCAAGATACCGCCGACGCACCAGTCATCTAAAGTCCGCACTCATGAGCGACGATGCCGCCCAATGTGCAAGAGCAGTTGCTCGGCGACTGACTCAACCGGCGCAGTCGACGCAGCGCACGTCGGCCGGTGATGTCGATGCACGACGATTGGTTCAGTTGGCGAATTCGTCCGCCGCCGAGTCAACGCCGACACCTGGCGTGGTGAGTCGAAGAGTGAGAAGCCTTCGCCTCGGCACTCGTCGAGAGCAAGCCGATTTAACTCGCCGCGTACACGCCGTCGAGGCGCGGCCGGCCAGCGCCGTCGTGCGCGAGTACACCGTCGTCAACGAGCTTCACGATG
>Ga0115001_10001012_pt1 | contig 21523 bp, 16 predicted proteins | sample ArcticOcean_MG_C_12_FD_89869 | JGI IMG/M metagenome (GOLD analysis project Ga0115001, IMG submission 89869) | Marine microbial communities from western Arctic Ocean - ArcticOcean_MG_CB8_130 | ecosystem: Environmental > Aquatic > Marine > Oceanic | place: Arctic Ocean: Canada Basin | collected... | reverse complement strand
GCCTGCGCGGCGACAACAAGCGTTTCCGCCTCAGTCTCCTTCTCGACGAGCTTGGCCTCGAGGGCTTGCTTTTCTTTCTGCAATCCCTTGCCCTTCTCGATCGCCTTCTTTAGCTTGTCCTTCACAGCAGTCACGTCCGCATCAGCGGACTCGCGAGCCGCTGTGAGCTCAGATTCAATCGTGGCTTTTTGATCCACAAGCTTGGCCTCCGCGGCGTTCAACTTTTCTTGCACACGCCTGGCTTCTGCAGAGGCTTTTTCGAGGTCAGCTCGGACGGATTCAACCGCGCGCTCCGCAGCGGCTGTGGATTCCGCTTCGCTCGCCGACGCGGCGCGCTTCACTGCTGCGAGGACGTCACGTAGTTTTTCCCTCTCCTCATTCGCGGCGGCAAGCGTGGTCTCCGCGGCGGCGAGTTTCGAAGCGAGTTTCGCAGACTCGTCAGACGCCGCGGCGAGCGCCGCGGCGGACACGGCTTCCCGCTCAGCCGCGGATTCAGCGCGTGCCAGAGTCTCCGCGACTTTCTTTTCCTGTTCGTCGCTCTTCGCCTTCGCTTGTTTCGCAGCAGCCTGGCTTCGCTCCACTTCCGCAACGAGCGCGGCGACGCGTTCTTCCTTCTCGCCAAGCGTCGACTCGAACGCGTTTTTGGCCTGCTCCGCGGCGACACCTTTGGTGACTGCTTTCTTTAGTTTTTCCCTCGCCGAGGCGGCGTTTTCTTTCGCAGCTTGCGTCGCCGCCGCGAGCTTGGCGGTGAGCGCCTCGTCCCTGTCCGCCAGACGCGTCTCGAGCTCCGCCTTTTCGCCCGCCGCGGCGGCGGCGGCGGCTTCGGCGGATGCCTTCGCCGCTTCGAGCGTCGTCGCGGCGATTTTGGCCGCGGCGGCGGTCGCCGCAACGGCTTTCTCCTCGAAAGCAGCGAGCTCCGCTCTTAGCGTCTCCGCCTTGGCTTCCGCAGATGCTCTCGTATTCTCCAGAAGCTTGGTCGTCGCTTCAGTTCGTTTCAGCTCGTCTCGCGCCGTCGCCGTCGCCTCCGTCTCCGTCTCCCGTTCGGCGCGCGCCTGCGCGAGTTCAACCTCCAGCCGTTTCTTCGCAGCCTCCGCGCGCTCCACATCCGCCTCGAGACCGGCGGCTGCGTGTTCTTTCTCGCCGAGCGCGGTTTCCAAGGCGTTCCTTTCCTTCTCGATCGCGACACCCTTGGCCATTGCCTTTTGCAATTTTTCTTTCGCAGACTCCTTCGCCGCGACGAGCTCGTTTTCGAGTCGCTCCTTCTCTTCCGTCAGCTCGGCGAGCGCGGCGGCGCGCGCGGCGGCTTCCGATTCCAACGCGCGCTCCAGGGTACCAATTTCCTCCGCCAAACGAGCCACCCGTTGATTCGCCTCTGTCTCCACGGCTTGCTTCTCGGTCGCGGCGTAAGCCTTGGCGGAGGTAACCGCGACGTCGCGGTCCGTCTCCGCGGCGGCGACGGCTTGTTTCACCCTCGTTTCGGCGTCTTGACGCGCGGCTTCTCTCACAGCCAGGAGCTCTGTCTGCGCGGCTTCGCGCGCCGCGATCAACTCGGCGCGCGCGGATTCGCGCGCCGCGAGAAGCGCGTCTTTAGCAGACGCGACCTCGGCGCTGGAGCGTTCCAAAGCCTCCGCGGTTTCGGCGCGCGCCGCGTCTTCCGCTGCGTCACCCCTCGCCTTTGCCTCGGCACGCGCAGCCTTGGCTTCCGCGGCGAGGTCGTTGGCACGCGCCTCGAGCCTCGTCGTCTCCGCCGCGGCGCGCTCCTGCGCCGCCGCGAGCTCGGCTTTCATCTCGGCGACGCGTTTCTCCAGATTTGCATTCGCCTGGTTCGTTTTGGAAACGTCCGCTTCCAGGGCGGGGAGCGCCGCCTTCGCTTCGCGCGCCTCCGATTCAGCAGAAGCGCGTTTCTCCGTCTCTGCCACCAAGTTCGCTCCAGCCCTTGCGAGGTCAACTCGCAGCGACTCCGCCTCCGCCTGGAGCGCCGCGTGCTCGATTTCGCTCGCGGATCCCCTGAGCTTCGACTCCAAATCCTTGATCGTGCCCTCGAGCTCCACACGCCGCGCAACGTCGTCGTCCAGCGCCGCGTCTTTCATCGCGAGTTTCGAGCTGGCGCTTTCGCTGGTCGCCGTGAGCGTCGACTCCGCCGCGGCGAGCGCGGCGGCGAAGGCTTCCTTCGCCGTTTTCTTCTCCTCTTCGTGCGCCTCAGCCTGCGAGGTAAGCGTCGCGTTTAGCGAGTCGACTTCCGCGCGTTTGGCGGCGATTTCGGCGAGGAGATTGGCGGATTGCGTGTCGACGCCCATTCGAAGGGCGTCTGATTCCTCCGACGCGCGTCGCGCTGCGTCTTGCGACGCGCCGAGGTCACGTTCCGTTTGTTCAAGCGTCGCGCGAGTTTCCTCCAGCACGGCCGCGGCTTCCTCCGCCGCTTTCGAGAAAACGCGCTTCTCCTCCCGCGCGTTGTCGAGTGACTCCTGGGTCGCTGCCAGGCGCGCGGCGGTGGCTTCACGCGCGGTCATGGCTTCCTCAGCCACGCGAGACGCGGATTCCGTCTCCTCTAGACGCGAGGTTAGCTCGGTTTCGAGCCGCGCCCGTTCCGCCGCGGATGTCTCCGCGAGCTCCATCTTCTCGTGAACTGCTTTCTCCTTCTCCGCAACCGCGGTGCGGAGAGTCTCCTCGGTCGTGGCGAGTTGCGCGCGCGTCGCCTGTAAACCCGCGGCGCTCTCCTCCGCGAAACGCACGGATTCCACCGCCGCCGCGTCCATCGATTCCGCCAGCGCCGCCCGTTGTTTCTCGCTCTCCACAAACTCCTCCTCCAGTTTCTTTCCCTTCTTCACCGCTTTTTTGAGTTTCTCACGCGTCTCCCTGGTTTCGGTTTCCGCCAACTCAACCGCCGCTCTTCGTTTCGTCTCAAACTCACCCGCTTCCGCCTCCGCCGCCGCGACCAACTCGCATTGCACGTTTAGCTCGCGTTGGGTCGCCGCCAGCGTCTCCATGACGTGCGCCGTAGCGGCTAGGGCATCGCCCTTCGCGGTTTCCAACGCTGCGACCTGCGTTTTCAGCGCCAACGCTTCATCAAACGCTTCGTCCCGCGCCGTCGCCGCCGAAGACGCTTCCGCCGCTTTCGTCTCGGCCAAGTCTCGCGCTTCCCGCTCCGCGGCGAGGAGCCTATTGGTTTCGGCTTTTGTTTCCGCGTATCGTGAATTCTCCTCCGCGCGTAACGCACTGAGCTCGCCTCGGACTTTGGAGAGCTCGGTGTGCTCGGCGTGAAGGCGTTCTCTAAGCTCGCGCACCGCGTTGTCGTCCGCCGGCGCCGGCGCGCCTCGCGGTACGTCTCGTTCCCGCCCCGGGGTTGACATCGGTGACCTCATCGGTGACCTCCCGTTGTACGACTCACCCCCCGTGCTGTACCCGCCCGAGGTCTGGTCGCCCGCGCCCGCGGCAGCGGCGTTGGCGGTCAAATCGCGCGCAGCCGCGATATCCGCCCGCGCCGCGGCGAGCTCATCCGACAATTGTCGCCCCGCAACGATGGCTTTCTCGCGTCGTTCGTCAAGCCGGCCGGCCGAGCCGTCTTGGTCCACAGAGTCCAGCCGCGCGTCCGCGTTGGTTTTGTTTCCAAGCACCGACGCGAGTCGCGCTTCCAGCCTGTCCGTGTACTTGTTCCTCGCCGCGTCGGTTGACGTGGCGTCGGACTTAGTGGGCGACGCAGGCGCGACGTACTCCAACCCGTGTTCGTGCGCAGATTCCGAGATCGCGCCGTGCTCCATCTGCGCGCGAAGCGCCGCGCCTTTGGCCATCTTCTTGCGCTTGTACTCCTCCAGTTTTTTCTTCCCGCTCGCCAGGTCCCTCGCCTTGCGGTCCATGGCGCCTCCCTGCCTGAGATGCAGGCGCACGCGCGCGGAGTGGTGTGCGCGGAAACATCGGACGCGACGAAAGAGACGTTGTGTTGTGCAAGCAAATTCATAATAAATCGCAGAGCTCACAAGGCTTGCGGTGTTTTCGGGTGGTTGCTGGGGCCGTTTGCGTTCCCTTTGAAATCCCGAGTTGACCGGTGCGTCTGACCGTAATGTCTTCAGGAGGTCTTTTGAATCGACCGTCACGATGGGAAGGTATGGAAGAACTTCTAGAACATGTCGACCGCATGTCGAACATTGTAGAACACGCCAAGACCCGTCACAACCCCCCGGAGCACGGTCACGGCTCGATCCACGGTCCCGCCGGCGTGTCATATCGTTCTAGGGGGTGATACACCGTCGGAACCGCCAAGATACGAGCGGCGAGGTTGTCCACGGCGTCTTCGTCGGACCGCAAACGTCGCAAACGGGGTGACATTTGTTACGGGACCCACCAATCCGCGGCCCCTTCGCGTCGACGCACGGGAACGCCGTCCCGTGAAAAGCAACGATGCCCGCCGAGCGCGAGGACCTCCGGGCGTACATCGGCCCCACGCCGTATTGCAACTGGGTGATTAAGGACCGGGTGATGGCTGGTGGGTATCCCGCGTGTGTGGATGATGCGGAAAACGACGCGCTGCTCCTCGCCCTGATGCGCGACCTACGCGTGGACACGTTCGTGTGCCTTCAAACCGAGATGCGTCCTGACGTTCCGGAGTACGTGTGGAAAGCAGGACGCGCACCAAGGCCGTACACGCACGACATCAAGCGCTTACTGCAGACGCCGGGTTACGCCGGTTTTTTACCCAAGAGCGTGGATTTCGCGCACCTCCCAATCGTGGACGGCGGCGTCACCGCGGACACGCTCGTGGACAAGTTCGTTGATGAGTTGGTGGGGAAGGTTCTTGACGGCAAGCGGCTGTACATCCACTGCTGGGGAGGCCATGGGCGCACCGGTGTCATCGCCGCCGTGATGCTTGGCAGGATGTACGACGTCACCGCAGGGCAGGCCCTGGCGCGCACGCAACAGCTGCACGACGTGCGCGGCGACCCGCAAGACGTGGGCAGCCCGTCCACGCGGGCGCAGGTTGATCAGGTCAAGCGGTTGCTGGCGAGGGGAGGGGTCGCTGCAGTAGACTCGATAGCAAGTAGTCCAGTTGTATCACAAGCGCAACAAGAAGAAGAGCAGGAGCGGGTACGCATTCGCGACCGGCGGCGAGAAAAAAACGCCGCGGCGATTTTTGTGAAGAAAAAAGACGAAGCGGCGCGGGCGAGGGCGTACGCGGGAATCGGGTCGCCGATTTCGTCCCCGAAAACCCCAATCGGGGCGGTGACCTCGGATGAGCAAATCAAGCAGCGGTGGCGGTGACGACACGGGCAAGTCACGGCTCGCTAGGTCTAGGTACGAGTAGTTCGTTGAGTCGTAGTAAGAGCCGTAGACGTAGCGTTTGAATGATGAGAAATAGAGAAAGAAAAGCCGCACCGCGTTTGTCGCCCCAGCCGTCGCCCCGTGAAAACCACCTCCGCAACACCTCACTCGCGTCGCATGCTTTCCTGTGGCCAGGGAGGCGCGCTTGCGTGGTTGTTTTCCGGAAACTGCGCCGGCGCATCGCCGGACGGACCGCCTGACGCGACCGCGGCCTCGGCTCTTCTCTTGGCGCGCGTCGCCGCGCGGAGCTGCAAAAAATCCTGCACCACAGCGCACGAGTTGCAGAAACAGTGCGGCCCGAAAGAACTACCACAGCACTCCGGTGCTGGACCGAGGGCGTAGCGCGCACGCAGTTTGGCGCGTGACCCGCAGGTCACCAAGCCGTTCAGCACTCCACACGTGCAGATGTTGATGAAGAACAGGGATACGCACTGATCGCAGTCCAGGTCGCACGGCGAGCAAAGACTTGGGGCCCGGCCGTCTTCCGTGCCTCGGACGGTTTTCCCGTACAAACACGGGCTGCAGCACAACCCACAGAGACACACATCGCACGAATCTGGCTCGGTGGTGCACCCGCACTCCAGCAACGGCGACTGCCACGTCGTGGACATGTTTCTTTTTTGTTTTTATCTTTTTAACGGCTGCGCCGGAGATGGTAGGGGGGGTTTCAAAGCACGCCGGTGTGCCCTAGGGGGCTGAGACACCGTCGGTAAGCAACTGACGTCTGCGTCGTATCGAGGGCAGGCGCCTGTGGACGATCTGTGCTAGCGCCGAGGAGGGGCTACACGTGCACGGGTAGCCTGGACTCCGAGGGGGGGGTATACTTTCAGGTAACCTGGACCCCACACGCGTGAAAAACGGAGCACCGAGGTCGCGGGACGCCGCGGCAGCAAAGCGGAGATACCTCCAGGACCGCGGACTACTCGAGACGCAGAGTCCGAGTACTCGCGGTCCCCACTCACCTGTTCACAGGCGCGGCAGGGGAACGCAGGGCGAAGCAGCGTGCGGTCGAAAGTGGCGGGAAGAACCTAGGGAGGTCAAACTCGTAATTTTTGGTGGGCCGGATTCAAACGGTACAAAAAGCAAATAATCTAAAAAGGTGGTTGCGTCGTCGACCACGCGTCGCCGCTTTTGTTGAATGGTGGACACGCGCTCCCAGGCATAGCCCTGGTAACGCGCGTCTGTTTGATATATACAATATCGCATCTCCGGTCCTTCTCCGTCCTTTTCCACGCGTCGGGGACGGTTCCACGCCGCGCTTCTCTTCTTTCGTGGATTTCTCGTCGGCAAGACGTCTCGCCAGCCTGTCCAAATCGACCCTGTTTTTTCCGCGACGACGCCGCGCCGCGACTACGGGAGCACACACCGGCTCGCTTCGATACTCCAAAAAATACTGCTTGTCGATATTGTTGACTCACCAGTTGCCTCCGTTTTCGATGAGCATCGCGAAGAACTCGGCGGGGGCTTTGGTTTTGAGCTCCGCGCCCGCCGCGGTGCCCGTTTTCTGCCCCCCCTCGAACGACCACTCGCCGACGGCGCTCGTTTCCAACACGTCCTTCCCGTCCAGGCTCGCGATTAGGCCTCTGAACTCCAGGGTGTCCCCCACCTTCTTGGCGTACGCGGCGATTGGGGTTCTGCACGACCCATCAAGCGCGGCGAGGAACGCGCGTTCGCACTCCACGCCAATGCGCGTTTCTTCGTGGTTCAGCGCGGCGAGGTATTTCAGTTGTTCCTCGTCGCTCGTGCGGCACGCGATGCCGATAGCGCCTTGCGCCACCGCCGGGAGCATCACGTCCATGTCCAAAATCTTGGTGGCGTGCTGGGTCATGTCCATGCGGTTCAGCCCCGCGATCGCGAGGAGGGTGCAGTCCACCACCCCCTCCTGGAGCTTGCGGATCCTACTCTGCACGTTGCCGCGGAAATTGACGCACTGCAGCGTGGGGAACTTGTTCAGGAGCTGGGATTGGCGCCTTAGCGAGGCGGTGCCGACCAGCGCGCCCGCGGGCAGGTCCTCCAGGGAGTCGTACTTCACTGAGATGAACGCATCTCTCACGTCTTCCCGGGGGAGCATGCACGCCAGAATCGTGCCTTCGGGGAGGTACGTGGGGACGTCCTTCATCGAGTGCACCGCGATGTCGATCCGGCCGTCTAGAAGCGCCACGTCCAGTTCGCGCGTGAACAAACCCTTGCCGCCGATATCAGCCAGGGGCTGGTCCAAAACCTTGTCGCCGGTGGTCTGCAAGGAGTCGAGACGATGGAATGATTGGAGGAGAGTTTGTCAGCAACGGGAAGTGCAGTGCGCAATGGGGAAGATCGCCGACGCCGAAGGACGCGGCGGCGAAAAAATTGTGCTGCAGCAGGAAAATCTAAGCACCGAATCTCGGGTCGGCGGAACCGCGATCGGTCCGCCTCGCGATCCATCGCACCGCGCGTACCTTGATGATGCAAATCTCCAGCGCGCCGTCTTCCGCGAGCTCGGGGAAGTTCTTCTTGAGGAGATCGCGGGTCATGTACGCCTGCGCGAGGGCGAGGGGGCTGTTGGAGGGCGAGGCAGGAGGGGGGCGGGTCAGCGGTGATGGATGGATAAACAGATATTTCTCCGAGACGGGTCGTGCCGGAAGAAATGCCATCGGCGGTGGCGGTCCGCGGTCCGTGTCGTGGGGTCTGTGCCACGCGCCGTCGAATGGAGCGTCACGCCACCGCGTGATGCGGTGCGAACTAGGGTAACACGCACCTGCCGCGGGTGCCAATCTTAACAATGGCCTCCTCCACCTCGGCCACGACGCGCATGGCACCGCGAGACACGACGCAGGCGTTCGCACGCTTGGCAGCTTTGGGCATCGCCGCGGAGAACGCGGAGGTACGCGCGGTCATCTTCTTGCCGGACGCGGCGGGGGCGACGCGCGCGGAAACCGCGGCGGCAGACATCATGGCGGCCATTGTGATGTGAACGGAACGTCGCGACGAGGCGAGCGCGTGTGTGTGTGCGGGCGAGAGGTAATCGATCGGAAAGCTTTTGGCACGGAAGAGATCTTCACAAATCTCGCTTGTCTCAGCCAATAAAAACTCGGCGTTCGGTGAAAATGACAAGTGGCGATTTGGCGCAGATTGCAGATTGCTCTTTTGGTTTTGCTTCGCGTGTTTCGCGCTTTTCTCCTTTCTCGGACAATGACGTCAGAGATGGCCTGCGTCGGCGCCACGTGCGGCGGTGGGGATGTTGAGCTCCGGGAAATCCCCCTGAGCCTGCCTGGCGAGAAGGGCGGTGTTATCAAGGGTGACGCAAGGCGCTCGTGCACCGCGGATGTCGAGGACGAGGACGACGACGAAGAGGCTGGTTTGTTGGGCACGCCCAAAGCGCGTGCGCCTCGAGATGACGGGGCCACCGCGTCGACGTCAACGCCGACATCGGGGGCTTCGGGGTTTCTATCCCCCGGCGCTTTCCTTTCCCGCCTTCCCAAAGGCGAGGCGGTGATGTTTTGCGGCACAGCAATCCTCGCGTTCCAAAACATAGTCGCGAAGACGGTTGAGCGGGGCGTGCCGCCGATGCAGGTAGTTTTCATCCGAAGCGCACTTTCAGGCGCGGTGACGTTTTGCACGGTGTACCACCGCCACGTCCGGTCGGCTACTTATGACAAATCGAACCCAATGACGTTGGAGACGTTTATGGGCCCGAAAGAGATGTGGCCGCTTTGTGCCATTCGAGGCGTCGTCGGCTCAATCGCGTTTTCGCTGGCGTACGTATCCCTGACGTACCTCACCGTGGGCGATTCCGTGGCGATATTTTTCCTAAACCCGATTTTCAGCGCGTTCCTGGCGTGGCCCGTGCTTGGCGAGCGCGTCGGTACGGTGGAAGCCGTGGCGGTCGTGTGCGGTTTGCTAGGGACGCTGCTTATTGTGAAGCCGCCTGCTGTGTTTGACCCGGTGGCGAAGGAAATGGGGTGGGGGCTTAGCAGTGGCGACGCGGCGCCGCCGAACCCGACCGGAGTCGTGATCACGGTTTTCTCCGCCGCGTGTTGTTCCATAGCCATGGTGACGATACGCACCATCGGCAAGCGAGTCGGCACGTTGAGTTTAGCAGGGTGGTTTCACGCGTCAAGCACGGTGATCGGGCTGCTGAGCTGTGTCGCACGATGGCCCTTGGCCCCGGTGTCCCCGAATCAATACGAGTGGTCGCTCCTGATCCTGCTCGCCGCGACGTCCTTTTTCGGACAGGTAAGGGCCTTTCCCAATTACCACACTCCGCCGACGCATCGGCTCGATTACCAAGACTGTTCTGCCCGAATCCTACCACTGTTTCCTCATACAAGTTACGAACATTACGACCGACTGACACTTTCGGCTTTATCAGCTCTCGCTGAACTACGGGTACTCGCACCTGCCCACCCTCACCGCGAGCGCGATGTACTACCTGATGGTGGTGTGGAGCGCGCTTCTTGGTGTGCTGGTGATGAAGGAACAGATGGATGTGTTCAGCGCGGGCGGGTCAATCGTGATTTGCGCCGGGGGGTTGGGGCCCAGTTTAAACAAAGCGAGGGTGGCGAGGAACGAAGCGCGAAAACGACGGGGAGAAACAAACAGAGGAGACGGAGGTTAAGAAAGGGTAAAAGACTTGGTCGCAAGACACACTTTGTGTAACATTTTATACCCCCGATCCGATGCTAGCTAGACTAATTATCCCTATAGACTTGGTCAAGTCCCTCTACTCGCTCGGCAGCTCGGCCCCCTTGCTCATTGCTTTGTAGCAGTTCAGAAACTTCTCGCCCCACTGCACGCCGTTCCCGCCGTTCGCGCCCGCGTAGTGCGGCAAGTCGTACGCCCAGTCGTTTTCGGGAAGTGGCCGGCACAAATGCCCGGCGAGCCACGCGTCGACCATGTCCGCTCCTCTTGACGCTATGAGGGGCAGCATCTTCTGCACAAACTTTGCGCTGAACATGTACCCCGATAACCCGGACGGGCCGTTTGGGTGTTCGTACTTATAAATCTCCAGCGCGTCGCCGGCTTCCGACTCAAACTCGCTGACCAAGTCCCCAACCAAAGAGCCCTCCCCGGGGTGGTGCAGGAAAACGATGTCGTAGTCATCCGGTGCGTGCTGCTGCACCGCGCCTAAACCGCTGACTGGAACCCCCAGCAGCCCGGGTAGGAAACCGTCGGACTCGAAAACCATCGTGTCTTTATTGCCCACGTCGCTTGCCATCTGCCACTGCGCCATGTGCGCGAGCAAACACCCAAAATGGTGCCCCCGGCTCAAAAGCTCGGGGTCCGTGACCTTGCCGTTGTCGTCCACCGAAGTAAGGATGTCCAGCCAAGGCAAGCCGCCGAGAATAGCAGCGTCGGTGTGCGTTTTTGTGCGTGTGCTCGGCTCAGAATCAGAATCAGTATCAGCTGTTTCCAACGCAATCCGCGCGCGCGCCACCACGCCGGAAACGGCGTATCTCGCGACGTCCACTTTCTCCGGCCACAGTTCGATGTCCACACCGGGCGTCGCGCGCACGTTTCTAAGAACGGCGTTCGTGCCGTACGCCTCGGTGAGCGATGCGAGCGCGGGCGCGATGGTGCCCGACTCGCCGCTTCGCCCGAGGGTGATGAAATAAGTAGGCGCGGTCCACGACTCATCGGCTTCGGCGGGCGTTTGTTTTCCCAAACCCGAAACGTCCCCGCTCGCCGCAACGGAGGCTTTCACCGCGCGCATGAACGATGCGGCGAGGGTTGGGTTGGGGCGAAGCGCGTTCTCGACAGATGTTTTGTGTTGTTTTTTGGGTTTTCCCAAAGAAGCGGCGTCGCCGTCAGAGTACATGATTTCCTTTTCCGCGGGATAGCCCCAATCCTCGGTGGCTTCCTTAGGACCCGACGCCTGCTCGGTGGTTTCTTCAGGAGCGGGCGCCGGCTCGGTGGTCTGCTCGGGAGCGGGTGCCGGCTCGGAGGTTTCCTCGGTAGTTTCCTCGGTGGCCTGCTCCGGACCCGACGCATCCTCGGAGGTGGTCTCCTCGGAAACATCATCTTCAGCCCCGATTTCACCGGACGCGTCTTCACCGCTTCTCCCGAGCATCGCGGCCATCTCCCCGAGCTCGGCCGCGGACAACGCGTGGTCTGTGATGTTCACCGGATCCGGTGCCGTGACAACGCGTCGCAGCGTCGCGTACTCATCACGTGACACCCCGAGGGGGGTCACGGTACCGAACCTCAAAGGGCCTCGTAACAGCCCGCCCGCGATGGCACCCAGCGCCAGAGTCGCGACGATCGCGGCGCCCGCGGTGGCGCGAAGCGTGCTGCCGCGAGCCTTGTCGCGAACCTGTAAACCAGGCTCCAGCAAACCGAGGCGCTCGCCGTGCATCGCCGGCGAGGGTTTACCGGGAGCGCGTCCCATTTTGGCGAAGGGCGCAAGAAGGGTGAACCCCGAGGGGGCGAAAAAAGGGGTCGGCCGGTGCGAGGGTGTTACCGGTGTTTCGGCGCCGTCGTGCCATTCCCCTCTTCCGTTCTCGTGTGTGGGGTCGAGTGCGGTCGAGGGTTAATTCAGATTCGTAGTCGTTTTACACAAGCGTTGTCGCACGCTCATCGCTCGTCATCACCGTTTCTTCGCCTTCGCCGCCTTCGCCGCCTTCGCGGCTTCCTCCCCCAAACGGTCCTGGATGCTAAGCGCGGCGTCGAAGTGCGCGTCCGCTTCCTTGGCTTCGCGTAGGCCCATCAGCGACGTGGGGGTGTCCGCTAGCAACAAACCCTCCACCGCCATCTGCTCCTCCTTTGAGTACTCCTCGTCGCTCATCGCTAGCGACGGCGCGCCCATGGTCCGCCAGGTTGGAGGGCCACCGACGGTGGTCTCTTTCGTTTTCTTGGAACTCACCCCGCCTAAACCAGCGCCGGCGCCGCCGCCCGCGCTCGCCGTGCCCGCCCCCGTCGCGTCGCTTCCCTCCCCCGGCCCCCCGTCCCGCTTGTTGTGCCGCTCCATTTTCCGTTTCGTGGCGTGGTAGCGGTTTTTTATTGCGTTCGGCGATCGGCCGGGCATCAACCTGGCCAACACCGCCCACTGGTTCCCCACGTGCGCCTGCAACTCCACAAGCCGCTGCTGCTCTTCGGGCGTCCACGGCTTCGTGGTGAGACCGGGTTGCAAGTAATCGCGCCACCGCGCGTACACCTGTTTCTGGGTTTTGGTTTTCAACCGCGTCGCGATGAGGGTCCACTTCCGCGGGCCGTGCTGCGTCACCAGGCTCCGCACCAGCTCGTCTTCCGAGGGCAACCACGACCGCGACCGGGATTTGGCGGCCCCGCCCTTACCACCGCCCTCCGCCCCGTCGTCGTCGTCGTCGCCGTCGCCCGTAACCGCGGTGCTCACGGTTTGCGACGGCAACGGAATCCCAAGCCTTAGGGCCGCGGCTTCCGCCAGCGCGGCCGCGCTTTGCCCACCGTGCCCCCCCGTGTGTTGCTTCACCAAGCCGGACAAAGGCATGTCGTCGTCGTCCGAGTTGTCCTGAGGGTTTCCAGACGCGTACTTGCTCACGGCCGGCTTGCCGCCCTTGCTCGTGGCAGTGGCTTTCTTCGCCGCTTTGGGTTTCGAACCGCCGACGCTCGTGGCTTTTCGTTTCTTGCCGCCTTCCAATTCGCCGAGGACCACCGCGCCCGCACCTCCCGAAGGGTCGTCCCCCAAACCGCCAGTCGGGTCCCGCCACCCCGGCATCCCGGGCATCTGAGATTGTAAAAAGAAAATTCAGTCTTGTATGGGCAATCAGTGTGCGGAATGTGTTAAATGGGAAATACTCACCAACCCGCCGTCGCCAAGCGGGAGGTTCATGGAGAAGTGGTCTATGCCCTGATTGTGACAAAATAAATGTCAGTCTTGTATGGGCAATCGGTCAGTGGAATGTGGTGGGTGGGAAAGGCCCTTACCGGGAACCCGGCGAGTGAGCCCGGGGTTAGGCCGGTGGGGGTGAGGCCGGTGTTCATCAGCATACCGGCGTGAGGCGTGAGGCCGGTAACCAGCCGTCCACCGCTGCCAGGCAAGTCGCTCATGGGGGACTCGCCATGGCCGCGCCCGCCGCCCGAATGCCCGCCGCCCGAATGCCCGCCGCCCGACATCATGGACCCGCCCCCGCCGTTGGCGTCGTAGGACTTCGTCCGGATCGGCGGCAACGCGCGCATACCGGGCATGCCGTTCATGGACATGTCGAAGGACATGGCGGGATGCGGCCCGACGGCAGGTCCTCCCGGCCCGGGCGGTTTGTATTCGGATAGAGGCCGGGCGGTTTGTGAAGCCCCCTTCTTCCCTCCGAAAACCGAGCTCTTCCCGCGCACGATTGAAAACAACTCGCTCAGTTCGTTGTTGTTGAAATACCCACCCGGGGAGTGGCCGTCGTTGCTCACATCACCTGAGCGCCCGGTGCCGGTGCTCTTGGTCATCATCATATTACCAAGCGAGCCTCCCCATGCCCGGGACGGGGGCGGGCCCATGGACGAAGGCGCGTCCATGGAGACCGTCCCGGCGTCGGGTTTGAAAAAGTTGGGCTGCGATTGGTAAAAAAAAGGGGTCAACGTCGTGCATGGGCAAACAGGGAGGCGTCGGCGGATTTGGTGAATAAAAAACTTTTACCTGGCCTTGGCTGTTGATGTCGTTCATGTAGGGATCGGAAATCGCCAAGCCTTGCGACAGCGCGGGAAGCGCCTGCGTTGAGGTTTTCGCGAGATTCGTGTCCTGCGTGTTGTTCAGCGGCGAGAGCCCAGGTGGAGGGGGGACGCCGCCGGCCTCGGAAACCACGCCCGGCCGGCTCGCCCGCGTGGACGGTTTCGGTTTTGCTGGGTCCCCAGAATGCGTGGTTTTCTTCGCCGCAGCATCCTTCGCCGCTTTCGCGCTCGCTTCGTCCGCCTTCGCCGCGGCTTCCGCGGCTTTCGCCCTTCCTCCCGCGTTGGCGCGGGACGACCGGCGACCGCCCTCGGAGGTCTGTGTGTTGTGTGGGAACACGCGCGAGGGAAAGGGATGGTCAGTCAACACCAGACGGCGAGGCGAGTTTGGGGGACGGATTGTTACGCCCGCGCGAAGAAAAAGATTTGGCGACTAAATTGCGGACGAGGATTCCACGGGTGACCGCGGCGTGTGTCGTCCGTCGACGCGGCGGATTCGGGGGAAACCGCGGTGGGCGGCGTGCACGGTGGGTTTGGAGGACCAACAACCCGAACGGGCGCGTACCGTGGGATCGTCTCCACCTCCGGGGTCCTGCGAATTACCACCCTCCGCCCCGCTTTCAGGCTTCACCCCAGGATCGGCCTCGCCTCGCAGCAGCGTGTTGAGTTGTGACGCCTCGGAGGCGTTGAAGAACTCCGCGCCGGGCCCAGCAGCGGCGCCCGCGCCACCGGACTTTCGCCGGTTAAGCACGCCCATCCTAACAGGATGCACGTCGCGACCAGCGCTGTGGCATCGCGCGCGGGTCGAACGACGTTAGGGACAATGTCGACAACTTCAAAATTCTTGGGGGGGACGACGTGAGCAATTAGTCTTCTAAAAGTGTCGAAGTGATGGATTTTCCCGCGGCCTTTTCACCACAACCGCCGGCGTGCCAAAAGCGCCAATTATTTTTTTGGCCCGACTGTCGCCCTTCGGACGTCATGTCCCCTTCAGTGCGCGCACGCGCGTCTCGCGGGGCGATTATGACCGGCGACGCGGCACCGCCCGGTGGTCCCCGAGTCCCGGGTCCCCGCGGGCTTCCCAAAGGACGCGGCCGGGGCGGCCAAGTCCTGGGGGAGACCGAGACGGTGCCTGCTTCGTCGTCGTCAGATCTCGCGGCGCCGACTTCCTCGGAAAACGCGTTGCGGGCGACCAGCACGCCGTTCATCCCCCGGTCCCTCCCCCCCGCCGCGAGACCGAGTCCGAGCGTAGCTGTGCCGGCGCCGACGACCACTGCACCAAAAGGCAAACGCGGTGGCGGAAAGGATACGGCGAGTCGGACCCCAAACCCGCTCGGTGCGAAATCTGAACCGAAGAAACAACCACCAGGGAAAAGAAAAGATGAAACGAAACAACAACAAACGCCTTCCACGAACCCATCGCCTGCCACGACCACGGACGACCGGTGGTGGAAAACAATCAGTAACTGCGACCCGATCACACTGGAGCCGCTTTGTGACCTGGCGTACCCGCCGTTCGAGCTCGCGAGGGCGGTCGGGGAAACAATCGCGCACGCGCGAGATATCAAAAAGAACGGCCAGAAAAAAAAACAAGGCCAAAACCCGCCCGACGACCCCGACGCGAAGCACCTGTTCGACCCGCCCGTTTTGGCGGAGTACGTGGTGAAGTCGAAGCAGTTCGAGAACCCGTTGAACCGGTTACAAATGACGGAAAAGGATTGCATGCGGCTGGACAACCACCTCGCGACGTTTCGTTTGAAAACGTTTTTCGTGGTGAAAGCGTTTAAAGACGCAATCGCCGAGCGAACCGCCGCCGCGGCGGAACGCTTGGCGCGGGAAAACGAAACCGCGGAAACCGCGCAACGCAGGGTGGAACAACTGCAAAGTGAGCTCGCGGAGAGTCTGTTTATGAGCATGCGGGCGCGGGGGGCGCGGACTGCGGCGCAGACTGCGGTTCAAAGGGAAGGCGGCAGAGGGGGGGGTCCCGGGAGAGGCAACGCGGCGAGGGGAGGCATGGGCGGCCCACGCGACGAGAGTTTCGTTCGCGAAGGCGGCCTCGCGATGATCGACGACGACCAAGGAATGCGCGGTCGTACGTTGGTGCGGTCCAGTGGCAACGACCAGTGGCAATGGGAGGATGCGTCGCATTTACTGGAAGGACCAGTAGAGGCGTTCCCGGCACTGGGGGGAGGTCGGCGCGCGTCGGCGGCGGCGGTAGCGCCGCAAACGCAAACGCAAACGCCGCGCTCGGGACCGAACGCGTTTCCCGCGCTGTCCTCCGCCGCCGTTGTTGCTCCAGGACCTGCTGGCAGTTCAGGTGGCGGTTTCTTGTGGAGCGCGATGGCGCAAACGGTGAGCAGCTCTGTGCCGGTCGCGCCGGCCACTACTCGTCGTCCCATCCGTGTGCAGTCGGTGCCGAAACCCGAGGACCGACACGTCGCGCTCGACCCTCTGTTCCTCGGGTACGCGCCTTACCGACTCGACGCAGACGATGGTTTGCCGTCCAATCAACCGGCTGACGCTGACCCGTCCGTGGCGAGGCGGCGCCAGCTCGCGGACGCGTTCGGGGTGCGTAACCCGGATGCCCGCCCTTCCGTGTTCGCCTCGTCCGCGCTTGAGCAGTTCACCAAGGAGGTTGTTAAAACCGCGCGAGCGTTCCCGCGAGAGATATCAAAAATGGAACACCAATTGGAGAAATTCGTGGACGAAGGAACTAAAAAGCGAATCTCGTTCGAAGTCGCGCCCCGGAAGCTTCGCGCGGTGGGCCACGCCCTGGCGCAGACGTTCGGGTGCGCCACGTGCGCGTACGGCAACGAGCCGAACCGGCACATCGACGTGTTCCGCACGGACAGGACGAGCTGGCCCTCCATCCGGTTGTCGGACGCGGTGAAGTTTGACGCGGCGCAACACAAAGCTGAGGGTTTGGAAAAGCAAAGCATCAAGACTAGGGAAAAGGAGGAAAAAGAAGTGCGCGTCGCGGTTCGGTTGTCCGTGGTGGACGGCGAACAGGTTTACGACGAAGACTCCATGGTCAACGCGATTACGCTGACGTTTTCGGACCAACCCCAGGAGATGGGTTCATCTGCTTCTTCATGCGGAGCGCAGACGGTTCAGATGAACCTGAGCTTCGCCCCCGACGGCGCGCGAGGCGCGCGGGCCGGGCCCAGCCCAGGCGACCCGTGGTTCCCCGATTTCACGAGCTGGTACAGCCGCGGGCGGTGGGTGCGTTTGGAGATTCGGTTTAGTGATTTTGAGCAAGTGGAGCTCGTGAAGCGGTCGCTGAGTGAGTTCTCGGGGGAGTTCGCGTGGGAGGTTTTAAGGAAACACGGCTCGAGCGCGGGGGGGGGGGGGTTGAAACGTCTCGAAGACGGCGACGACGTCAGCGCGCACTTCTTCCGCAAAGAAACGTACGACCAGGTGGTTGGGAAAATAGGAGGCGGCCAACGGGGACGGTTCCGGGCGAAGGGTTTTGTGGAGCGGGGCGATTTGAACGGAGGTGTGGAAGACGAAGCGTCGGTCCGTGGCGAATCCTCCCTGAACGCGGCGAGGCGCCAAGCCAAACAAACGGCGGCGACGCTTTTCGGAGGGAAAGCGCCGCGCGTGCCCGGGGCGTTCGGGAAGGGGAAAGACCCGTCTTCTGTCGATGCGCCGACGCACTCGGCGTGGGAAGACGACGAGGACGTCACGGTGGAGGAAACCGGCGACGCGTTCCAGGCGGTGGGTCGCGAAGAGTCGGAGTAGGTACTACAACGTAGGCGGTTGGAATAGCAATAGGCCTAGCTTGGAAGAGACAACATGTAGTCATGTCATCGATATTTCGAGTACTCCTGATCGGACGGGCACGCGCGTGACAGGAAGTGAAGTCGATGAGGCCGCGGGGCTTTCGTCGTCCCGATGAAATGGATTCATTTTTCTCGGAAGACGTGACTAAACGAGTAACGAAAACAACGAAAAGTCCCCACACAAAGCCTGGCGCGCGCCCCCCCCTCGACGCGCGATGGAACCCGCCCCTCCGACCGCGGAAGATCTGCCCGCGATGATAAGTGACACGATGACGGTCTACTACGCGGCCAAGATCGCGGGGCTGCAGCGCGCCGCCGCGCTCGGGAAGGTCGGGGAGGCGGACGAGTTCAGGGACGAGCGTGCAGACGCGCGTTGGAAACTTTGGCTGCACTTCAGCGCAAGACCCGACGGAGCGCCACTGGAAGAGGGTCAGAAGTCGTCCGAAGCGCGCGATTGGATCCGGTCCATGGATAATTTGATGACCGCCGCGTGCGACAAGCACCCGGAGGCGTGCTGGGAGATGTACAGGCGTGCCAGTCAAGCCGAGAAAGAAAGCGCTGAAGAGCAGGGCGTGCTTCGCAGTTCAATCGGAAAATTTGAGTATCTCTTTCTGAGTTTCGCCGCAGACGGCGGTCATGTCCTCGCGATGAACACTCTGGCGCATTTACTTGTAACTGCGAAGGACGCCGCCTTTGTCAGAGATACTCTCTAGATGACCGAGAAAGATGGGCTGGCGTACTTTCAAAAGGCGGCGGATTCAAACAGCGGCGACGCGATGACTATGCTCGCTGTGTTTTACGCAAACGGCAAAGGCGGCGTCGACAAGAATTTGGCGCGCGCGGAAGCGCTGTGCGACGAAATCGACATGCCCGAAACCGTCTGGATGGAAATGACATCTCCTGAACAACGCACTGGTATGATTGCCACTACAAAACAAGAGATCATACACGAGAGGCTTCGCAGAGGAGGCGACGCGGACGCGAAGGGTTACTCTTTCGTGCACGATCCGCTCCAGGAGGACACGCCGATGGGCTCGCAACGAATATGTTCTGGGTGCATGAAGACTGCTCCACAAGGCGCCGGGATGAAAAAATGCCAGGGCTGCAAAGTCTGCTAGTACTGCAGCAAAGAGTGTCAGAAGGCGGACTGGCCTAGGCACAAAGCGGATTGTTCCCTGATGCACCCCGACGCGAAGATTGACGAGAAGTGGTTCAGAAGCTGCCCCGGATTACTAAACGCGGTGTGGCTCACGGCATACATCAATCGCAACGCGATTCCCGTGATCGACATCTCGACGATGCCGGGAGACGACGAATCACGTCTTGTGGTGACGGTGATACCAAAGCACGAGTTGATGAACTTCAACTGGGGCTGGAGGATGTCGCAAAAGGCGCCGTCCCGCGAGTACCTCGCGAAGGGGCCCAAGAACTTGGATACTTTTCAAATCTGGGTGCATCTCGACGTCAGTCACCTCGACGGGAGCCAGCAAGTGTTGTTCGGGATGGACGGATTTAATTTCGTTGACCGCTCGAAAACTGTGCTGGAAAACAAAAAATTGCTGAACGCGGCAATGACGTGGCAAGCGTGCACGGTCCGGAATCGGGTCGCGGAGGTTCGAGCGCACACGAACCTGGAAACCGCCGACGAATCGGTTTCGCCTGACACGAAAGACCCAACTTCCGCAGGCGCACCGCACTCGTCAAGGAACACATCGGGCTCGGCAAAGAAAACGAAAAAGAAAAAGGGGGGGAAGGGCGGAGGCGGGAAGAAGTGATCGGCGCGGCGACCACGAGAAGCGAGGTCGCGCGGAAGGCGGAGAAAAACAGACAAGTTGAAAAAATGTGAGTGTTTAGTCGCGGGGAGTTTGTAATTCAACCGCTACGGAAGTCTTTCGCGACTACGTCATCACATCGACGCTGGATTTGTTTCATCGGTTGAATGCGCTGCTTCTGAAGTGCGCGTTGTCGACGGTGCGGTACAGTTGTCCTAACTTGAGTAGCGTCTCTACGGCTTCGAGTACCTTGCGTTCGGTGAAACGGCGGTCCAGCGCGGCGACCACGGCTTGCACGTTGATGCCGTGTTTGCCCGTGCCTTGGGGTCCGTTGAAAACACTATTCACCTGGTCGATGCACATGTCCTCGGGAAATATACCTTCACGAAGCCTGCAGTCGCCATGTGGAATTTCTCCTGCTTCACGGGCTTCTCCTGCTTCACGCCACGAAGCGTTTCCAGCGCTTTCTTTGTCTTCGCCAACTCCGCCTCCGAGGCCGCCAAAGCCTTCGCGAGCTCCTCCTTCTCTTCCAGCTCTTTCTTTGTCTTCGCCAACTCCGCCTCCGAGGCCGCCAAAGCCTTCGCGAGCGCCTCCTTCTCTTCCTTCTCCTTTAGCAGAGCGTCTTGGAGCGCAACGACGGTGACGTCGAAACGCTTCGTAGGGGTGACCTTGATACGCTTCGGGGGCGGGGGAGTGTCTTTTTTTTTCGGCGAGGATTTCGTTTCGTTGCCTGCAACCCTCCGCGCTGGCACGGTCGCCTTCTCCGCGACCGGCGTAAGCGCCTTCTTAGCTAAGTACTTCAGAGCCTTGTACGCCTTGAGATTATTATCGGAACTTAGCCTGAACTTGGCCTGGTTAGGCATCTTCCCGGAAGTGAACCTGACATGCAAAGTACGAAAGATGGGGCGTGCGATGCCGTGAAGGCACGCGCGAGAGCGGGGGCGGGGGGAGGGGCGGGGACGGTGTTTCCGCCGATTTCGACAAGCCAGTCGTCGCGGGAGGTATCCCGGGCGGCGCGGCGAAGGCCGTTCCGAATGTCACGTCGACGCAGGGGAGCGTGCGATCCGGTGTGGAGTGATGACAAAACCATTCAGGATTGATATTTTGGGCTCCAAAAACGGGAAGGTTCGACCCAAATCGAGCTTCGTCAGTTCGTGTCGCGCCACCGCGATGGTGGCCACGGTTACCATCGAGCTCCCTCCCGTGGACGCGTGCGGCGTCTGGCGGGTGACGAATCCGTTCGCCCCGAATGTCACCATGGTCGCCGCGGACTTGAGAAGCCGCGCGCGTCGGATTGGGCTGCGACGACACTTACAGGTCAAGTGCCCAGTGACCGGGCTGTTACTCGAGCCATTGGGAAACGCAGTTGTTGTGAATCTGGATAAGCAGGCCACGGCGTACGCGCGGTCAAAGAAAGTGTACGTGCGGTCACCCGCCGAGCTCGCGATTCAAAGCGTGCGGCGCACGTGCGTGTTCACCGACTGGACGAACGAAAAACGCGTGCCCGTGGGGAAAAAACACAACGCCGATCCTTTCGAGTAATTTGCCGACGAGATTGTGAGCGCGGATGCGGCACAAATAGACTAGTCTTTATGTCAATGGACATATACCTTTGTTACCCTAAACCCTAAACCCCCTATACTGCTATACTAGTACCACGTATTCCCTCCTTGAACTCCGGGAAGCGCGCTTCGCGTAAACCCAAGCCGTGCCGACGCGTTTCGCGTGACACGCGCGCTCTCTGGCCGCGGCGTCGCCGGCGACCCAAACGTGTTCCATCTGCGCCGGCGATACATCAATCGACTCAATCGTGTCCACGGGAAGCACGTCACGAAACGCGCGTGTCGTTAACACTAGCGCTGACGTAACGTGCCTCGCCGTGGTCGTGAAAGCGCTTTTCTTGTTTTCGGTGACGTCAACGCCGATTCGCCGAAGTAATCCCCAACCTCGATTTCGCACACGATTGTTTGGGCGGGTTTCTTTTTTGTGTGGGAGTGTTTTTCGGCGGTATCCGCGTTGGTATTTCCCTCGGCATCCGACGATATCAAT
>Ga0115001_10001010_pt1 | contig 21534 bp, 11 predicted proteins | sample ArcticOcean_MG_C_12_FD_89869 | JGI IMG/M metagenome (GOLD analysis project Ga0115001, IMG submission 89869) | Marine microbial communities from western Arctic Ocean - ArcticOcean_MG_CB8_130 | ecosystem: Environmental > Aquatic > Marine > Oceanic | place: Arctic Ocean: Canada Basin | collected... | reverse complement strand
TGTGATTGTGGAGTAGTAGTAGTAGCAGTAGTATGAGTAGTATCCAAGAGAAGAACTTCTTCGACGTCTTCTGGCTCAATGATCACAACTTCTTGCTTCAACGCATCGCTCGCACTCTTTGCAATGTTTTGCATGTTCACCCTCCATTGAGCAACTGGTTGTTGTTGCTGCTCTTGTTGTTGATCTTCTTCTTTATTAGCGTTAGCGTTAGCGTTAGCCAGTTCTTCCGGTTTCGCCGCGGTAGAATCCGCTTCCGCTTTTTCTTCTTCTTGTTTCGGTAACACTGAATCGGATTTTTTCTCATCTGATTGCTGTTGCTGCTGCTGTGACACCGATTGATTTTGTTCTTTTTCATGTTCTTCTTCCTTCTTAAGTTCGTTCGGAGACTTTTGCCACACGCGCGGCTTTAGTCGATTACCTTGTTGCTGATCAATTTCCCCATCCTTTCGTTGTTCTTGTTCCTTTTGTTGTTGTTGTTGTTGTTGTTGTTGATCACCTACAACAACGGTAGCTGCCGCTTCTTGCACGGCCGTAACGACTAAAGGTTTCGTCCAAGTTCTCTTCGGTAGTTCTGTTCCTAAATCGGCGGCATTAAATTGATCTCGCTCCTCCAGTCGTTGCCGCGATACACCGAGTTCATAGGCGCGGCCTTTATTGGACGAAATCGTGCATAAAGCTGCCGTCGAACACAGAGCTGCACCGATTAACACTCCTTTCAATACGTTCGTTTTCCTCGACGACGACGACGACGAAGAAGAAGCAGATGATGTTTGTCTCTCTAATAACAGCAAAGGAGATTGTTCCATTTCGCGTTTATTGTTTCGTCTATTACTCCTGCTTTAAAATCAATTCTTCTTCTTCTTTATTCTTTTCCAAAACTCATTTTTTTAACAAAGAAACCCTAAATACTGACACCCTAAACATTAGCACGATAAAGCCTAAGCGAAAGTTCCTCCCCAAAAAAGAAAACAACAACAACAACGACGACAACAACAACAACGACAACGACAACAGCGCAGACGCACGAAAATTATCAGTACTTTACGCAGCGAATCTCTCTCTCTCTCTTTTTGATACTATCATGAATACGCATCGTTCGATGTATACTAAGCATGCGAAAGAAGAACGTGAGTGCTTACTCTCTGTTGTTGAAGATGAAGATGATGCCGCGGCTTTGAGGAAGACGAGGTCGACCAAGCAGCGGCAGCAGCGTTGGCAGATAGCGGCTACGTTGGTTACGCTTGGATGTGTGGCGATCGCCAAAAGTAATGGTAATCATGAAAATAAGAACGATCTCGTTAGTAATCATCGGCGGTTAGGATTAAGCGCGGCTGGACAGGCGATGATCTTAGACGAGGAAAGGAAAGGATTATTACGCGAAGAGGAAAGCGCGCTGTTGGAGAAGTACGATATGAGAATTCCGTCGGAGAGCGATATCGAAGAGTCAAAGATGACCAGTTCTACTGGTTCATCTTCTCAAGGACGAGAACGAGAAACGGCCGGTCTCGGTATGATCCCGAGACGCAGCTGGCAACAAAAGAGCAAAGAACAACAACGCTCGAGCGAAACGAAAGAGTTCTTGGCCGAACTAGGCGAAGTCGAGAAACCGTCCTCGAAATTGTTAGAAGCTGCGACTGTTTTGTTGAGAGAGAAACATGGCGAGCAAAAGGTTTTATCTGGAAAGGAGAAACAAGAGGCTGAGGAGATGACCGCGACGACGATCGCGTTAGTTCGAGCCGAGAAGCAAGCCGAGAAGAAGAAGCGTTTGGAGAGAGAACAAAAAGAACAACAACTGCAACAACAACGAAGAACAAAGTCTGCTGCTACCGTTACTACGTCATCATCGTCTGCTTTTTTGGGTGAAGATAAGAAAAAAGAGAACGACGATGATGATAAGATTAAACCGACGTCGGAAGATTCTTTACTTTTAGTGGCGCAGAATTTCTTAAAGAGCGAAGAGGAATTAAAAAAACCTTTATTAACAAAAGCGCCGATTACGACTGAAACGAAAGTAGAAATTCATGAAGAAGAAACAGGAAAAGATGATGATGAAGAAGTAGTCTCTACGAGTGAAGAGAACACAAAAATTGATGACAAACCGTCTCCAAAGGCTGTTGAATTCGCGAAACTTTTGTTGCAAAGCGACGCGAATAAAGGCGCGGTAGATTCATCATCTCAAGCAGTAGGAGATGCGACGCCGGAAATTCTAGCTGCGGCGAGACAAATGCTCATTAAAGCTGGAGTAAAGCTCGATGATAATGCACAAGTGGACAATAAAGCAGCTTCTGGTACTACTTCGACGACGATGACGACGTCGACTCCGAATTTGAAAGATTTAACCGGTTTATTGTTGCAAGACAACAAGCAAAAGAAGATTCAAATTCCAAAGCGAGCGTGGGTTTCGAAACTCGGCGAGGACGTTGAAAAGTTGAACGATAATAACAACGAAAATGAGAAGGATTCTTCTTCGCTGAAACCAGCAGCTGCTCAGCAGCAAAACTCTAAACAACAACAACAGGCGCAACAAAAGCCGGAGCAACAGCAACAACAACAAAAGCCGGAGCAGCAGCAACAACAACAAAAGCCAGAGCAGCAGCAGCAACAACAACAAAAGCAACAACAACAAAAGCAACAACTTGAAAAGCAACCTGCCGAAGAAAAGCATAGTGAAGATGAAATAGATATGCCAAAAACCGTAGATATCGTCGAAGTTGCAGCGCGAGCAATTTTAGAGGAGGCGCACGAAGAAGAAAATAAGGCGCAAGAACAACAACGGCAACAACAAGAAGAGGAGCAGAAGAAGAAGCAACAACAAGAAGAAGAAGAGCAAAAGAAGCAAGAAGACGAAGAGCAGCAGAGGAAACAACAAGAAGAAGAAGAGCAACAGAAGCAACAACTGAAGCAGCGTGAAGAGGAGCAAAAGAAGCAAGAACAACAACAACAACAACAAGCTAATGTTGGTGAACAAGAAAGCGAAATTCCAAAGATTTTGGACGATAACGTCAAGTTGATCGATGGCGACGGCAGAGAATATTTGCAGCCGCTCGCACACGAAGCTTGGAATAACGGAAAGACGCTCTTTGTTTATCCTCAATCGGACGCGCAAAAGCAAAAGCCAATTCCAGAACCGCAAGATATTCACGCTTTCGTAATCACGCTCGATAAACGACTCGATGTTCAAGAAGTACAAGACATGGATAAGAGCATGTGGGAGAAGACCTCCGAACGCCTGCGTGAAATTCCATTGATCCACGCCGAGAAGTCTCCCGGAGTTGACCCGAAACAATGGCCGCAAGGTAGTTTGCAAGAAGCAGAATACGCAATTGGTTTTGCGAAATTGTTTTGGAGCATTCATCAAAACGATCAGTTATACGCCGATCTACCTCCAGAGTCTAAATCAGTTGTAGGTAAACCATGGATTGGAGAAGTTGAAAAACGAGACCAAAACGGCTATTTCCGCGTTTCCGAGCAAGGTTTATCGCATCACTACGGATGTTTATACGCGCACATGTATCAATGGCAAAAGATTAAAGATCAAGGCTTGAAGAAAGCCTTGATTTTAGAATCAGATGGCTTAGGTTTAACGCGCGTACCGCTCGAATCGATTCCTGGTATTGCGAGTCAACTCCCGGGCGACGCCGATTTTGTGACTTTACAGTTATATCCATACGAACCGGCTGGAGTTGAGAGACGAAACGTTGAGGTTAAGGTAAACCAAACCACTGGCGAGCATAAGACGTATTCGTTCGATAAGTTGAACTACCATCCTAAGCAAGGATACGCTGGCTTAGCGTCGTACATTGCCACGAATACGTTTGTCGAGAAAATCCAACACTTTCTCGCGTTACACGGCGCTGATATGATCGACGGATACATCCTCAACCAGCTCTGCACGCGTTCATACAACGACGATCAAGCGAAAGATCTCGCGTGGACTATGTATGACATGGGTGAATTCACGCACGCGTTTGACCCGCAAAATCCTACGCCAACGATTTTGAACTGCTACAAAGCTCTCGCCGACGCCGAGTACTATAAAGAACGTTCGATCAGAATGGAGAGCGAGGCACAAATCGGTAAAGCTTCTGGCGTTTACTAAATAAATAAATATATATATACACCAGTATATACTAGTCTCTTTTGTATTATTATTATTAAAGTCAAAGTACATTTTCACGCGTCTTTATGCTTTCATCATGCTTCGCACATACAGCTTTTCCTCTCGTTAACTCATCAACACTTCAAAAAGTTTTCACTTCACAATAATAATAATAAAACGACTTGTTCGATCGTAATCTAAGAAATCTAAACAAACACGCGCGCGCAAAGAGCTCTGATACGTACACATACATACAATATTCATTAATCTCTCTCTTTTTTTCCCGGTTTTATATCATTAATACGCGATATCATAAACATGTTTCATTCGTCGTCTTACGAAGAGATCCTGGAGGACGCGGCTATTTCGCGAAAAATGAATTCGCAGATAAATGAAACACCATCGACGTCTTCGCGATCGCAAACACAACAGACGAAGGCGTCGTCGTTCGCAGTCGGCTGCGCTTTGTCTTTGGCAGTGTTCGCCGTGACCTCTTCTTCGTTATCGAAAACGAGTGGTTCAAATGTCTCTTACGATTCTGCGCGTGGGAATCAAAAGACGAACGAGGTTTTGTTTAATAATCAGAAATTCGATAGCGAAGAGTGGATGAATGGGCTCGTGGATACGAGTAAGGCACCGCAAGAACAAACGAATTGGGTCGTGAATCACCCGAAAGTGCGAGCTATGATGAGCGCGTCAGCTGCGTTAGGGATGGCCATTGATATGCCCGAACTCGGTAAATCGACGTCGAAGAAGAGTAGTAGTCATAATAAACATAAAAACAAAGAAGAAGATTTGGATTTCGATGTACCGGATGGATCGAAATTACCAGAACACGTCGACGTCGAGGAAGAGAAATCAAAAAACGGTGGTGGCATGCAATCCACGAAAAGAGTTAAAGGGAAGATTGTGACGTTGGATGAAAACGGAAACATTAACACGGCTCCGATGGGCAGGACGACGACTGATAACTATAGAATGTCCTGGGCCACAGAACACGTCGTATTCACGAATGGTGATTATTCAGCGAATTATATTCCAATGAAAGAATCGTGGTGGAAGAACAAATTTAAGCAAGTTCCAGGTCAAGGGTGGACGAAACCGAAAGACTCCGGGATGACCGTCGATGATTTGGGAACTTTAACGCCGAGGAAGAAAATGCCCGCGTCGCAGCTCGGCGAAATCGAAAAAGATGACGACGATAACGAAATCGTACCAGAACATACTAGTACTACTTCGAAGAAGAAATCGTCGGCATCGAAGGAAGATGATGACGACGAAAAGAAGTCTTCATCTTCTTCAAAAAGTCACCACCATCACTAATAAAGAGAGAGCGTAGCGTGTATGCATATCTTACGGCGATACGCGCGTTGTTATAATATTATTTAAGACAGAACACGTTAAAACAAAAAAGAATTTCAAACGCACACGCGCGCACGCGTATTTCTAGATGTTTAATCCAGTACTAATAACACATCTCATTTTCGTTAGCTGCTGGCCATGCGCGCGCGCGCGTATATATTTTTAGATTTTTCTTCACTACTATTTTTCTTCATCTTTGCCCGCTGCAGCTTTCAGCCCGCGGCACAACATCGGCTCATAAAAGGAAACATAGAATAACAAAAACAATGAACGGTCTGTTAGGAAATCAAAACGAACGAGACAACTTGATACAACAAACGCAGCAACCATCGACGTCTTCGACGTACACGAAATTCGTTTTCGCATCGTCGGCTTTGTTCATCGCGGCCACTTTAGGGGTCTTCGCAATCACTTCAAAATCTTCCGTTTTCCCTGTTCGTATCAGTACTACTACTGATAATAAACTCGGGTCGATGAGAGATCAAAGTAATAATAATGAGAATAATGATGATGATAACTTCGGTGGTTTGAAGAAAATCGAGCGCGCGATTGAGAACTCCTTCGATGTCTTCAACAGAGCCGACGTTATGCATGAACACGAGAACTTGTTACACTCAGATTTAAGGCCACATCCAATCGCGACTTTAGGGGCAACGAAAGCGAGTTCTTCTGAAAAAGGACCGCACGTGAATTTCGGGAACTATAAACCGTTGAACGCTGCATATGAACCAGTGTTAGATATCCCAGTCGTGTTCATTGCGTTAAGGAATAACGATGAGGATTTATGGAAAGTTAGGAGGACGATTGAGACACTCGCGGGCGAGACCAGAGTGAATTACGAGGATTTGGCCGAGACCGTTTCGGTATCGCAAGGCATCGACGCGAGGAAGTGGCCGAAAGATATCGCGAATGCAGAGTATGCGATTAAGGATATAAGGAAATTGTTTCATAAGAAGGTTAATGATGGGACTGTTTTCGCGAGCGATGTGAAGGATTTTCATCAATTGATGGGATTGTTGAAACAAATCGATACGAGGAAAGCGGACGGATCGCTCGATCAGTTTTCAATCGATAAAGGATTATCGCATCACGTCGGGTGCTTGTATGCGCACTTATATCAGTGGCAATGGGTGAAAGACCAAGGGTGGCCTATTGCGTGGATTATGGAATCCGATGGGAATAAAATGACAAACGTTCCGTTTTGGGCCGTACAAACACTTACGGAGAACATGCCAAAAGAGGCGGATGTTTTATTCTTGCAAAACTTTATGCGCGAACCAGGGTTTGAAGGTCCGCACTTCAAGTCAGTTGGCGTTAGGGGACCGAATGGGGCGTATGCAAAGATTGATATTTACAAAATGAACACGAGAGCGAGCGCGCTATCTGGCTTACAATCGTACGTAATCACGCAAAGTTTCATAAAAAAGGCGCATAACTTCATCGCAACGTACGGAGCCGATATGGTCGATGCCTTTACTGCCGGTAACATGTGTGCGTACAAAGATTGGTGGAACCAAGCAGACATTTCAAAAGGCGAGAAACCGATTTTGAACTGCTTCCAAGCGCTTAGTAAGCCAATCGAAGTAGAAGGCAAAGCGCCGACGATGGTTGCAGGGCGTTAAAAAAAGTTTTATATAGCATGGGTCAATAAAAAAAATAGTAGATTAATTTTTATATTTCAAATTTCGTTTTGTGATTAATTACCAATAGTAATATAATCGCTGCAAGAATACTATTTACTTCTTCGGTAACCTGGCACTCGTTTTCAGAAACTTTGAAGCAGAATGCTCGGCACGATGGCACAACGTACGAAACATAATTTCTTGTTGCGTCGAATTAGCTCCTTCGTTATTTTGAATGGCTTTAATTAACGGTTCAGTTTCCGATGCCATCGTTGCTGCTATAAGCTCGGATTCTTTCATCATCGCTTGAACGTCGTCTTCTTTTAAACCATCCCCGTTTGCCTCAAAAGTTGCGCGTATATTCGCCAAATCGCTTAGGACAAACGCTCGCGCGTCCGACACATCAAACGCTCTTCCAGGACCACCGTCTAAAGTAATTCTGACAAACATATCACAAAATTTGCGCAACATAGCCGAGGCTACAATCTCTAAAAGTCGTGCCGCTGCTTTTGGGCCAATTGAAAACACAATCGATCCCATGTAATCATCCAAAGCTGGAACGACGTAGACCGTTAAACGCGAGAAACTTTTATCTTTTGTAACATAAGCTCCGTCGTGAAAGATTTCCTTCATGTTCGTGAATACGATGCGTGCGGCGAGCAGATTCGAAAAAGATTCAATTGTCGAGCTGAGCGTTTGACGCGCAGAAGCAAAGACATCTTCGAGCCATTTAGAAGCCTCAAAATCATCTTGCTCTTGGTTTCCAGCCGCACTATTTTCTGTCGCGTTATCGAACCCACTGGTCAGTGCAACGCAATCACGCTGCATGCGAATCCATCTATTTGGAAGATCACGTTCGATTGAACCATTCTCAAGTTCGTCTAAAATGAAATCTAAAGCAGCCAACTTCGCACAGTAAGAATGTGATTTTGCATCCAACGATTGCGCGTTTTCCGGTACCCATTTCCGTCTCTTTATATTATCTAAAGCATCCACTTGCATCTTGTCTACGATATCTTTTTTATACCGAGTCAAACGTGGCTTTATAGGCAAATCATCCGCATTCAAATCTACATTTTTCATGAGTTCGGCGGCGTATCTTTGAAATGCGCTATCAATGCCTTCGGTCAAAGCGCGAATCGCGGCTATTGAACACGGGATGCCTAAGCCCCAAAATCCTTCCAGAGTTTCATTTGCTAATCTAAGTAATTCTACTGCGCTAGGTGCTGGCTGGTTTGCGTTTCTTCGATCGCTAGTCCATTTTTCGGACTGCGCCGCTCGTTCGGCAAAAATATTCGCATCGTCAATCTTGATTCCAATCCATTTAAAAATGAGCGGAGCAGCTTTTTCTTTCACGTTAAGTTGAGGAAATAAATCTCGCTCAAAATTTTTATTTCTATCATCATCTGCATTTGTCGCTCGAACGATTGCAACGGCGGAAGAAGACGCATCATATTGGTGTCTCTTCAATGCGTCTACATCGCAGCATACGGTTAAAGCAGCTTGCGCATCGCCACTCGCCCACAACGCTCGCAAACTCACCGTTGTCAACGGCGGATCTGATTCTAGCCACCACGTAAGTTCGTCAACAAACAACGTTGCTAGCTCGCGAGGGAAGACAACATCTGCCCTTTCCTGCCTCTTTTGTATCTCTGACTTGGCGGCGAACGATTCGTATTCAGAAGGGAAAAAACATGATTTAATTCGCGGCGCGATATGCGCAGCGTATTCATCAGCAACACGAGAGACTTCCGAAGCGACAACCTCGAGAACCCTCGCAGCAGCAGCAGCAGGATTATGAGCCAAGTTATCGTTTGCATTTTCGCTTGAAATTTCATCTTCCATAGCCTTTAAGCGAATGCGTTCGTAGCATTTCTTTGCGCTAGACGTACTCGCTCTCATTACGGCTTGCTCGAAGTCATCCTCTGTATGTCCTAGCGCTATAGTTACATATCTAAATATGCGCAATATCGCAGCGAACGCCTCTGTGTCGTAAGTATGCATCGGGTGCTCATTTTCTTTGAAATCCGCGGGAGGAGAAACATCAAAGGTGTAATCGCTCATCGCGGCTTCGCACCATCTCAATAATTTTTCCAATGTAGGCTTAGCTATGGGATCATTTTTAAACACGGCGACATAATCAGAATCATCCGTTCTACAAAACAGCGTACGCTCGAGCTCTGAGCCTGCTCGTGCTAAAATTGATGCGCGCTTTTCAAACTCTTCGTCGACATCTAGTGATTCTAAATCTTCGTCGTAGTTTGCCGCCGTGGCAACTTTTGTTAAGAACAGAGTTAACAAAGCAGCATGCGCGGCTTCGGTTATAGACGGGCCCAAACCGAAACGAACTGTATTTTTTAACGAATTCAACGTATCTTCGCAATCGAAAGCTAAAGAACGCTCCTCCACTGCATCAAGTGCTGTTTTGAAGAGTTGGTAATAAGCGCGCGCGGCAACTGAAGCTGGATGCGCGGATGAAATCTTTGCACCGTGTGATTCATTGTCGACGTTATCGAGCGCATGTTCAATAGCTTCCAGTATTTGATCACAGTCCTCTTGCGAAGTAAAGAACGCTTTGACACCGTCTCTCGATTCTGAAATGAATCTTGTAAGCTCTTTAAGCATTAACGAAGGTAAAGGTTTTTCGACTCCTCCATTTTGAGGAATACTACTACTACTACTACTACGAAACTCTTCTTCTTCTTCTTTTTTGACGGTTCCGTTTAATTCTACTGCTGTTCTAATTAAGAATGGATTTTTTTCACAATTCATTGCATTTTCATCTTCAACCTTTTGTGCTACTCGAAGGACTTCGCATATAGCAATCGAGCGCGAGATGAAGAAATCAATCTCGGGACAAAAAATGTCCGTCGCTCTATGGACATTGCCTAAACTCATGGACATTAAGTGCGTTCTAGCCGATTGCTCGGGCTCCATTAATGCATAGCCTTGACACTTACTTGCAATGTTCGCGATCGTTTTCCCAACATTCTCGTCAATATCTAAAACTTTAATAACCTCTGAAATGGCGTCTTCGGACCACGTCGGCGTCCGGCAAAGCCAAACTTCCAACGCGAGCTCGGCAAAATCGGACTCTGAAAACGCCGAAAACGTCGGTGAAACTATATCATCAAGCGCCAAATTCAATAATAACTCCATAATGCGAAACTTATTATCAATTCCAGATATATCGTCCACCGCATCGTCGTTATTCCTCTCAAGCTCTACTCGTCGTTCATCTTCGTTTTCTTTAGATCTCATAGATATATTCTTCATAGATTTCACTAAAGGCGACTCATCTAATTTCCTCACATCTTCTTCTCCCTCGCACACAGCGTGCTCAGCAATAGATTTCCTTAAACTTTGTAAATCTACGCTCTCGCGCCTTCCCGCTTCGTCTACTACTCCTCGCCTCGGCGTCTGCTCGTTACCATCGAACCCAAACTGACTCCTACTACTCATAAAAGTACCACCAATCGCACCATTACTATTATTACCGCTACTTCTACTACTACTCGATTTCCCTGGCCGCAATGGTTCACTCGTGCTCCTCGTTCCTTCCCCATTCGCCTCGAATCCTTCGATATCTCCTTCCCCTCCAAATCCATCGAAATTCTCAATCTTCTCCTCGACAATCGTTCGCTTCTTCTTCTTCATCGGTGTTACGTTCGGATGAAACGAGCTCACGCACAGACTCAAATCATGCCTTCTTCCTTGCTCTAAATCGTTAATCATCTTCGGTACGTTCACTCGCGCGAAATCGATATCGCGCGAGGTTTCACATCCCTTTTTCAGCTCGAACTTCTCCCAATTGAAGTTTAAGACGTGCTCTAATAGGATCGCGCGATCGACTTCGAGCGAGCACGCGTACTTTATCGCTCGGTCGTCAGGTTCTTCCTGAGATTGTTCGTTTAAAGCTCTGCTTTCGTTTGCGCGATTGTTTTGTTCAGAATCGCTATGAAAAGTTTCCATTTTTAGTAAGCGAAAGAGCGATTTTGTTCTGAAGGCGGTTTTGAAAATGTTTCGTCAATGAAAAGTAAAAAAATCACGCGTAGAGTAGAGTAAGACACGTATGTAGTACTATCGCGACCTTAAAACTATTCAGTGGCAAAGTTCGGATTGAGACCGAGGATTCTGCTCATTGGGTCAGCCTTTTTACGATTTCGTGGTCTTCTTTGTTCGTCTGCGTTGTTAAGGGTAGCGAGCGCGAAGTCGGCGTCGTCGTCGAAGTCAGCCGCGTCCGAGGTAGTATCCGCCGGAGCCGTAGTCGTAGTCGTAGCGGCGGGTAACATCGGTACGTCTTCTTCGGGCTCTGGAGCTTCCTGGATGACAATTAAAGTTTGCTCGTTGTTAATCATTTTGTTAATGATCATTTTAACGAGTTTAAGTTCTCTGCTTAGGACGTCCGCTTCGGTCGCGTCGTCTTCGCTGTTTGCGAAATCTTCAATATACGCTTCGACGATCTCTTTTTGCTTCACGCCGAGGTTTTCCTCCTCTGGGTTCTCGAGCTCTTTTTCGCGAATGTATTTAACGATCATATTCTTGATTGTTTGATATTTCTCGTACGAAACGGTTGCTTTCTTTTTTGGTTTACTAGCCCCGCGCTGTGGGGGTATGTTTTCTTGTTGTCGTACTGGGACGAGTTGCGTACCACCAGGGCGTCGTTGTTCGTTTTGAGTTTGCTGTTGAGAAGTGTCGTTGTTGCGACCTCCTCCTCCTACATGTTCCGCATCTCCCATTTGCGCGTCTTCTTCACCAGCGGCGGCGGCATTAGCTTCTGCTCGTTCTCGATGCTCAATTTCTTCGCGCTGTTCTCGTACTTTTTGTTCATCTTTCGTTTCGGCTTCGAGCCCCGCTGCTTGTCGACGTTTGTATTCGTTAATCTCGTTTTCTAATTTGCGTTCCTCAATTCTAATCGAATTCCTCACATCATCAGGCAAACGAGGTCCTCTATCGGCCGATTCGTCTATATCCTCGTCGTCCTCCTCTAACGTTACATCTCTCGCTTCGACTGCGATGATAGACTCTGAAAGCAAACGTCTCGCCTCTCTTACGTGTTTGGGAAGAATTTCAGTTCGACAATGGAGACGCGCTAGTGCTTCTGATAAACGCACCAAAGCTTCGAGCTGACGCACTGTGATTCTATAAGACGTCGTAGAGCCAGGTTGTGCATCACCTCGTCTAAGTTTCACGTACGCGTCAACTATTTCCTTTTGCGCTTCAGGCGTCATTTGTGGTTTAATACATCGCGTATAACGAATATATCGCTGGAGCTGTTCGAGCGTGAAATCTACATTAATCGCTCTTTCCCTCTTTTTATGCAACGAAATAATATGTTGCGCTAGCTCGAAATCTTTGTAATCGTCTGGCTCATCAATCATGACGTGTACCAAATCAAAACGAGACAAAATTGGCGCCGGGAGAGCCAAATTATGCTTCAACTTTTTCGATTTATCGTATCTACCACCTAATGGATTCGCAGCTGCGAGAATGGATGTTCTTGCATTTAATGTTGCGTTAATACCAGCCTTCGAAATCGAAATCGTTTGCTGTTCCATTGCTTCGTGAATGGCGACTTGGTCTTTAACCTCCATTTTATCAAACTCGTCGATGCAGCATATACCGTTATCTGCGAGCATCAACGCACCAGCTTCGATGCAATATTCTCCAGTTTCCATGTCTTTCCCAACAGTAGCAGTTAAGCCTGCCGCAGATGAAGATTTCCCTGACGTGTATACCGCCCTTGGAAGAAAAGCAGTTACGTACTTCAAAAACTGTGACTTTGCGCATGAAGGATCGCCAACGATTAAGACGTTGATATCGCCTCTTAAATTTGTACCTCCTCGTTTCGTCACTTTATGAACGCCGCCAAAAAGCATCAAAGTGATTGCTCTTTTAATATCTAGATGTCCATGTACCGTAGGCGCAATCGAGCGAATGAATTTTTTATAGATTTGCGGATCTTTCATCATCCTCTCGATTTCATGCAACTGTTCTGGAGTAAACGAATTTATAACCTCCTTTTCATCATCGCCACCTCGAATATTCACTCCCGCATTGTTTGTCGCTGATTCGTTTCCTCCAGCGGTTGGGCCAGCGACGTTGACGACGCTGTGTGCAACAAAACACGTTCGATAAAAGAGCTCGCGAACTCCGAGGTTGCGCAATCCGCCAATGCCAGTGGACATTGTCCCAGCCGCCGATCCTTTCCCGGAACTTCCTAATTCCGTGCGATCACCGGCCATATTCGCAGGCGCCGTTTCCGGAACGACCGTTAACGTTCCCGTAAACACGGCTTTATCACCAGCTCTCGCAGTTTCCACGGCCTCGTGGCGTAAAATAACATCCATTGACCTCGGCAAACTCCCTGCGGGTACTTCATCCGCATTTTCTTGCACTCTGACCCTTTGCCAATCAATAAAAGTGCACCCATCCTTCATTAACGTAAACTTTTTTCTATTATTACACGTCTGCTTCAAGCAAATACTCGGCTCTGTATACCTACACTGCTGTTCTACGTTTGGAATCTCCTCGCCGCACTCGCCGCATTTGAACCTACCAACGATCAATTCCGGCCTTACTTCACTCGTTCTCGTAACAACACCAGAAAACGATGCCAGTTGCCCAATATGCTCAGCCTTCAAATCCCTCAATCGCTTCGTCCCAGGTAAGTTAGAAAACGATACCCAAAAATCCTTCTCTTGTCCACCCTTCTCCCAACGAACCATCTCGGGCAAACGCTCCCTCGCAAACTGTTTCACGGCTTCCCTCAAAAACGGTTCGTACGTATAAAACCCGAGCTCTACTGCATCAGTCGCCACGGTTGAATCGCGATCTAAAAAGTGCTTAAAGTTCACGCGCAAAGTAGTCGAATTCTCATCGTGCATTTGCTCCAACTGCAGCACGTAAAACTTCCCACTGACTAAATCGCCCTGTTCGTCTACGAACTCAATATCCGAATTCAAGAACTCTAAAAACACGGAGTAGACTATGTCCGATCCAGGCACGTTCGTACTCATGGATTCCTGTCTGTTCCTCTCTCGATTAAGATTATGATTATCCATTTTATTCGTTTTAATGTTCCCTCGATTTCAAAAACGTTCCGTCTTCGCCTTCTCGCCTCTTGCAAGCCCAAAATCGAATCCAATAGAGAGAGCTATGAAGCGCTTTCTCTATATCGAGAGCAAAAAAAGAAATATCTCCTTCTTCTCCTTCTTCTTCTTCTTCTTGCGCGAGTTCGATTCGTTTCGTTTCGTTTGTAATCGAGCAGAATGTGTTTCTTGACCGCTTTTTGTGCCGTCGAACAAGAAAAATCGCGATTTTATTTTTGAAAAAAAAGGTTTTTGCTTCTTCCTTAAAACATAAAAAGCTGCATTGGCAAGAGTTTTTTATGAGAAAGTGCGCACATTTTCGCAGTCGAGCGAAACAAGAAACAAATGGAACAAGAAGAACGCGCGTGGAAATAGTGGTACAGAAGAGAGGATTTTTTTTTGCCCTCGCACGCGCGTGCGTGCTATTTTCTTTCATTGAAAAGGTCTCTTCTGCCTTTGCTTCTTAGAAGAAGACGAGTTCGATGAGTGCGAAACATTTTTAGCGTTGTGGCAGGAAGAGTGCGTCGTCGCGTCGTGAGCGCATGGAACGGACCATTGTTCGAATATTTGGGAGTAAGATGCAGATGGTGAGTAGTTTTGGTGCGCGAGCGATTGCGTTGGAGTTGTTTTCGTGACTGGTTGTGTCGTTGTTTTTGTTGTCGACGCGGTGACTGCGAGCGGTTGTTTCCCGCTTTGCGCGCGACGGAGAGAGGACGTTTTCTTGTGCGCGTCGTCTGTAGAAGTGGCTAAGTTGTTTTTCCACCAAACCACGAAGGCGTCGTGTAGTTTTGCGCTTAGATCTGAGACGAGAAGTTCTGATGCGTTGAGGTTGTTTTTAGCCGCTACGAGTTGGTCGAACGTCGCTCTGTAGGATTGTTTTAGCGGTCGGAGGAGTTTTTGTAGGTCTTCTTCGTCTTCTTCGGCCGATGATGGTTCGCTTTGATGAGCTGCGCTCGTGTTCCGTTCTTCTTCTTCCTCTTCTTCTTTCTTTCTTGTTCTCGTGTTGCTTTGATAGTCGGCATCGTTATCGTTTATAGTAGTATCGTTTTCTTCTTCTTTGTCGTCGTCGTCGTCGCGTCGTTGTCGTATCGAACTCTCTTTTTCAATAGTTCGCGTTTCGTTATCGTGCAAGAAAGACTCTCGTTCGGTCTCGTCCACGACTTCGTTTAAAACAATACGAGCTACATTTTCATCATTATCTTCTTCTTCTTCTTCTTCTTCTTCTTCTACGAAATCATCTTCTAATTCTTTCCTCTTCTCTTGCACTCGCCGCTCTTTCGTGCGCCGTTCGTGCTCTTTTTCAGTACTATCCATATCGCGTTTGATATCGTTGATTTGTTCAGAGAGCGCTCTTACGCGGTGTTTACATGCCCGCAAGGCTGATTTTGCGCTCGATAAATCTTTTACTTTCTCGCGACCGTTCGTTTGCTTGAATTCATCGTACGCATGTGCTTCCTCGTTTAAGCGAGAGGACTCATAGGAACCAATAGATGAAATCGAAGACTCGTCTTCGCTGGCCTCGTGCGCAATAAATGTATCCTCCTCGGTGCATTCTTCTCGTTTAGTCGTTTCTTCTTCTTTTATCATGACGCTTGCGACGGCATCGACGGTATTACTGTTATTATTTCTACTCGCGTACGCGTTACTCTTTAACAACTTGAGTTCCGCGCGCAACTTTTTTATTTCTCGCTCTAACCGCGTCAGTTTCTCGCTAGGCGTCTCTACGCACTTGTTCAACTTTGCGTTATTCTCGACGCGCATCATTCTCTTTGCGAGCTGACACGTCGTTAAAGTTTCCTCCGCGTGCTCTTGATCGCTCGATACGTGTGCGACCATAACGGTTTTACAGTTTCCACCGAGCGCGTCGCGAAGTAGATGCGTAAGTTTTGAGCTTCGGTAGGGTATGTGGTCAACGCGATTCGTGTTTCCGCGCTCTCCTAGAGCTACGATGACGCGCTCGAGAACGGAAAGTGACTTGTTAATAAACGTAGCTTCACGCATGACGGTTCCAGTCGATTTCGTTTTTTGTAAACGCTCTGAGCCAGCAAGATCGACGAGGTGTATTTTCGATCTATGTAACGTTGCGGAAGTATTCGTCGTTTGTGTTGTTGTTGTTGATGAAGCACTCGTCGTAGCTGCGGTTTCGATGTTCAACGTGAAAACGGCGTGAGACCGCGAAGAGCGATCGTTCATTGCATGAGATCCTACCGCGCGCTGCGCGTCGCCTTCAAACCAACACGATAACGCCTCATCTTCAGAATATACTTCTCTCGAAGTGAGTCCGCGGACGAAAACGCCCGAATCTGGACCGGCGTCTGAAATCACGCAAGCCGGAGCGTTATTCGCATTTTCAACAGAACTCAAAAGATCGATCAAATTCTCGTTATAAATTTCAACAAAACTCACAGAAATCTTCGCAGTCGTTTTCTTATCCCTTTCTTTTCTTAAAAGCATTTCTTCTTCATTCGTAACAGTTTCCTCTATTTCTCTCGCAGTCGCTTCTTCAAACGCGCGAGTACTACTACTATTATTTTTACTCTCGATGACTTTTAATCTCTCAAACACCATCGTTAAAGCTCTCGGAATTATCCCTCTGTTCTCATAGCTCCCGTCTCCACTGCCCATCGTATACGTCTTCCCGCTCCCAGTCTGTCCATATGCCATAATCGTCGCATTGAATCCTTCCGTCGCCGCTTCCACGGCTTCTCGCGCAACCGCTCGAAACACTTCGTCGTTCGCGCACTCTCTTAAAACGTTCCCAGTGAACTGAAACGCCGCGTGTTGCTGATATCGTTCGCTCGATCGTGATTGCGATTGCGCGCTCGAACTCTGATCTGGAGCAGATGATGCAGGCGATGCATTTAAATGACTCTGACTCGTTCGACTCCATCCGCCGAACCTTCTGTCGCGACATTTCACTAAAACGGATCCTTCCGTGCCCTCTTTCGTGATCAGCACGCAGCCTTCACCGCTAGCGTTCGAGCTGCTCGGTCTCGCGCGCAAGTGTACCGTCACCGATCTCTGCAACGCAGAGTGCTGTTGTTGTTGCTGGTCTTGTTGTTGCTTAGTGCGCTGCTGCGACGTCATCACGCGCGCGCCAGGGCGTGTTTAGTTTATTAATTTATATCGCGCGTGTTTATTTTTAAGTTCTATTTTAGGTGTTCTGATGATTATGCGTTTTATTTGTTGAGCATTGATGTGCAAGGGAATTTATGTGACCACCATCTTAGTATTTAAAAACCTTGGAAAAACCTAAAATGGAGCGAGCTACTAATAAGAGTAAGCGTTCCCTGAACAGGAGCGATACATTGGCCGCGCTCGTCTCCGCACGAGCTTGGATCTGTATCGAGCGCGCGGCATAGATCCGCAAAGTTCTTATTTCAGGTGTTCTTGAGTGCGTTTTGTTTGAGGGGAATTTATGTGGCCACCATCTTACCGAAAGAAAGAGAATTTAAAAACTCGCTTTTCTGTTAAGCAACTAGTCCTAAGCGTTCCCTGAACAGGAGCATGACGTTGGCCGCGCTCGTCTCCGGATCTAAATCCAGCGCGCTGCATAAATCCTCAAAGTTCAACTCATCCAATCGTTCGTTCGTAGACGATCGGTTTAAGCGACGCGATCGCTCGTAACAACGCGCTCTTACTCTTCGCCTCGAGCTCGTTCGAGACGTTCAGATCTGCGGTTTGCGAAACGGATTGACCGAGCAACGCGACGTACGCACGCAGTAACTCGGTTGCAGCGATTTCGGACGCTTTTTCCTGCAAATCTTCCAGCTGCCTGGTCGTGCGATCGATCGCTGCCGATGCTCGCGAACTCATTGATTCGGTCCGCCCTTTTATTGCGCAGCCGTCGTCGTTGTTGTTATTTTTATATCTGATCTGATCTGAACCATTTGCCATTTCTTTGACGCGATATAAAACAAAACAGAACAACGACAAAACAAACGACAACGATTACGCGTTATTAAAATGGAACAAACGCACGATGCAAACGATGAAGCGAGCAAAACAACAAGCTCTGCCGTGCGCTCTAGCGGAAGAAATCTGTGCGCTCGCGTGAGAGAGACGACGAAGCAGATCTGCGCAATAAACTCGAAACATGTCTCGATTTCGGACGAAAAAATTAGAGACTTGATCGAACGATATTTCGATTTGGAGATGTTTTCGGAGATGACGAAGCAGAATGGCTCGCGAATGTTCGAGTCAGGTTTACATTACGCGAGCGAAGAAAACGAAAGCGATACGTGTCAATATTTGCTATGCGTAGATGCTATTAATTTCTGCTTCTGGCCCGATCACGATCAGGTTTCGTGCACTGCCGCTGCAGCGACGGCTAAGGAAACTTTGAGACTTGAATACGAGCATATTTCGCGAGGGTTGAAACGAGCGATGGAACGCGACGTAAAGAGTTTATCGGCTCAGAACTTACAGAAGATGACCGGTGAGAGGTTAAGGGAGATGATCGGGTGGGAACGACAGTTGCCGTTGGAAGAGGCTCGAGTGAAGAGGTTGATCGAGATTGGGAGGGGATTAGACGAGAAGTACGAAGGCTCGGCGTTGAAGTTAATCGAGAGAGCGGAGAAGTCAGCCGTGAAGTTAGTCGAGCTCGTCGTCGATGCGTTTCCTGGGTTTAAAGATATGTGTTTGCACACTGGGGAGGTGAAAGAGGGGCAGTTTTTGTCGAACGAGGTTTGGTTCTTGAAACGTGCGCAAATTTTTGTTGCCGATACTTGGGGAGCGTTGAAAGGTAAAGGCGCCGGCGAGTTTCACGATATCGAGGAATTGACCACTTTCGCTGATTATCGCGTACCAGTTGTTCTGAGGGAATTCGGTGTTATTAACTACGATTCGGAACTTTTATGCAAAACAGTCGATGAAAAAGAGACGTTACCGATGGGATGCGAAATGGAAGTCGAGATCAGGAGCGCAACTGTACAAGCAGTCGAACGCATTAAAGACGCGCTCAATGCAAAATATGCAAAAAGTGTAGGCGACGAGTGTGTGAGTATTTGTATCGATTGGTGGTTATGGGATCTTGGTGAGAAAAGAAGAGACGATGAAGTTTGGCGACCGCATCATCGCACGCGAACGACATATTATTAAATGGTGACTGGTTTTTTTTTGGTTCCTAAAACTAAAAATAGAACGGTCGTAAGTTTTTCCATAAAAAATAAATAGTCTCTGTGGAAATGTGTCTCAACACGACGTCTAGTACCAACGAAGCTTTGAACGCGAGCGACCGACTGCGTGAAATCCGATGCTCTTACGATGAAACCGTCGTTCGAATTGCTCGCGAAAAGTACAACCGCGAGACGACGCGCGCAAAACTTGAAAAAGAAAAAGAAACCATGTTTGACTCGCAAAGTAAAGCTTTGCTCGAACAACTCGACGCATTGAAAGAAAGTGACATTAATATGCGGCATGAACACGCCGAAGTTGAACGTGAAGCAGCTAAGAGAAGGTCAGAGGCAGCGAGGCTATTAGAAGACGCAGTTCGGTTATACGACGAAGTCGTAGGGGTTGCGCGTAGAATTGCGAAGGAAAAGAACGAAAAGAAAAAATATATTTTAGATGAATTGAAAGACTTGCAAAGAGAAGTCGAGGGGATTAAAAAGGAAAACGACAACGAAGAAGCGATCGAATTTGAAGTGTTGGAAGCTATTGCGACAAAATTTAATCGAACGAGAGCGGCAAAAGTGATTCAAAGAAAATGGCGTGCTTCAAAAAAGAAATCATCGAAGAAGAAGAAGAAGAAATCATCATCATCGAAGAAGAAGAAGAGCACCACTACGTCGTAAGTAGTAGTAGAAATGATAATAGCTATAGTAGTAGTAGTAGTATTAGTAGTAGTAGCATTTATAGTTATTATTAAAATAGAATCTCTCAGTAAATTATTACATTATTATTATTTCGCCCCCGCGAGCACTGGTTGTGTTTGACTATTATCTTTCGATTGATAGTGTAAGTAAACCGCAACGGAAACCACTGACGTTCCTAAAACGAACGGCAAAGTCATTTGGAAACCAAACAGCGGAATGGATACTACCGTCGTCAAAATCATAGCAACTGAAGTTGAATACACCTTAACGATGTTATCAGCATATTTCATTACGAGAGAAACTGCAATACCGGATAACGAGTGATTCAAAATCATCGTGCAAACGATTGCGTTGTAGCCGTAAAAATAACCTCTACCAAACACTGCATCGTAATCGTACAAAAATATAGCCACCATGTTAAAGATTACACCAAACAAGTATAAATAGACGTTTTGTGCGTTGACGTTTCGTTTTGGTTGCTTCTTCATGATTAACTCCGTGTAAACTCCCGCCGCGCCGGACAGAATTGCCATGACGATTGCCATAACCAGACCCATAAACGGCGTAGACAAGACTTGATCACTACCACTCGTCAACTGCGCGATCGTGCACCCGAGCGCTAACAAGACCAACGCCGACCATTGCACGCCAGACAAAATTTTCTTCAAGAAAATCCTATACAAGATCCCAGTCGAGATTATGTTCAAGTTCTTCAAAATCTGATACGAAGGCGCGTCGACGTATAAAAAAACGTAATACTGCAACAAGTTCTTCACTAAATACAACGCCGCTGGAATTGGATACACCCATAACTCCGACCAACTCGTCGTTAATCGATTATCATCGTTCACCCCGACCGTTCTCCAAATCTTCACCAACGCCAAGATCGACATTAACATCTTCGTCGTCTCCACCGTACAATTCGCGGATGTCACCGCGTAATCATACTTCACCCCGTTCGCTTTCGAAGCTGCAATTAATAACCCTTGCGATGACGTGAGAACTGTCAAAGCTAACGTAACGACTGACTTCCGTCCCCAGTCATCCAAATTCCCCGTTGTTTGAGACAGGCTCCCATTCGAATCCGTTTGGACCAGCTTTTCTCTCAACTCTGCGTTCTTCTCGTCCTGTTATATTATTCATCGCGCGTGTTCATAAAAATAAAAAAATTGATCGTTTGATTGATTAATTAATTAACATTCACACGAACGAACGAAATCAAACAAACCTAAAGAGCGCGAAATCGAGAGAAGAAGAAGAAGAGGAAGAAGAGGAAGATCTTTGGAAACGATGTTCCAATCACGCATTCGCTCTCGAACAAAATAAATATTTAAATAAACAGAGAGAGAGAGAGAGAGAGATCACTGTAACGCGTGAATGACAGCGATCGTTCGTGATCGCTTCATGACTTTGCTTTATTCGTGTGCTCAAGAGTAAGAGAGCGTACCTTATCACCCATCGTTTTTCTTTATTTTAAAGGGCACGGGAGAGACCAAAAAATGAGGCCGAGCACAATGTGGAATGATTTTGCTTTGTTTCGCTCT
>Ga0115001_10001005_pt1 | contig 21559 bp, 20 predicted proteins | sample ArcticOcean_MG_C_12_FD_89869 | JGI IMG/M metagenome (GOLD analysis project Ga0115001, IMG submission 89869) | Marine microbial communities from western Arctic Ocean - ArcticOcean_MG_CB8_130 | ecosystem: Environmental > Aquatic > Marine > Oceanic | place: Arctic Ocean: Canada Basin | collected... | reverse complement strand
CATTCTTTGCTGCCATGGCTGTTCGGCCATTCGCAGAAGTTGCAGCGCGCATTCCCGAGAATCCTGCAAGGACCGAGGCAATTGCACCCGCAAAGAAAGCGATGGCGGTGTTCACATCGTTCAAGACGACAAGAATTGCACCTACGACCACTACGAAGACACCGAGAACGCGGTACTCAGCGAACAGGAAGGCCATAGCGCCGTCTTGGATTTCTTGAGTGATTTCTGCAACCTTTTCGTTGTCGATCTTCACTTTCTTCACTTGTTGATACAACACAAACGCAATAACAAGTCCCACGAGACCTGCTGCTGCGGCAATCATTGGTATATTCGATATGTCCATAATAGTACACCTGTGCCTCGGCGACCTAAGAACCCCTCATAAGTGGTTCCCCTTACAAAAGGCGCACTCCTGCGCTTTTTAGGACACTTCATGTGAAGCCGAGGCACCCTTTGGCCGGTTGGAAACAACCAATCGTTCAAAGGGGAGAAACGAAAGGAGGGGGCATGGCCATCACCGCGGAGGAGGTTCTCGCCGAAATCGGCCCGGTTCAGGAAATCTTGGACGAGCACGATGGGGTTGTGACTGTTCTCGACACAAGCGATGGCAACATCATGCTCTCGCTGGATGGCGGTTGTAACGGGTGCTCCTCGACGCCAATGACGGCTATGCAAATCTATTATTCATTGAAAAAACTTGAAGCAATCAACGATGTAATCTTCGTCAACGGTGAACTTCCAGACTACATGCGCACCTTTATTGACCAGAAAATGGCAAAAGAATCATTGGAAAACAACACCAGTGATGAAGAAGGTCCGCAACCCAAGGGCGAAATTGTTTGATCACTCTTCTTCGCTTTCCTTACCAATCGTGTGAGGATTGGCACCAAACGATACGTTCTCGCCCTTGATGTTCATCCGAGCTGAGATTGCGATAACAATGCAAACAAGCGACAACGGTTTGGGCAAGTAGTTTGAACCCCACAACTCGCCTCCGGATAACGAAAGCCACCACAGAACGGCGGCGGCGGCAATCAAACAGAATGCAATCGTGTTCTGCACATAGCCCTCAATGGTAGGAGAACGTGAAAAGGTGGCAATAAACGTGAACAGAATGGCTGAGATGCCACACAAGCCCTCCGCCAGATGTTCAATCATGACGGGGTCGACCATGGCTCATGGAAGCGGTCCGGGTTCTTCAATGTGAACAAGACCCCACATCGCTACGACGCAATCTTTGACAAGGGTCGCCAGCACAGGGGGTGGTATGGCAGGCACGGGTTTCACCCTTCCAAAACCACGACCAAGTGGGCCTCCGTACTTTTCACGCAACCAAGTGGCCACGTCTCTGCATCAAGTGGCGGTTCTTTTGGAACTCCAAGGAGCCAATGTGTTTCGAGTCCGGTCGTATCAAAACGCCAGCCGAATGTTGGGGTCGTTGACTGAAGACCTTGGCGAACTTGTGGCAACTGGCAGGCTCTTGGAGATGAAGGGCATCGGGAAAGGCCTTGGGTCTGCCCTAACGCAGGTGATTGCTGAAGGCCGATGGCCAAGCGACTGGATTGAACTCCACGCCTCAACCCCGGATGGAATGATCGAAATGTTGGGCATCCCGGGTCTTGGTCCCAAGCGCATCAAACTCATGCATCAAGAACTGGGAGTGGATTCTGTAGCGTCGCTTAAAGAGGCTGCTGAATCAGGAAAAATAGCCCCCATGAAAGGGTTTGGAGCTAAATCGCAATCCCGAATGCTCGACGGCATTGAACTGCTCGCTCGGTTCCGAGCGCGTCGGCGGCTCGATGTCGGCCTGATGTACGGTGAAGCATTCGAAACTCGAATCAGTCAAATCGAAGGCGTCGAGAAGGTGCAACTCGCAGGAAGTGCTCGCCGGCGCAAAGAGACCATTGGCGATCTCGACCTGGTTGTGGCAGTTCATGCAGAACACCATGAACAAGTAGCAAATGCAATTCTTAGCCTCCCGGGCATTGCCGATGTGAAAGGAGCAGGAGACTCCAAAATCAGTTTGATCCTCGACACCTCCATCTTCGAAGAAGGATTCACCGTCGGCCACATCGACCCGAATGTTCTCGATGCGATTGGAGGTGATGATTACGAGCAACTCGAAAGTGGCGGCACGATTGATGCACAAGTACGTCTTGTCCCCCTCGAGGTTTTTCCCTTCACACTCGCGTACTTTACGGGAAGCAAGGAGCACAACATTGCCATGCGCCAACGTGCGATTGACCGAGGGCTAAGGCTGAATGAATTTGGTCTGATACCTGAAGCCAAAGCGGGTGAACTCAAAGGCATGGCTGCAGCACAGTATTCCCTTCACGCCACCGATGAAGAGGAAATCTACCGCCACCTCGATTTGGCATGGGTGACGCCAGAACTGCGCGAAGATACGGGTGAAATTACCGCCGCAGAAAGCAGGAGCCTCCCACGCCTGGTCACGACAGCCGATGTCCGTGGAGCATTGCACAACCACACAACCCTCTCCGATGGAGAGGCATCCCTCGAAGAGATGGCCGATACTGCTCGGAAAATGGGATGGAATTGGCTTGGCATCGCCGACCATTCACCGACCCTCAAAGTCGCCAACGGAGCCAGCGCCGAGGATTTACTCGCCCAAGGAGAAACCATCCGCACTTACAATGAGGCTTGGAAGAACGATCAAGTCGATTTCCGATTGTTCCACGGTGTTGAGTCCGACATCCTCTCCGGTGGCAAATTAGACCACCCCGATGATGTTCTGGCAACGTTAGATTACACGGTTGCCTCTGTCCACGCCATCTCTAAATGGCGGGCCCGCGATGAACTGGAAAACACAGAAGAGTTGATCCGGTGCATCGATCACCCAGCAACAACAGTTTTGGGCCATCCAACTGGAAGAATCCTTCAAGGCCGAGACGGGTACGAGGTCGATCTTTTTGCGGTGCTTGAACACATGGCTGAACACAACGATGAAGGTCGACTCAAGGCAGTGGAATTGAACGCAAGCCCTTACCGATTGGACCTCGATTGGAGGTTATGCAAACACGCAAAAGGACTTGGAGTCCCAGTGATCATCAACCCAGATGCGCATTCGGTCCGAGGACTTGCTGACATTAGTTACGGTGTGATGGCCGCCAGAAAGGGATGGCTGGAACATAACGATGTGTTGAACGGCCTCAGTGCAGAAGCACTAGCGGCTCGCCTTTTGTGAAAAAGTCAATGCACACCTTCTTGAGACTAAGCCTCGTGCTTGGACCATGCGCCTCTTACGAACACTGATCATGGGCGGCATCATGTTGATTCCTGGCCTGTTGCTGGCCATGTTGGTATGGTACATCTCTGGGGAGCCAACAACAGAACCGATGGAGAGTTTGATTTGCAACGGTATTCCGTTTCTTTCAGTCACCATGGGTTTGGTCTTCGGATGGATGACTGGTGAAGCATACTCCGTCAAGATGGACCCAAATTGAGGGGAGACAATGACTGAAGGCATCGCTGTAGAACAGTGGTCGGAATTGGAAAAGATCTTTTCAGATTTCTTTGCTGGACTTGGAGAGGTCTCATCCACGAACGAAATCATGACCTATCGATCGAACCCTCCCAGTGTCTCAACCGTCTTCGCAATTCATCGCGATGGTTGTGTCGATGCGTCGATGCCCTTGCATGGCATTGAGGCCATCTTTGAATTCTTTGAATTCGATGCATTGGAGAACAGCATCGTATGCCGCGGCCAACGTGGAAGTTACACCTATCGAGTTCCTGCTGAACTTCTCCTGTTGAGGGGTGATTCTTCTTGAAACGCATGGAGAAAGCAAAACGTATTGCCTCGATGCTCGAGGAACTTTACCCCACAACACCCGTTCCGCTTGACCACACCAACCATTTTGAATTGCTCGTAGCGGTGTTGATGAGCGCTCAAACCACCGACCTCAAGGTGAATGAAGTCACACCGGCCTTATTCGCCAAAGCAAACACACCGCAATTGATGGCGGCATTACCCGTTGAAACAATCCTCAACGACATCCGACAAGTCGGCTTAGCCCCTACGAAGGCAAAGAACATTCAACGGTTGTCCGAACTCTTGGTTGAACGCCATGATGGCGTCATTCCTGATACCTTCGAAGCATTGGAAGCCTTACCTGGTGTCGGTCACAAGACCGCTGGCGTTGTTTTAGCACAAGCATTTGGTATCCCTGCGTTTCCTGTTGACACCCACATACACCGACTTGGCGCACGATGGGGTCTCTCAAACGGGACAACCGTTGAACGTACTGAGCGGGACCTGAAGGCTGTATTTCCAAAGCACCTATGGAATAAGCTCCACTTGCAAATCATCTTCTTTGGGCGGGAATATTGCCCAGCACGCCGCCATGACTTGACAAAATGCCCAATCTGCTCATGGTCCACGACCAAGAAACGAATCGCAGAAGAAGCAAGACGTTGATCATACCAAGTTCAAACTACGGGCTGCCAAGTTAGAGATGACAAGAACTCCGAGGATCAACGCTGTCACTCGTAGCGCTGTGTGCTCGTGATGACTGCTGTGGGCTTCGCGTAGCAACGCATAGCCAATGAGACCCAAACCTACGGTTTGAAGCATTGAACCCAACGAAGTGACGACCCTACTGAGATCGTTGAACCCATCGAGGTCCGAAGCGTACTCAGACATGTCCTCCAAAGTTGGTTCATCGGAAGGAACATCGGGTGGACCCCACATGGTGACAACTTCAGAGAACAGAGCTGCTGCAAGGATGAGGATGATTCCAATCATCAACCATCGTTCAAAAGAATACGACAAACTTGCCTTGTCAAACCCTTTTGCTGGTTGGTAGGGAGAAACCGGTGCAGGTACGGGTTGAGCGGCAGGGCCGGGCGGTGGAGGAAGGGCTTGCATACCTTGCCCAATTCAAAGGCTGGTTATGGTATTTGCCAAGAAGAAGCATCAAACTCCGAAGATACCAGAAGCACCCTCAAGTACGACTGAAGTCATGAAGGAGGTAATTCCCGCGACCCAAAGCAGTTGGATGGATTGCCCAAGAGCCGCTGTTCTCCCACCACCACGCAAGCGGTTGGAAATCGTCGAAACTGCTGCGACTTGGAAGAGAATTAAGATGGATACGATCACCTTGAACATACGAATGTTCTCACCGACTGCAGAGGCATCTTCCATCACTGGAAGTGCAAGGTCCGAACCGAATCGGGAAAGGGCTGAAACATCGGTGTCAACAAACCCTTCAGCCACGCCAGCAATCGAATCGCCGAGTTTCAAAACGATGGCGATGGTGACGTTAAGGCTGGTCACCGTGGCAATCAACAAACCAAGTGCGGTCCCCCGCATTGTGCTGGCTGAAAGGGCACGACGGCGACGAAGAGAGAGAAGGTTTCCAACGGAACGAGAAACCATTTCTGCGGTCGCTGCGGGTTGGCCTGAGGATTGTGAACCTTCAATGTAGATTCGGGTGTAGCGAGAGATAACGGCTGAATTCGTATCAGCTGTGAAATAATCCCATGCCCGGTCTGAATCGATCCTCGTAGAGAGACGCTTTTCGAGGCGGTCAATGGAATTATCAAGAACACCAAAATCAATGCCACGGAGGGCTTTGATGGTAGCAGAAGGCTCGGCAGAACGTGCTTGAGCGGTTCCACCCAAAGCACGGATGAAGTCGGGGTAGGTTTCGTCTCGACGAAGAACTGAACTTTCTTCCCGGCTGACCATAAAAGCAGGGATGAGCATCGGAGAAAGAGGGGCTGCAACGAGCAGTAAACCATACCGGTCCCACTGCGTGCTGACCTCTCGCCAAGAAGCAATAATCACCACAATGGTGGTGATGAGTAAAATGCTCGAGATGAGGCTGGCACCGATTAAGGCCCTCAAGAAATTAATTCGAAATGGTGTGTCCATCTCATCCCGAGCGAATGTTGGGTCTTCGGGAATGGTTGAGTTGAACGAGAGGACACCTCCAATCTGGACAACTGTGAACATGAGACCTGCCAGTAAGAGGAAACGCAGTCGACTTGCAACCTCAATCGGAGCGTCACTTGGAGAACCAACTTCAAACAACACCAGGTGGATGCCAGCAATCACAAGGCCAAACAAACCCGCTGACACCAGAGAAACGTAGATTTCTTTCATTGCGTCAACGGATTCCAGTCGAGTATCGTACAACGTGGTGTATTGCTCAGCAATGGTCTCTTGTTCCGATCTCATAAACTCATCAATCGGTTGACCTGCTTCAATGGAAAACGCCATTCGATCAAGGAAATCAGCCCACAGAGGACTCGGACTCTGCTGAGCTACAATACGAGATGCTTCAGGAAGTGAGGTGTGCCACTTGTCGACCAGGGTTTCAATCCGTTGAACTTCACCAGCAAGTTCGCCGTAATCTCGCATTTGTTTTAGAATGTCAAAGATAGATTGCGCTCCGATCTCACCCAGAGCAAGAATACCCATCCGAGTGATGAACATGTGCATTTCCTTTTCGATGAGGGCGGCAGAACGTTGAACGTCAAGCAGCGGAAATACGATTGCTGCGCCACCTGAAAGCAGGGGGAGAACAAGAAGAAGAAGAAGACCAGAAAAACCTGAGAACAACGCTCCTTCGGCGAGTCCACCAGACACCGAGATGAGAATGAGCGCCAGAGTAAATCCGACGAAGGCAGAGCCGCCCACAAAAATGGTAATGAATTTCAAAATGGGCATTTCAAGGCGCCGTAACGCGATTTGCCACATCGACATTCGCTGCATCTTTCATCCCTCAATCGTGGTTTATACCCTTCCAAGAATCGACCGCTCGATCGAAGTGGTCCCATCCGCTGTTGTAGTAAATCCCGAGTAAATCGAACACATCGTCGTAGTGGGTAAGTTCCCGGTCGACCATCCGTTGGAGGGCGGCGGCACGCTTGAGCATCTCATCGTAGATGTCACGTTTATTGGCGAAACCAGCCATAGCTGCGATTTTGTTCTCAAGCAAGTGGCTTTGAAACATACCTCGGAAGTAGTGCTTATCCTTGACAGGGTCCCATTCAAACATACCACGGGTCAGGACACCATCGCTGTGCTTGTTGTAACCAATGACCTCGTCAATACCGGTCACCCGGCGAGCAATCCCTCCTCCTGGGGCTTCAACAACTTCTTGGAAAATTGCGAAGTTCAAGTTATCGAAGAAACGAATCGGGACATTGATCGGATCCCCAGTAAACCGTTGAATCATCTTGACGATGGACGATGCGTGGAATGTTGCAATCACTGGGTGGCCAGTCTGCATTGCTTGGAAAGCGGTCGCCCCTTCAACACCACGAATTTCACCAATAATGATGTATCGTGGACGGCTTCGCAGTGCAGCTTTGAGTAAATCGAACATCTCTACACGAGATTCTTCATTCTTTGAAGAGCGTGTCACTAAGCGTTGCCAGATTTTGTGTCGGACCTTTACTTCAGGCGTATCTTCCGCTGAGTAAATCTTTACATTGTGGTCGATGAATGGTAGAATTGCATTGAGGGTTGTCGTCTTTCCGGATGCGGTTTCCCCCGACACAAGAACAGACATACCGTATTCGAGGCAAATCCAGATGTAAGCTGCCACCTGAGAAGAGATGGTCCCCCAAGCAATGAGTTGAGTGATTGAAATGGTTTCTTCCGCGAACTTACGGATGGTGAACGACGGACCGAGCATCGATACGTCGTCAGAGAAAATGATGTTAATACGAGAACCATCGAGAAGTGCTCCATCGATGATTGGTTTGTTATCCGAAACAGGACGGCCAATACGCTCTGACATGGCACGAAGGAAACGTGAAAGCATCTCACGGTCGCGGAACCGTATATTGGAGGTGACCATGCCAAACACCTTGTGATCCATGTGGACGTGTTTGAGACCAATGGAGTGAATATCTTCCAATTGCTCGTCAGAGAGAAGAGGTTCAAGAGGACCGTTGCGAATAAGATCACGAATCACAACGTATTCTAGGCGTGTGCGTTGTTCTTGGTTGACGACAAGACGTTTATCGTCCAAACCGAGCATTTCCCACAGACGACCTTGACGGCGAGGGCTTGCCCCAAGTTCAGTATCGAGAACCGTATACCGTGCCACCATCTGGCGAAGAATATTTTCAAATTCATTGTCTGTGGTGAACGAAGGAGCCGCAGGTGCCTCTTGGAGGAGTGTTTCTGTCAATTCACGTCGGATGTTTTCTTCTTCTTCAGTGAGTTGTGGTTCGAGCCCAAACCAAAGAACTTGACCGCCGCCTTCTTCATCGGCAGGGGGCTCGTAAATGTGAATAAAAATAGGTTCCTTAGCGAGGTAGATTAGATTCAATGGACGCTCTTTTTTGGCACCACGGTCCAATTCACCATAGTAAATTGGCCGCGTTCCGTACCTTGCCTCAAAATCACGAACCCATGCCGCTACGTGAGGGTGAGCCGTCATGACGCTGTTTAGGTCGCCTTTGGCAAATTTTGGTTCATCGCTCATTCATCATCCCTCCTCAACTGACCGCTGTGATATCGACGATGAAGCCCATGCTCGGTTCAACACGCCATCCAATGGATGTCTGGGTTGGACCAGCGGCTCTCAAAAATCTCGTCACGACGATGTTTCGCTTTATTTCTCCACCAATCATGGTGGTTTGTAAGTCAAGAACAACTTCTGCAGATGCGCGCAGTGTGTGCATGAGTTTGTGATCCATTTCTTCGGGGTCGACGCAAAGCATCAAAGAACGTCCATCGGCACAAATACGGCGAAGACGTTGCATCATCGCAAAGCGTTCCTTTTCTGATAATGAATCAGGCATCAATGAGCTGGCTGCGTCAATGATCACAACATCGGCAAGAGCGATGGCCTCTGATTCCAAAAGTTCGTTGAATCCGACATCCGGCAGAGCTTCTGCAATGGTTCCAAAGCGGCTGAAAACCATCAATTGGCCTTCTCGAAGGGCGTCGGTAATGCCGTATCCGATCGATTCCATTTGTTCAATCCAACCTCTTGTGGTTAATTCTGTGGTGATGACGAGGACCTTCACTCCGTTCTCGACCATACCATAGGCGAGGCGTTGGGAGATCAGTGATTTCCCACCTCCGACCGCTCCTTGAAGCACATACAACGACCGGTTTGGCAACCGCAGACCCATGGAATCAGCCAGGGAATCGGTTTCCAAGTCGTAGGGAAACCCGTCTTCCTTGGGTTTGTGGGCGGTCAAAAAGGGATCTTCTTTCAAGAAAGCCTCACCTCGACACTCATTGTGGTACTGGAAGACATACCGCCGACGCTATCCGAGGTCACAATGGCAAAAATTCGCACATCTTCTCCCTCTGAAATATCAGCGTTTGTCGCATAGTCGCTGTCTTTAATCTGAATGGCAACTAATTCTCCAGGGTCCCAGGTCGTACCGGTGATCAAGAACGGTGTGATGGTGGTTGGTGCAAGACCGTTCACGAGAACTTCGATCACCGACTCATCCATAGGATGTTCGCCTGTGTTTTGTAGATAAAAGGTGATTTCTTGGGGGTTTGCCGATGTGTTGAGGTCAACCATCATCGGATCGCCCGCAAATTCTACACCCAGTTCATTGGAAAACTGAATCCCTTGCTGATCTTTTTGGGCTGCTCGTGCCATAGCAGACCACTCTGTAATGAGCAATGCACTCACTGAACTCGAGATCAATAAACCCGTTATGAGCATAATGAATGTTGATGCACCACCGTCAGCCATAATCAAACCTCAGAGTGTGGTACCAACAGTTGTGCCTTCGTAGGTGAAGGCAAGGCGCGTATGGGTGACCGCAGATTTGTTCCAAAACAGGTTCAGCGATTCTCCCGAGTACCAATTTGAACTTGTCAAAGCAGGAGATAAGTCGGCTGAATTATCGAGGTTTTGAGCACCCGTACCATCGATGAACATCCAAACCTCACTCGTAGGGAGTGTCACTGGACCATCGTTGGTCAGGTTGGCGTAGACATGTGTTCGGAATGTGCTGGTGAAGGAGGCAACGCTGCTGGGTGTTTGAGTCGGCGTCGAAAACGTCGGACTGGATGTGGAACAATCGCCGGGGCTGGTGAGAACCACGGTCAGGATTGCTCCAGAACCATCGACTGTGTACGTCGCACTAAAACCTGCACAAGGAATTCCACCCGCTGATGCGAGCAAAGAACCTGCAGAATAACCTGCTCCACCAGATCCAACGGCCACACTCACATCTGTGAGGGCGTTCGGCCAAATATCACTGGAGTCTACGGTAAAACTCGGAATGGGTTCAGCGGCGGCTTCAAGCGAATCCATGGAGGATTCCATTTGATACCCAATCGTTTGAACGGCCATGGAAAACACGACCAACAACGAAACCCCAATAATGAGGCCACCAATACCCACCGAGCCAGCCATTTCAGGCTTCACCTCGAAGAGATCTCACGCTTCGCCAAGAACTGACGAGCGATGAGAATGTTAGCAATTCTTTGTGCGGCAAATGATCATCGAGTGCAGCCTCGGACTCTCCGGGCGCAGCAAGTTGTACAATTGCCATTACAGAACGGCCTTCTTCATCGTTCAGCATACCAGAGGCCATGGCCTTCTGAGTAAAACTGACTGCCGCCATCCCCGACATATGGTCAAGCAAAAGGGCGGAGACGGTTGGTGCGCCAACACTGTTTCCAGATGCTGTCGCCCCGTGCGAAGGAGCATGCAAGAATGGGTTTGCTGCGAGAGCTTGCGCTTCGTACAATTCCACAAGTGGTGCTTCATCGGTTTCTTTCAATCGGTCGCTTCCTGAGACTGAGATCAGTTCGCCGCTGGCTGTGACAATCATGTCACCATCGTGGACGTCCATTTCTCCATCTGCACTTTCAGCCGACGCTCCGCCTTCAGCAAGTGCTGCCGGCATCTCATCGAATCGAACCTCGACCTTGCGGAGCACATCCTCGACCATGTCGAGGCGGCTGCTGATCAAGCGCTCAAGCGCTGAAGTGTCAATCGTAGAACTGACTGGTGCGGCGGATGCCGGGGCGAGGCTTGCTGCCACGCTCGGCACACTACCGATGCTGTTGAGGCGTGCTTTGGTAGGACCGGGGGAGATGGTCCACGCATCTTCTTCACCAAGTTCTCCTTCTTCTGGAAGAGGGACCTGCTCAATGGCGATGTTCGCCATAATTTTGAGCCGGTCTTCGGTGATTGCTGCGTCTTCATCGTGATCCTTACTAGCGCTACCGCCAAATGGCCATGCCATGATAATTCCTCCTCTAAGGGTGCGCATTTAGGCGCATGGCCCTTAGATGAACATCAGACAATTCGCGACCCAGCTGCAGTGCTGTCGATGGTTAGGGTTTCGTAGGTTGTGCCACCCTTTCCAACGTGAATGAACAATTGTGCCGAAGCGATTCCTGCATCGGGACTGCAATCAGTTCCTCCAGTGTTTCCGTCAATGGTCAGAATGAATCCAGTTGAAGGAGCCATTGTACCCACTCCGAAGGTACCGGTCGTCATTGGAGCGACATCAGTTATCGCAAGGACGCCTTCTGCAACACCGTTTGCACAGAACACTTGGTAAGAGATGGAGGTGGTGGTTGTCGCTTCGCTACCAGGAGCCAAGCGGATGTAGAGGAGGTAATCCTCTCCAGGGGTGGTGGTGTCAACGTAAGCTGAGTTGATCATGATTTTACCAGCCATGTTGTCAGCGGTGTCTTCACCGGTCTTCTGAGCGTTTTGTTGGAGTTGTTCAGCGGTTTGAATAATCACTGCTGCTGCAACTGCTGCAACAAGAATGAGCGCGATGAACACAATCATTGCACCGATACCGATCGCTGCAACCGTGTCGTTTTGAGATTCTTCATTGTTGATGGACTTCATACAATCACCTCGCCTGCTGCGATGTTACCACCGTAGTTGAGCAATTCGTAGGTGAATCCACCCTTTCCGGATTGAATCATCAATGAATGGTCTTGATTTGCTGTTGGCACGCATGTGGCAAGGCCAGCAGCGGCATTAATTGTCACTGTGTAGGTCGAACCTGGGACGAGGACACCAGCTGGGGCAAGAGCGCCCCCGCCAACAAACTGGGCGGTGTTGAAAGTTCCATAGTCGTCACCGTTTGGAGTACCACTGCATATGATCGACCATGCCACAGTGTTTGCTGTAACAGAGTCAGATCCTGGTGCGAGTTCGAATGTGAGGTAGACCTCGTTTGCACCAGCGCCTGTAATCACTGCACCCTTAATGTTGACCTTGGAGGACAACAAATCGGTTGTTTCTTCACCAGTAGACTGGGCATTCTGTTGCAATTGTTCTGCAGTCTGAATAATGACCGCTGCTGCAACCGCCGCAACAAGAATTAGGGCAATGAAGACAATCATTGCACCAATACCAATTGCAGCGATGTTATCGCTGTTTTCGTTCGTGTTTTTTTCCATATTTTTCACCATTTTTATTTTTTTGTATCCCCCATGTAGGGTGGACTTGAAGTGGTTCAGGCGTTGCCTCCTGAACCAATGTTGATGCGCAAAGGCATGCGAATATGAGCGATTTCGTCAGGAGCAAGTCGATTGATGAACGGCACGGAATCTGTTGTGAAACCGGGGGGTATCCAAGGGGAAAGAACAATGTCTTCCAGTGGTTCCATGGACCGGTTTTGTGCACGGATGGTTGCGGTGATCTCTCCGGTTCGCATCTCGTAGGAAGTGGAAATTGCGAGTTTTCGTGACAGAGGGATTTCGTCTGCACCGTAGCGGCGATTTGCTTTGACTTCAAAACGAAGTGGAAGGTTACCACCGGGTGCGATAACTGGCAAATCCACGGATGATGGCACACATGACCACCCTTCAGGGACTGGGGGAGCGAGCCGCATGTTCGGCATAGCAACTGGACCATCGTTGATGATTCGCACGATGAGAACACCTTCGTCTCCACCGGCTGGCCATCGCGTGTCCAAACCAAGCCAGAAATGTCGGAAGAGGAAAGGATTGAGCGTCGAGGTGTTGCCACCAATCAAATCATCGACGAGATGCTCGACTTCGCCAGCAGCGACGTTCACGTCTCCAATCTCGGCAGCTCCCGTGGCTGAATGCAAGCGGATGAGAATCGTTTCGACTTCTTCTTCACTGATTTTCTTCTCGGTCAAGAGACGATGGAGCATGGCAATGTTTCGACGAAGATAGAGAACATCCTCTTCGAGGTTCGCCAGAGATAATTCAGCCTTCAGAACGGATTTTTTGGCTTTGGACAACTTGTGGGAACCGAGGAATTGTTTGGCATCCGAGATGTCAATTTCTGTGCCTGCGAGAGAGTTGTTCTCGTCCTGAGTCACTCCAAACACAAGGGATTCCAATTCACGGGAGGCAGTGATCAATCGGTCGGCCGAATCTTTGCTTGCGGCGATGGCGGCCCGGGCTTCCTCCACTGAACCTTCAGAGAGTTCTGCAGCAGCCGTCAAAGATGAATCGATTTCAGAGACCTCAACCTCGAACTCCTCACCGACGTCATCGAGGATTATATCGGGGTCATCGATGATGTCAATGTCTTGCTTAGGCATCGTCATTCACCTCCTCTGATGGTACTTCTGCACTGAGCATAGAGCCAACGGTTGCGTTTCCAGAGACATCACCAAAGATGTCCTCCAGATTCAACCCGTCGCCTGCCAATTCGTTGAACAAGCGAGCTGGATCGCCAAGGTCACGCTCAATGCGTGTGGCCTTGACTTCGATGTCGGTGAGGCGCCCGTAGAGGTTGCCATAGGCTCGGTCTGCTCGGCGAATGATCAACCAGACACCCAACATCACGACGGCGATGTAGACAAGGACTGACACCATGTTCGTCTTGTCGTTGGAGATTTGCGGTGGCAATCCGAGGACAACAGCCACAAACCCAAGCACTGGGACGGCGAGAATGACACTCAACTGACGGCGACTGTCCCGAAGTGCATCGAAGTGATCGGCGTACATTGTTGAGACACCGCGACGAGCACGCTGGTAATCTTCGTGAATCATCTTGAATTCTTCCGTACTCGTCCAACTCAATCTCCAGATCCAGAGGGCAACGAAGACAATCATGGCTGGACCCCAGTAGAATGCATCAATCAGGTGGAAAGCAAAACCAAAGCCGAGCACGCCCGAATAAACCGCGAACAATCTGAACTTCTCATTTTGCGAGGTTAAGCGAAGGAGGATCAAAGAAGACAAGAAACAAACCACAAGGGCAATGAAACTTGTCGAAACACCAGGTGAAGTTGATTCAACCTTGAGGTCGATGACTTGAACATCGTTTCCAACGACGTTCTTTTCCCAATAGAAAGCATCAACGGTTGCGGTGCAAGAGGAATCGATGGATTGGAGCCACCAATCGATGGAATCGGGCTGAATTCGCCATTTGAGGACCATGCTTTCACCTGGTCCAAGAAGGCCAATCATAGGCGCATTCTCCGCAGTTTGTGGTGTACCAAGGATGGTTGCATCAGCACAGACGAGCGCGACATCGATGCCAAGAGTGGTCGCTGTACCAGCGTTTACGACGGTGAGGAGGAGATCAAATTCTTCCCCTTCATCGAGGGACAATGCTTCCATAGACTCAACCATTGGATCTGCAAACACGTCCAAAGCGAACGTGAATGTCTCTTCATCATAGACGGTGTAGTTTGCATTTTCTGAAGGGTGGTACAGTCGGAAGGTCATGCCCCAGCCATCACCAGAAAGGATGTTGGGGCGGTTGGGCGCATCGACCAAGATCTTGATTGGTTGAGTTGTGTCCCATGCACTCCTGTTTGGAAGAGAAATTCTCGAGGAAGATCCTTGGCTGCCCCACATGCATGCAACGTCATCGAGGGCGAGAGGGATTTCTGTATTTGTCCCATCGGGTACGATGACTGTGAATGACCAGGGGTAGTCTGCTTCATTGAGGTTCAAGGGCGCAAACTCAAGCAAGCGGGTAGCACCGCAAAGTTCGAGTTCGTATGCAGCGTTCAGGTCTTGTCCATTAGGAATATGAGAATATGTCAAGTCGACTTCAAGAGGCGCATCACCCACCTCTGGGCGGAGAACAATATCACCGGTGCTAAAGAATCGGTCCATTGACAACTTTGTTGCAAATGAAGCATTGCCGTCCACTGACTCGTTATTGGGTTCATAGAATATTTTGAAATCAGCTGTAAGCGACAAGTCTGGTTGATTTTTTAAGGCTGCAACACTGAAAATGTGAGTGATTGGAACGCCCACTGGAAGGTAAATTTTGGTAGGGGCACCATCGACCATTGCCCAATCGCTCGACCCGATGGAAAGATCTTCGCGGTTGATTGAGTAGCCAACGGCGACCTCGACATCTCGGTTACCCGTGTTGAGGAGTGAGACCTCCCACGTGCGTGTGCCCATTCGGTAAAATTCCATTTCATCGGGCCAATCCTCGACCTCAAGGTCGAACAATGCACCGATTCGTAATTGCACGATGATGCCCGTTTTGTAAGCATTCGATGTTGCGTCATAGACGCTTAGAGACAAGTTGAAGATCGACCCGTCCATGAGCAACTGGGCTCCGCCAAGGTCTGGAACACTGACAATGATTTGACCGGTGATGGTTTGATTGATTGTGAGTGTCATGCCGATTTCAGTGACGTCAGTCGACCAATCGCCCTCGACCGTTGGGGTGACCTTGAGAGACTCGATCAAGTTCCCCGTGTTCGTCACATTGAATTCGATTTTACTCATTTCCCCCGGCGTGACGGCAACTAAAGCCGGTGCTTCGATACGAACGTTCGAAGTTTGTGTAATGTTGGCCGAGATGTTCGCTGATTGATTGACCGCTCCCGTCGCATCAGCAACCCAGACCTTGGCCGAATAGATTTGATCCGCACTCGCCAGACCAGTCGGAATCACGTTGACCCTGATGATCTCGTAACGCTGTGCTGCGATGACCATCGACGAAACTGAATCGAGTTCAAAGAGGACTTCTGCGTTCTCGTTGGTTTCCACATACACATAGAAGGTTGTAGGGGTGTTTCCTGTGTTGGTGATTTTGAGGGTCGTAAATTGATTTGTATCAGTAGGTCCGACAGTAATCGGCTGGGTTTGCTCATTGGTCAAAGTGGCGTTATTTAGCTCACTTACCCGGAACAACATGTCGTACTCGGTGATGAATTCACCTGTGTTGAGTTCTTCGATGGTGACGGTGACTGGGACGACCGAATTCGCTCTTGCATCTGCATCGCTGGTAACCAGCATGACCACGTTCTGGATATGTTGTGCCCCTCCTGAGTTGAAATCTTGCATTTCTGCAGAGAGGTTGGTGATGAATTCATCAGTGCCATTGAATTTCACATCCCAACCATCAGGGGTATCGATGACACGAAGTCGGTACGAAGTAAGGTCATTGCCCGTATTTTCAAACGGGAAAGCAACTGGAGTTTCCGCTCCAACAACTACATCCATCGGCCCAAGATCGTTTATTTCAGCGCCATAAACCGACGGGATGATCACCGAGAGGTTCTGGGTGACAGAACTCGCTTGGACGCCACTTCCGGTGTGAACGCCACCGAGAATAGGATTGACAGTGACGGAGAGGGTTAAGGTCCCTGCAAGAGGATAGTCGTCGTCCGGACCCTGAATTGACAGAACTGCTGGGGTGGTGTTTCCAGGCTTCAGGCCCGTGATTTGAGGGGGGGATAAGGAGGAACTCCACCGAGAGGCTTCGGAAAAGCCACCTGAGTTGGCTGCTATGAACGACATGCTGCTAACGGTAAGCTCTGCCGTAAGGTTTGCGTCTAAATTGGTGAAAAGGTTGTGGCGCACCTCCACGTTCAACTGTAGAATTTCATCGAGCCCTTGCCCGTTGCGTGCTGCAATGACCTCTTCCTTTGAAAGAACGTATTCATCGGACGGAAGACCAGGGTCGACGACAATTGTAGGGAGTACTTCGATTGGTTGTGATGCCTGGAGTGGGAGGCCACCGCCCGCAGCCTGCACCTGAATCCATACCAGGAGGGCCTGCCCTGCGAGATTGAATTCACCTGGATCGAGGGGGCTTTGAATCGGAGGCACCTTGATGTTGAGTGCAAGTGTTGCAGTGACACTACGATTGATGTAGACTCCAGACACGTCTGAGCAGGCCTGGGCGGGGGACGCACCAATTGTAAGTTCCCAATTTCTGGCAGCAACTGAGAGGCCGCAATCAAAGTTGAATGAACCACCAACGTTGCCTGTGTTTGTGACATTAAAGAGGATTGTAGTCATTTCACCTGGCAGAAGTTTTTGCACGGAAGATGACATCACAATTGACGCCATGTAGGATTCACCTGCTTGGGCGACGACCGTTGTGACGAGCAAATACTCGCCGTTCGTTGCCCGTAGTTTTATTGTAATCATGGAGGCATTTGTACGGTTTTCGCCGACTGGAACGGTGACTCCGATGGAAAAAGAAATCGTGGCGCCATTAGAAATCGCTTGTGTGGTCGTGTCGACAAGCGATTGGTCGGCCCAGTTCCGGTTGAGTGGATTTGATACGATGGAGATGAACTTGTAAGAATCGAGAGCCCCTGTGTTCTTTATTTGGTATGTCAGTGTGCCCGTTTGCCCGGGCTCGATCGAGCGATCGCCCAATGAAGTGAGGGTGGCTGAAAAATTTGAGAATTGAAGGGGGATGAGCGTGAGTTGGTCCTTATTCTCCATGTCCACAAACTGTGATGAACTTGTCCCGTTAAAGTACACTTTAGCGCTCATGGTCCAGTTTCCACTTCCAGTAAATGTGGTCGAATCGAAACTGCTGGACAGGTTCTTTGAAGTTGCAGCCATGAACAACGAGCCAGTGGTGAGCGTCTGGGTGTTCGACCATTTAGTGACCTTGACATTAGTTGCGTTTACAAGGGTGAGTTCCATGACAGCAGATATGTTCTTGGTGCCGCTGTTCCTGACTGTGGCATTCACATATTGCATGCCATTTTTTATTACGACGTGAAACATCCCTGTAGCAAAGGATGGGAGAGAGTTTGCTGTTTCAATTCCTTGGTCGAGGTTTTCCACATCGAAGTCTTTCCTTTGCTCATTGTTTGAAGGATTGCTGTCTTGAATACCTTGACTTGGAGTCACTCGTGCGTAAAGCGTCTGCCCATCACCAATTGGAGCAGTCCAAGGAATGATGATCACGTTCGAAGTGGAGAGGGCGGGAAGGCTGCCAAGTGCGATGGTTGTAACGATGTATTCGCCGGAGGTTTGGGAAGCTTTGTGAACCAGTTGTAAAGAGGCACTGCCTTGAACATCCCCCATATTTCGAACTTGTACACGGACATCATGTTCTGCTGGTTCGAGGGAGATTCCAGTGCCCGGGTCGACTGAACCTGCGCCACTGAACGTCATACCGATGACGCTGAAATCAGGTGAGGCTCGCCCTGAGGCTTGTGCATTCGACGAACCAATCAAAGGCGTCGCCATAGGAATGAGGAAGAGGAGGACCAGAGCGAAGGCGAGCTTCGTTGCTGGACGTGTCGTTTCACGCAGAACTTTCCCCTCCTGGTTTCTCAAAGCGGTCGATGGTCACACGCTTTCCTTGGGCTTTCCACTGCAAGAGCAGTTGGTGGAGCACACGCTCATGTTCTTGGTCAGAAATGCCGAGACGGCGTCGTTCTTCCCAGAGCAGAAGTTGTTCGGTGCGAGTGAGGAGGGCATCTCGTAGGTAGAGTTCGAGGGTTCGTCGGTAGGCATCTCGATCCGAGATAGCATACACAATGGTGTCACCAGGTAGTTGATCGGAACGATGTTGAATCAGGTTTCCAAGCATAAGTGCTTGATCGTATGAAATCGTACGTTTGTCCAAATCCGATTGAATTGTACTGGCGATTGATTGGAGATCAAACTTGGTCGAAACACGCTGAATGCGTTTCTGGTAACGACGAGAACGTCGAGACATACGCGATGCGACCATGACTTTTGGTGAACCTGCCGGTTATTGAAAGAATCGGTTGCAGGAGGGTGGTTTACGCTTTATGAATGCGTTTTCATGCATAACGGGTAAAAGAGATACAGCGATAGAATTTCCCTAGCAAACACACCTTAATTCATCGGAAAAGGCCGACTTTGCACAAAAGCAACCCTTCATGATGTCCGGGCCCATCCCAAACCCATGACCGATACGATTCAACACGAAGTTGGAGCACAATCTCCGCGCTTTTCCGTCCAGGATTCCAAGGGTGGAAATCACGACCTTGAAGCATACATGGCTGAGGGAAAAACCATCGTTTTGTACTTCTATCCCAGAGATTCAACACCGGGTTGCACCACACAGGCCTGTGATTTCCGCGACAACATGGCTCGTTTGCAGTCCGCTGACATCGTGGTTTTGGGTGTTTCGAAGGACTCCACGCCCTCGCATGAGAAGTTCATCACCAAGCAAGAATTGAATTTCCCTCTTCTTGTCGACACTGAAGGTGAACTTCATCAAGCGTTTGGGACATGGCGCCTAAAGAAAAACTACGGCAGGGAATACATGGGTTGCGCCCGATCAACATTTGTCATCAATCCAAATGGTACCTTCAAGTGGCTCCGCTACAACGTCAAGGCCAAGGGTCACGTCGGCATGCTCCTGCGAGAACTTGGACTAAACGAGTGAGGTGAACGCATGCCCCACAACCATGCCATCGACTTGCAGAACGGTAGTGTGGCTTGGTCACCGTGCCACATCGGCAAGGGATTGACTGTTGGCTCTGATTGCTCTATTGGGGCATTATCCCACATTGGCAGGAACGTAACAGTTGGTGATGCGTGCCGGATTCAAGGTGGTGCATACATTGCCGATGGTTGCGTGTTGGCAAGTGAAGTGTTCATTGGGCCAAATGCTACGCTCCTCAATGACCGCTATCCACCCTCGAAAGATTCTGAAAAATGGGCACCGGTTCATGTGGCTGCAAAAGCTGTGATCGGTGGCGGTGCGACCATCATAGCGGGGTTGAAGGTTGGTGAAAACGCCGTACTTGGTGCTGGTTCGACGCTGACAAAGGACCTGCCGGCCAATGAAGTCTGGGTAGGAAACCCAGCCAAACGGTTGATGACTCGCAGCGAATACGAACAAAAAGGTGGCCGTAGTGCCACTGACCAAAGGGGTATCTGAATGGACCGGAAAGGGATTGTCGTCGACTACTTGCACAAATGCAACGCTTATGCAAAAGCATCCATTGATCGCAAAAAGGCACGAGAGGCTCTTGAAGATATTTCTCAGTGGGAATCCTACATCGCCTTCAACGAGCATGCGATTGAAGAACTTGGCAATGGCAAACTGGATTCGTGGTTCACACCTGCTCCAAACCAGTCGATGGCCAACGCACGCCGGCTGGATGCTGATGAGTTGGAACATCCCCTCCGGGCCGGTTGGCTCTCAGGACTGCTTTCGCCTCGACCACTAATCCTCGCTTCAACCCAAAACGAACATGGTTTGCTCAACCTCGCCCCATACACTTCGGTGATGGCGGTCTCCACAGGCCCTCCGTTGCTGATCGCCTCATTCAGTTGCAACCGCGATGGGACGTACCGAGATACACTGCACAACCTTCGCAGCACCAAGCGTGCCTTCTTGCACCTCATGCCAGCAGATTTAGCGACGGTGAAAGCCATCGACGAAACCGCAGCACCCTTGCCAAGCGATGAAAGTGAATGGAACATGGCAGCTTTTACCCATCACGAGGATGAACCGCTGCTGATCAATGAGGCAGTTGCCGCCCTCGAAGTTGAATTCCTCGAAGACCGACCGCTTCCAGACGCCGTTGCTCGCTTGGCAGTGATGAGGGTGAAAGCATTGTGGACAACAAACGGCTCCATTCCAGCAGAAGGGCTTGATGTTCTGTGCCAGCATGGCCACGACCGACTGACCCCCGCACCCGCCCAGTGGGGCGAAAAGGTCAAAAAACACTACAACCGTTAAACCGAATCACGCCGTTCAATCCACATCGAAGTCAAACCGTCGTTCAGATTGGTTCGTGCCTTCCAGCCAAGAATTGCTTCGCTCTGACTGCTGTCAGGCCAGCGCCGTCCTGCATCACCAGGGTAGCCTTCACTCGCTTCAACTGCTGGGAGCGGCTGATTCCAAGAGGCGTCTGCTTCAACAATTTTGAACATACGCTGGATTAAGTCAACAACACTGACTTCTTCTGAGGAACCGATGTTGAACGCCATGCCCGAGAGTGTTGGCCCCGTTTCTGAAGGTGGTTGGAGACCAGCCCTGAGGAAGCCATCGGTCATGTCATCAATCCATGTGAACGAACGTGTCTGCATCCCGCCATTGTGCACCTGAATCGGCGTACCGGAGAGAATGGCGTCAAAGAACATCGCAACCACTTGACCGTAATCGCCACCGTTTAGCCGTGGACCATAGACATTGAAAGGGCGGACAATACGAACATCAAGGCCGTCTCTCGCAGCGTGTTGTGCTGCAACTTCGTCAAGGTATTTGCTTGCTCCGTAGGAGTGCCTTTGATGGAGGCTGGGGTCGCTGAACGTCATTGGGTCGCCGTTACGGATCGGTTGGTGCTCTGCTTCACCGAAAGCCTCTGGGGAAGAGGCCAACACATAGCGCGCTTCGTTCGCCATTGCCAACTCAAGGGTGCGCAATGTACCATTGAT
>Ga0115001_10001000_pt1 | contig 21592 bp, 14 predicted proteins | sample ArcticOcean_MG_C_12_FD_89869 | JGI IMG/M metagenome (GOLD analysis project Ga0115001, IMG submission 89869) | Marine microbial communities from western Arctic Ocean - ArcticOcean_MG_CB8_130 | ecosystem: Environmental > Aquatic > Marine > Oceanic | place: Arctic Ocean: Canada Basin | collected... | reverse complement strand
TGTGTTGGGGTGTACGACACAGATTTTGCTGCCGCCAACGACATCTGCGTAATCCCCTAGCGTCTCAAAGGCGTGGCGGGATCGGCTCGGGAAGATCAAGTGCTACCCAGTCGATTTCGTCTGCGCCCATCGCTAGATCAACCTGAACCGTGCCGGTAGCGATCTCCAACGCCTCTGCTGGGCGTCGTGACCTCCATTGGAATGCTCGCAGCGGTTTGGCAGCGAGGCGCTCGGCCTCTTCTTCAACAATTTCGGTGGTAATGATGCTTTTCCCGATGAGCTGAGGGAGGTCGTCCTGCAAAATGTCGTCCAAAGCTGCGGCCTCAAGTTGCCGGAGCCCGAAGTGTTCGTCAACATCGTCTTCTGTTGCCGACCCGGCCTCGGTGCTCGCCGCTACATCGCTAATAGCGTCAGCCTCAGCTAGGTCAGCCTGACGTGCTTTCGCCCGACGGAACCACGACGGGACGTTCGAGGCTCGAGGATCTCCTTAAGAGCTCTCATCAGTTTGATGCTGAGCATCGCCGATCTCTGCTCCATCGGAGCACCATCAGGAGACATGGGTTTCGCGCAGAGGCTCCGCCTTGGTGTGTCACACCCCGCCATTAAGGTCAGTTGTGTGACTGATTTCAGCGACCCGATGGCTGTGCGACGACCGTCAGAAACGGTTTGCGGGCGTTTGGACCACAAACTCCCCCGTTTTGGACCACAAACTCGACATCGGGTGCTGCATCAACGCACCTCGCAAGTCCGCGATAACGGACTGCCAACGCTGGATCACCCCCGCTCAGAGGTCATTCAATGCGCAGACCGGAGATGGCGCGAGAGATCACCAACTGTTGGATCTGCTCGGTGCCTTCGAAGATGTCGTGGATCTTCGCGTCACGGTGCCAGCGCTCGACCGGGTACTCACGGGTGTAGCCGTAGCCGCCGAGAATCTGGATAGCACGCTCGGTCACCCATGTGGCAGTGCGACCAGCCTTGAGCTTGGCCATCGAGCCTTCGGCGTTCACGAAGCCCTTGTTCTTGCCAAGCCAAGCGGCTCGCCAAATGAGGTTGCGGGAAGCTTCAATCTCGGTCGCCATGTCAGCGAGCATGAATGCGATCGACTGGTTCATGATGATCGGCCGACCGAAGGCTTCGCGCTCCTTGGCGTACTGCAACGAGTACTCGAAGGCGGCACGAGCCACACCGAGTGCCTGGGCGCCAACGGCGGGGCGGGTGGCCTCGAAGGTCTGCATCGCAGCCTGCGAGTTGCCCTTCTCACCGCGACGCACCCGGGCGAGACGCTCGTCGAGCTTCTCCTTGCCGCCGAGCAGGCAACGGCCGGGCACCCGCACGTCGTCGAGGACGACCTCGGCCGTATGGCTCGCACGGATGCCATGCTTCTTATACTTCTGCCCCTGCGAAAGGCCCTTCGTGTTCGGGGGAACAACGAACGACGCGTGGCCCTTTGAGCCAAGCTCGGGGTCAATGACTGCAACCACGACGTGAATGTTGGAAATGCCACCGTTGGTGATCCAGGCCTTCGTCCCGTTCAGCACCCACTCGTCTTTGGCCTCGTCGTACTTGGCCGACGTGCGGTAACCACCGACGTCAGAACCGGCATCGGGCTCCGAGGCACAGAACGCGCCGAGCGCCAGGTTGCCCTTTTCGTCCTCGTAGCACTGCGGCACCCACTCCATCATTTGCTCAGGTGTCGCCGACGAAGCAATACCTGCAGCGGCGAGGCCGGAGCCCATAATCGCCATGCCGATGCCAGCGTCGCCCCAAAACAGCTCTTCGATTGCGATCGGCATCGACAGCCCGGTCGGGTCGTTCATCATGGCTTCGGCCATGAACTCCCAGCTGTACAGACCGATTTCCTTGGCCTGCTCGACGATTGGGTACGGGAACTCTTCTTTCTCGTCCCACTCTTCACCAGCCGGGCGAACCACGTCAGCGGCGAAGTCATGGACCCACTTCTGAAGGGTCAGCTGGTCTTCATTCAGCTTCATGGAAAAATCTGTCATTCCCCTAAGTTACCGACTGGTAACCCCGGTGTCTACCCCTCGGCAACTTCGCGACCGAAGTGCCATGCAGCAAGTGAGCGGCAAAAGTGCGAGACCCGGAGAGATCACTCCGGGCGTCAGGGCTTGCGATTGGCGAGCTTGACGAGGTCAGCACCGATTTTCTCGACGATCAACTTCCCACCCGGCTGGTAGACGTGGACGCCATCCCACCGGTACCCGATGTCGGTGGCGATCTCTTCGTCGTTGCACCATTGCGCCGGCCCATCAAGGACTCGCACCTCGCGGCCGTACTGTCGAGACACCCACCGGATGACGTCGTTGACGTGCGCGACACGGCCGTCGTCGCCACGCTCCGGAAGCGGTGGAACAGCCGAGCCTTCGGCCGACACCGGGCGCATACACGGCACTTCAAGAATGGCCACATCAGTACCGGTAGCAACGAGCGCGTCGATACCCGACTGCAAATTGACGGCGAACTTCGAGTCAGCAGCCTGGGTGTTGAAGGTGTAGTACGTGTCTCCGTCATCAATGTCAAACACATCCCATGCCCCGATCACCACGAGGGCGACGTCAGCTCCGTCGGCAGCTGCGCTCCACCTGTCTTGCCAGCCATCGCACGACGCGAAGTTATTGTCGAAGTCGCGTTCGCTGACGATCTTGCCGGAGTCCCAGACGCTGCAGCCGTCGACGCCGCCGTTCTCGATGACTGGGAAGACTTGCTCGAAACCACTCGGCAGATTGTTCGCCAAGGCACGAGCTTGCGAGTCACCAACGATTGCGAGCTTCGGTCCAGCTGGCAGCGTCGTCGCCGTCGGGGCCGCGGCGACGGGTACAGCGGTCGTCGTGCCTTGCGCCACCACCTCGCCCGCAATTGCATCCGTAGCTGTGTCAACAGCTGTGTCAACAGCTGTGTCAACTGCTGTGTCGCCGGCACCGATATCGAGCGAGCTGGCGTCGAAGACCGCGTCCTCGCCACCCTCGAGCGGGTTGAACTGGTCGACGTTCACGTAGAAGACCCCGAGCCCGATCAGCACGACCAATCCAACCGCCATTGGCCGCAGCACGAGTTCACGCTGACCTGCCCAGAGTCGACCGAGCAGACCTTCTCGAATGGGTGTCTCGACGAACTGATACGACACCTCGGCAACCATGATCGAGACCAGCATCGCGCCGACAAACTTCAGTGCCGAACCATCGAGCGCTCCGACAATTACGAAGATCGGCCAGCTCCACAGGTACAAGCCGTAGCTGCGTTTGCCGACCTCAACCAGCGGCTGCCATGACAGTGCCGACCGGTAGCCGACCGCTGCGGGGTGCATGGCAATCATCACCGCAATGACCGACAAGATCGAGGTGAGCGGCAGCACCCACTGGTACACGTAGCCGGCCGTCAACGCGGCGACCGTGAACGTGCACCCGAGTGCGGCAACGACTGCGGCGCCGATCGGATCGAGCAACCGGCCAACCGGTGCATCTGCTGCGCCAGGCGAACGCCAAGGCCGCCAGATAAATGCGACACCGGCACCCAGCAACAAGCCGCTCGAGCGGGTGAAGGTTGACAGGTACATGAAGTTGGTGCGATCGAGCCCTTCGAAGAGGCCAATCGGGCCACCGAGTAGCGACGGTGAACCCGACTCCAGCGAGAACGTAAACGCCATCACGAGAAAAGCTGCGCCGATCAGCAGCAGACCGACTGTCGAAGCGCTGCGACGCAGCTTCATGATGACGACGAACGTCAGAGGCCACAGCAGATACCACTGCTCTTCGACCGCCAAGCTCCACACGTGCTTGAGCAGCGGATCGCTTCCAAAGTACGGGACGCCTCCAAGAATCTGGCCCCAGTTACCGGCATAGAAGAAAGCCCAAGGCACGTCACGCCGAAGGTCAGACACGTCTCGCTCAGACCCGAAGAACGCCGCCCAGATAAGGACCGCAACGATCATTGCGAACAAGGCCGGAAGGAGTCGTCGGGCTCGACGGATCCAGAAGTTCTTGAAGTCGATCCGGCCGGTCTTTTCCTGCTCAGTAATCAGCAGCGAGGTGATGAGGTACCCCGACACCACAAAGAACACCTCGACGCCAAGGAATCCGCCGGGCATCCACGAAAAACCGCCGTGGTAGAACAGGACACCGATCACCGACAGTGCACGCAGGCCGTCGAGCGAGGGTTCGTACCCCATTTTCCCGGACCGCGGCTTCCCGGACCGCGGCTTCCCGGACCGCAGCTTGAGAAGAGCGCCCGAGTCGCTTGTCGTGCTCCCCGTCATCTGCAGAAAGTTTACGCGACTGATCGTCGAGAGTCGATCGATGGCTCTCAGCCGATGATGTAATTGCCCGCCAAGAGTTCGATCGGAGCGTCGCCCTCGCTCCAGATTTCAACAGGATCGGCGCCAGCAGTGAAGGCAGCCAGCTGCTGTTTCCACTGGCGACGAACCATCGACACGCCCCGGTCAGTTGACGACAGCTGCTCTTTGGAATGCACCGTGATCGGTCCCTGACTGACTTGGGTCTCGTAGTCGCCGGGGTACAGCTGATGCTCGTCGGCGGTGAGGTCGAACCAGCTCTTAGCGTCCGGCCCATAGGTGCCCAGCCCCTGCGGCGGCGAGCCCTTTGGGATGCGCAAGATGCAGAACACGCGAGTTTGCGTGTCGTCGATCGGCTGCGCCCACGAAATGTTGTTGGTCTTGCCGAGGTACGCCAGCGTCGGCGTCGCAACCACGCGTACGTTCGGGAAGCGCGTCTCAGTCACCCTGTGGAGGGTCGTTCCGTCATCAAGCACTCGGTCCTGCGACGACGTCATACCGCCCTCGTGTACCTGCCAGTCGATGTCGGGCCAGATCTCCAGACGAGGGTCGAACTGGGGGCCGCTCATCGCATTGTGCAGAATGAACACGTGATACGGATCCATCACGTTCTCGTGCGTCTGGAACCAGTTGCAAGGCGCCACGTTCGGGCCGCCGAACGCGAAGTGGTCGACCACGTGCAACTCCTCGTCGTCACCAACATCTTCGAAGATGTCATAGCGCGGGAAGGCCGGCTGCTTGTCCGGCGGGCCCATATACGTAAAAATCACGCCACCAAATTCGTGCAGCGGATACCAGGGCTGTCGGTACTTCTCACGGTTCCGACCCCGGTCGGGCTCGCAGGGCTGATCGGTGCAGGTGCCGTTGGCCGTGAATGCCCAGCCGTGATACGGACAGCGGATGCAGTCCTCTTCGACTCGCCCGTAGAAGAGGCTTGTGCCCCGATGGCAGCACCGAGGTTCGAGCAAGCCGGGGTTGCCGTCGAGCGAACGATAGAGCACGAGGTCTTCGCTGAGCAGGCGGACACTGCGCGGGATCGCTGTGGCCTCGGTCGACAGCGCCACTGGCTGCCAGTACCGCCGCAGCAATTCACCCGAAGGGGTTCCCGCACCGGTCTCGTACAAGTCAACATCCGAGACGCCAGTTGCTCGCCCGTATGCGCGACCGTCATCCATCCGACTAGCATTCATCCGACAAGACCACCACATCGGCCTCCATCAAAGCGAGGCCAGAAACACGATCTTCACCCACGTCGCCGACGTCAGCGACGGACGGAGGTCCCGTCCTTCGTGGTCTCGACGGTCCAGCCGCCAGATTGCAGCGCATCGCGGATCGCATCGGCAGCAGCGAAATCCTTGTCGGCGCGAGCCTGATCGAGGGCAGCAGCCTGAGCAACAATGTCATCTGGCACGTCTGAACCAGCCGACAGTTCGAGGCCGATTGCGCCGCAGATCTCATTGACCGCGGCAACGAGAGCCGAGACATCCTCGCCAGCGTCGATACCGACATTGACCTTGCGCACGGTGTCGAACACGAGCGCCATGGCCTTCGGCGTGTCGAGGTCGTCGTCCATCGCGGTACGGAACGCTTCGATGGTCGCGACGTCGCTCTCACCTGACATTTCAGCGGTGCGGGCTGCGAACCCATCCAAGCCCGCGAGCGCCCGCCCTGCAGCATCAATCATTGCCTGGCCGAGCTTGACCGGACTCCGGTAGTGGGATTGGAGCAGCACGAGTCGGTAGCCGCGCGGGTCGTAGTGCTCGATCAGATCGAGCAGGTTCGACACGTTGCCAATCGACTTTGACATCTTTTCGCCCTCAGCATCGACGACGAACGCGTGATGCATCCAATGGTTGGCGAAGGTTTTGCCGAGCGCCACGGCCTGCGCCCGCTCGTTCTCGTGATGCGGAAAACGCAGGTCCTGACCACCGCAGTGCAGGTCGAAGCCCTCACCGAGCAGATCGAGGCTCATGACAACACATTCGCTGTGCCAGCCCGGTCGGCCGGCGCCCCACGGTGATGGCCAAGCCGGATCGCTCTCGGTCGGCGCATCGGCCTTGAACTTCCACAGCGCGAAGTCGGACGGATGCCGCTTCTGCGCTGCGCCCACCACTTCGCGATCGCCACCACCGGTCCGCATGTCGTCCAGCGTCTGCAGCGCGAGGAGCCCATAGTCGTCAACCGACTCGACATCCATGTAGATGCCGTCGTCGGTCGCGTACGCCTTGTCGGCGGCAATCAGCTCACCGATCATCTTGACCATCCCGTCGACGTACTCGGTCGCACGGGGCACGTCGGTCGGGCGCTTGACGTTGATTCCGTCCATCGCCTCGAACCACATCGCTTCACACTTGGTCGTGATGTCCTTCCAGGGACGGCCTTCGCGCACAGCGCGCTGGACGATTTTGTCTTCAATGTCGGTGATGTTCGACACGAGCCGCACATCAAGGCCGGTCCACTCGAGATAGCGACGGAGAATGTCATAGCTCAGCGTCGCACGGCCATGGCCGAGGTGTGCGGGGCCATAGACGGTCGGCCCACACAGGTAAATGCCGACCTTGCCTGGCTCACGCAGAGCCAGTTCACGCACGGAGCGGGACACGGTGTCATAGAGGTGCAGCACGCCGGTAATCCTACGATGCGTCTCCGCTGTCGGTGGGGGGTTTGCTCACGCTGCTCGAAGTGCAGCCCTCGTCGCAGGCGGCGACTTCGAACCCGCTGTTCGACTGCACCCTTGCGAAACACCACCGATGCCCGGCGGCGTCGGTCGCACGCGTCCGCCAGATCGCTGATCAGTACACAGGTTTCGGGCAGCCCGTCATGCCGACCTTTGAAATCATCGCAACGGTTGCATCGGCATTTGCAAGAAGCGACGGCAACTACTCCAACGAATTCCCCACCTCGAAATTCGAGCCATGGATCGCTGCTGCTGCCGTCAACCGCTTGCATGTCGTCCTCGATCTGCAGAGTGGCCGCGTCCGTTTCCCTGACCAGGTTCGAGAACTCGCGCCGCTTCTGGCGCGGCCTCCCGCCGAAGATGCTGATCGTCCATCAGTTCACCGCTTCGATGATCACCAACAAGCAGGCCATCCGCGGCACGCCCAACGTCCAGGTCGTGATCCATATGGACGGCTTCGGGTCGCTTTCGTTGAAGCGCAATTCCTATGCCCGCGTCGTCGCCGACCTACCGGCCGGCGCGCTCACGGGCTGGAAGAATTTCTACGACGAGGATCAACCGACGCCGACCGCGCAGCAGACCGTCGACAACGCACCTCGGCCGACGTTCATCAGCTACCAGTGATCAGGCTGCACTGGCCGAGCGCAACACCAAACCCCGTCGAGCCTGCCGAAACCCGATCTTGAGCAGCGTCGGCCCTCGATAGCCTGGAATGCTTATGGCGAACCTCCCTGACAAGCCGACACTCGACGGCATCGAAGAACGCTGGGCAGCCCAGTGGGACACCGACGGCACGTACACGTTCGACCAGTTGGCGGTCCGGGACAACGTCTTTTCGATCGACACGCCCCCGCCAACCGTCAGCGGCTCGCTGCACGTCGGCCACGTGTTCAGCTACACCCACACCGACACCATCGCCCGCTATCAGCGGATGACCGGCAAGTCCGTCTTCTACCCAATGGGCTGGGACGACAACGGCCTGCCTACCGAACGCCGAGTCCAGGCGTACTACGGCGTTCGCTGCGACCCGAGCCAGCCGTATACCGTCGGCTTCGAACCACCGTTCCGCGGCGACCCGCCGAAGAAGCATCAGGCAATCCCGATCTCGCGGCCCAACTTCCTCGAACTCTGTGACGAACTGGTCGAAATTGACGAAGAACTCTTCGAGCAGCTCTTCCGTCGCCTCGGCCTGAGCGTCGACTGGAAGCTCAAGTACGCAACGATCGACGAGCGCTCACGCCGCATCAGCCAGCGCGCCTTCCTGCGCAACGTCGCCCGAGGCGAGGCCTACACGCAGGAAGCGCCCACCCTCTGGGACATCGACTTCCGGACCGCAGTTGCCCAAGCCGAGTTGACCGACAAAGAACGCCCCGCCGCGTACCACAAGATCCCGTTCCAGCTGGCCGACGGATCGGGCACCATCGAGATCGACACCACCCGTCCGGAACTACTCGCGGCCTGCGTGTCCCTGGTCGCTCACCCCGACGACGAGCGATTCAAGCCGTTCTTTGGCGCCAAGGTGATCGTGCCGCTGTACGGCCAAGAGGTCGAAGTCCGAGCACACGAATTAGCCCAGCCCGACAAGGGCACCGGCATCGCCATGATCTGCACGTTCGGCGACACCACCGACGTCACGTGGTGGCGCGAGCTGAGCCTCGAGATGCGTGCGATCATCGGCCGCGATGGCCGCGTGTTGCCTGACGCACCGCACGGTGTCGACGCCGAGGCGTACGCACTCATCGCTGGCAAGTACCCGAACCAAGCTCAGAAGGCCGTGGTCGACCAGCTCATCGAGCAGAACATCCTCGTCGGCGAGCCACGCTCGATTTTGCATCAGGTCAAGTTCTACGAAAAGGGCGACCGGCCGCTCGAAATCGTGACCTCACGTCAGTGGTACATCCGCAACGGCGGCAAAGACACCGACCTGCGCGCCGCCCTGGTTGCCCGCAGCGGCGACGTCACCTGGCACCCCGAACACATGCGTCATCGCTACGAAAACTGGGTCGACGGGCTCAACAGCGACTGGCTCGTGAGCCGGCAGCGCTTCTTCGGCGTGCCGATTCCCGTCTGGTACCGCCTCGACGATGCCGGTGAGCCCATCTATGACACGCCACTCGTGCCCGACGAGGCCGACCTACCCGTCGACCCGTCGATCGACGTCCCGGCCGGCTTCACTGCTGACCAGCGCGATCAGCCTGGCGGCTTTGCGGGCGACCCCGACATCTTCGACACATGGGCCACCTCGTCGCTCACGCCACAGATTGCGGGCCGCTGGAACGAGCCAGCCGACAGCGCCGACACCGATCTGTTCGATCAGATCTTCCCGTTCGACATGCGCCCGCAGGGTCACGACATCATCCGCACCTGGCTCTTTTCAACCATGACCCGCAGCCACCACGAACACGGTGTTGCTCCCTGGAAGCACGCTGCGCTCAGCGGCTGGATTCTCGATCCGGATCGCAAGAAGATGGGCAAGTCGAGCGGCAACGCCCAAACCCCCGACGGCATGCTCGAACAATTCGGCACCGACGCCGTCCGCTACTGGGCAGCCTCGGGTCGGCCAGGCGTCGACACCACATTCAGCGAAGACCAGATGAAGGTCGGCCGCAAGCTCGCCAACAAGCTGCTCAACGTCAGCAAGTTCGTCTTGAGCTTCCCCGAGCCCGACATGTCGATGCCACTCGCCGACGCAGTGACTCAAGCTGTCGACCGGTCGATGCTCGCCAAGCTCGACGACACGATTGCTGAAGCCACTGCCGGCTTCGAGGCATTCGACTATGCCCGGGCTCTCGAGCGCACCGAATCATTCTTCTGGTGGTTCTGCGACAACTACGTCGAGTTGGTCAAGAGTCGCGCCTACAACTCACAGGGTGAGGCACCAGCCAATTCGGCATTGCGGGCGCTGCGTGAGGCACTCAGTTCAATGCAGCGTCTGTTTGCACCGATGCTGCCGTTCGCCACAGAAGAGTCATGGAGCTGGTGGAACGACACGTCCGTGCACTCCGCTGCCTGGCCGGTGCCGAGTGGGCTTGAAGGCAATCCCGCGCTCATCGACGTCGCCATCGACACGCTCCAACATGTTCGTCGCTCCAAGACCGAGGCGAAGCAGAGTCAAAAGGCCGCAGTCGAATCCCTCACGGTGACGGCACCTGCTGACCTCCACGACTCGCTCGCCGCTGGCCAAGCCGACCTCTGCGATGCCGGTTCGATTGCAACCGTCACCGTCATCGAGGGCGCCGAACTCGCGTGTGCGGTGGTGCTTGCACCGCCCGCCACCGACTGAGCCGGTGCATCAGATCTCGTCAAATCGTTGCAGATTGAAGACGTTTGCAATGGTGCGATCCGCTGCCGGGCCAATACCAAGTGCTCTCACGCTTGCGCCCTCGCGAACCCCTCGATCATCCGGATCTGGAATTGTGCGTACGTCGGCACGAAAGTCGTCGTTCTTGCCTGACGACTCTGCCCGCGGGGTCTGCAGCTGTTGAGCAGCCTGGTGCGAACGAACAGCTCCCCGCGCGGTCAGACGCTGCTGCCATACCGCTAGCGTCGCAACGAGCATGACGACTGACGACACCAGCAAGGAGGCAGGCCCGACCAACATCGCCGCACCCGGCACGTCTGCACGCCGAGCGGCCGCGCCGAACACCTCGCCCAAAAAGCTTCGTCGGACCTGGCCCCAGCGCTTCACGATCGGTGGCGTGTACCTGGCCGCGGTCGGCTGCTTCGCTGCCGGCTCTGGCCTCTACGCAGCTCAGCGCGTGATCGAGGATCGCGATATCGTTGCGATCGAGAGCGGCGCCCCCGGCGAGAACGCCGACGATGCCACGTTCTCCGCCTCAACGCCTCGCGATCCTGCGACCAGCGGTGATATCGCTCAGGGAGCAGACAGCCTCGATATTCCCGTCGAAACGTTTCCGCCTGCCTCAGCGGCTGCCCGGAACTTCCTGATCACCGGCGCCGACAACAACGCTTGCGTCGACCCCGACTCGCCATACGCCGGCGCTTTCGGCGATCGCAGCAGCCTCGGCGAACGCAGTGACACGATCATGATGTGGCGGGTCAACCCAGCCGCATCACAAGTTGCTGTTCTTTCGTTTCCCCGAGATCTCTGGGTCACGATCGCCGGCGGATCCAGCAAGCAGCGGATCAACGTTGCCTACGAACGCGACCAGCCACAGCGGCTGATCGACACGATTTACCAAAACTTTGGCATTGCCACCGATCATTTCATTCAGGTCGATTTCTGCGCCTTCCGCACTCTGGTCGACGCAGTCGGCGGAGTGTCAGTCTACTTCGACCGCCCGGTCCGCGATCCGGCGACCGGCCTCAACGTGCCTGTCGCCGGATGCTTCAACTTCAACGGCGACCACGCACTCGCCTACGTCCGGTCACGCAAGCTGCAAGCGCTTGACGAGAACGGCAAGTGGATCACCGATGGCACCTCGGATCTCGGCCGCATCTCACGCCAGCAGGACTTCCTCCGCCGCACCGTCGCCTCATTGCTGTCGGCCGGCGCCTTCAACCCGAGCGTCATCCGGGCCTTAATTAAGACCAGCGACGACTTCGTCGTCAACGACAGCGAGTTGACCGTCAATAAGATGCTCGAGTTCGCTGGCGTCGTGAAGGGCATCGACCCGGCACAAATCACCACGTATCAAATCGAAGCACGCGGCACGACAATTCAGGGCAATGCAGTCCTACTACCCTCAATCGACGGTGCCAACATGCAGTCGGTGCTGGCGGTGTACCGCGGTGAAGCGTCACTCGCCGGCGCACCCGAGCAGGTATTCGAAACCACAACAACGTCAGTGGCCCCGGGCGACGATGGTTCCGCCGGCACCACACCCGAAACCACGCCGAGCAGCGCACCCGAAACCACCGTTGATGCAGTGCCGTTCACCACGATCCCGGTAGTCGTTGCAGAAGACAACAATAAGGGCTTCTTCCCCGACGCCACGATCAGCTGCTCGTAGTCGTTCCTGCACCGAACTCGGGACGATTTCCAGCGGACTCCGCCCACCGGGCCCCCGAGCTGTGCTGCTCAGGAATCCAGTACTCGAACGAGCGCTGCTGCAGCATCCGAGGGGCCCGAAACGGTGGTGATCTTGCAGCCCGTTGCGGCCGCGAGCTGTTCCGCTGTTTCGGCGTCACCTTCGGGGGCGATGATCACGAGCTCGTCGACTCGACGGGCGGCCGCAACGACCTGAGCGATCGATTCGCCTTCACCGGAACCGTGGGCGGTTGCTCGGCAATCAGACAGCAGCACCGCAATCTTGCGGCCTGCTCGTGATCGGCTGAGTTGTTCGGTTGCGGCATCAAGCGCTCGGACCACGTCGGTCGTGCCGAACCCGCGCAGTGCGAGCACAGCGTCGACCACTGCTTCGCTCGACTTCGTCGCGTCGTGCGATTTTGCAGCAACGACGTCCTTGCCGAACGACAGCACCGAGTAGTCCTCTGGTGCCCGCCAGGCCACGGCGGCTGCAGCGACTGCCGAGGTGGCGAGCGGCGCACCGCCCATCGAGCCGCTGCGATCGACCATCAGGCAGATCGCCGTGTCAGGAGTGGTCCACGATCGGATGCGGAGTTCTTCTGGGTCGATCGCCCGACCTTCACCACGAGCGGTGAGCAGTGCGTCGATACTGGCGTCGATGTCGATGTCGCCACCGTCGGGTCGGTACCGCCGTGTCTGCAATTTTCCGACACCGCGCGGCCGTGTTGGGCCACGCTTCGAGAGGTCGAGGAAGAGCCGACCCGCAAGCCTGCGAGCAAGGCCGCGAAGAACAGGATCGGTCGCCCCCGTCAAGTCGGCGAGGAGCGCCATCGTGTCGTCGGGGTTCTGGTCGAGCGCGTGTTCGACCGCTTCCTCGTTGAGCTCACCAACTTCGGGCGACAGCTCTTCGAACTGTTCGTTCCGCTCCAGCTCGCGACGCGAGGTGGTCTTCTTGCGCGCTTCGCTGACGGCCTCGTCGGCCTCGTCGCCCTCCTTGACACCCGGAGGTGGGGAGTTCAGCTGGAGGTCATGCCCCGTGTCGGGGCGCCATCTTTTCCCTCACCATCTTCTCCTTCAGCCTGACTTCGACCAAAGACCGACTCCCAGAGTTCGCGGATGACGTCTTCACTGGTTCGGTTCGTGCCCTCGCGCAGCCTGACTCGTCCAGACAGCGCAACGAGCGCTGCATCGAGCGAGACACTCGGCGTATACGGAGTGGCGTCACGGAGCTGGGCGAGCGAATTCGCCACCATCACCATGTCGATCGCTCCGCGGATCGATGACCCGATTCGCAGATCCGGATGGTTGCGAGTGAGCCGAACGAGTTCGACCACGCCATCACGCCAGGAGGCGTCGACGTCGTTGAGCGCACCCGGCGATGCCTGAGCGGTTTCACGGCGGAGAATCATGGTCTCGTCAGCCACGGACTGGTAGCCAACGGCAATCCGACACACGCGGTCGTATACGGCGCCCGAGATGCGGGCTGTGCCCACAGCATCGAACGGGTTCATCGCTGACACCAGGCGGAACCCAGGTGCTGCCTCGATGCGGCCGAGCCGCGGCACGTTCAACTCGCGCTCGCTCATCACCGTAATGAGAACGTTCAAGGTTTCTTCGGGGACTCGGTTGAGCTCTTCGATGTACAGCAGTGAGCCGTCATTCAGCGCTTGCGCCAACGGGCCAGCGACGAACACGTCGGGGTCGTAGCCCTCGCTGAGCACGCGGGCTGGGTCGAAGTGGCCAATGAGCCGAGCCGGAGTCAGTTCGGCGTTGCCCTCAACGAATTCGAAGCCGATGTCCATCTCGCGCGCCACACCGCGGAGCAGCGTGGACTTACCAGTGCCAGGCGGTCCTTCGATCAGAATGTGGCGGTTGGCATCGATCGCCGCGATGACCAATTCCAGTTCGCGAACACGCCCAACGACGCCAGCACGGAGCCGATCGAGCAGGTCACGCAGGTCGGTGGCGTTCGACTGCACGATCACTTCTTGGGTCTTCGGCGGACTCTTCATGGCCGCAAGTTAGTAGCCGGTCACACTGTGTCAGGCACTGTGTGACCGCCAACTCAATCACAACGTCGCGAAAACGACAAAGGCGTGAGGTACATGCGCACCGGGTGCACACCTACCTCACGCCCTCGACGAGGTCAACGTGTCAGGAATAGACCATCACGCCGCGGATGTTCTTGCCGGCGCGCATGTCGTCATAGCCGTCGTTGACACCGTCGAGGTCGTACGTCTTGGTGACGAGGCCGTCAAGATCGAGCTGACCTTCGCGGTAGAGACCGAGCAGCTTCGGGATGTCGGCACGCGGGTTGCCCGAGCCGAACAGCGAACCGACGACCTGCTTCTCCATGAGGGTGAGGTCGAGGAGGCTGATGTTGGCCGTCATCTCCATCGCCGGGTGAATGTTGGTCACCACGACCCTGCCGCGCTTGGCAGCAAGGGCGAGACCCCCAGCGAGCAACTCGCCCGACCCGACACCCATGGTCATGATGACAGCGTTGGCCATCGTGCCCCACGAGGCTGCAGCCATCGGCTCCATTGCCTCTTCCATCGAGGCTGCCGTGTGGGTGGCGCCGAACTCCATGGCCTTCTCACGCTTGGACTCAATTGGATCGATCGCCCAGATCTGCTTCGCTCCGGCGAGCTTTGCGCCCTGAATCGCGTTGGCGCCAATGCCACCGACGCCGACGACAGCAACGACATCGCCGGCGCTGACCTGGCCCGCGTACACAGCTGAACCCCAACCGGTGACCACGCCACAGCCGAGGAGGCAGGCACGATCGAGCGGGACGTCTTTTTCAATCTTGATGCAGCTGGCTTCGTTGACCACGGTGTCGTGGGCAAACGTGCCAAGCATGCACATGAGTCGGAGGTCTTCACCCTTCGCGTGGTGACGCGACGTCATGTCGGTCGGCTGCATGCCGGCGCCCATGAGCGCACCGAGATCACACAGGTTCTGGTGACCGGTCGAGCAGCTCGGGCAGCGGCCGCATGATGGGATGAACCCGAACACGACATGGTCGCCGACTTCGAGCCACGACACGCCGGGGCCGACCTTGGTGACAACGCCAGCGCCTTCGTGACCACCGATGATCGGCAGTTCGAACGGCAGGTCGCCGGTGACGAGGTGCTCATCGGAGTGACACAAGCCCGACGCAGCGAGCTTGACCATGACCTCACCTTGCTTCGGATCGTCGAGTTCGATGTCTTCCACGCTCCACGGTGCGTTGACTTCCCAGAGAATTGCGGCCTTTGTCTGCATCTGCGCGACTGTAGACCTCATCAGCGGCTCGCGCAGATACGGAGCAGCCGTCCCGCTCGGCGCCTCAACAAACTCCGTGACACCCCACGGGCATGATGGCTACATGGGCGACGAATTTGACGACTTGACAGCAGGGCTCAGCGAGCTGGCCACAGCGCAGCGCGACGCGGTCATTGCCATGCTGAACGACCTGACGGACAACGACCTGCACCGCGTTGCGGAGGTCGTCCGCCAGGTCCAGACCGAGCGGGCTGTTGTCGGTGGCGACCACGATGCGATCATCGGTGCGGCCTTTGAGACCGGTTTCGGGCGGGACGGCCTCGGTGTTCTGCCGTGGACCGAGGGAAATCTGATCGTCTGCCCAGGCGCCATGATTTCCAAGTCGAGAGCCAGCCACCGTTGTCGCTTTGTCAGCGTCGACGACTGCTGGATCTGGGCGAGCGGACACCTGCTTCGCGAAGACAAACGCTCCTCGCCCGGTAACGACGAAGGTTTCCGCGCCGTTGCACTGCTGCCGCTCGTCGATGGGCTCGAACTTGACGTCGTCTCGGGCCGGGCGCGCCAGGGGCAACACTCGGTCGAACACGTCGTGAGCTATGAGATTCGTGCTGGCGAATTGGTCGAAGTCAGCCAGCGCACAGTCAACTCGCACCACGGCGGTCGTCAGATCACCTGACTGACTGACCGCGATCGTCAGCGGGGCAACACCCTGATCTCGATGTACTGACCCTCGGGCACCCATCGCCGAACGAAACCGGTGATGTCATTCCGGCTGATCGAGTCGAGTACTTCGGCCTGCTGGAGGAAGTCGTTCAACGCGGCGTTGCCCGCCGGATCAACGAGAGCATCGAGAATCTCATCGTTGATCTGCTGATTGCTGAACAACTCGAGCGCGTTCCGAATCGTCTCGGCAGCAGAGGCGAACTCGTTGGCGGGCACACCGTTCTCGCGGATGTCGGCAAGCTGCTCAAGCACAGCGGTCGACACGTTGTCGACTAAGTCGGGGCCGGTCGAGATCGACAGGACCGTTTCGGCCAACGGCCTCGCGCCACCCGTCAGCTCAATCGAAGCGAAGGGCGAGTACGACTCACCGAGTTCTTCACGAATCACATCCGTTAGGCGGGCAGTGAGCACTTCCTGTACGACCCGGGCTGCGATGTCGTCGCGACGAGCTGCCGTGCCGGGCCCGGTGATCAAGAACAACACGCTTGCCCGATCACCTTCGCCAGCCTGCACCGTCTCGACAATGGCACCCTCGGGCGCCGGCGGCTCGACGTAGTCGACAGGTTCGAAACGGCCGGTCGCCGGCAGCGTGCCCAGATAGGTCCGGGCCAAGTCGGTTGCAGCGCCAATGTCGAAGTCGCCACTGAAGGAGAACGTCCAGTCCGAAGCATCACCGAAACGGTCGAGAAACACTCGCTCAACAGCCGTTGCCGTGACCGAGTTGAGGTCGTCGACGTCGAGTAATTGGTAGCGCAGGTCGTCATAGCGGATTTCAGTCAACGCTTTGAACTGGGCGTAGTTCGGGTTGATCGACGGGTCCTCGGCAAGCGGGAGTTCGTCGTCAATGTACTGCTCGAGGGTCACGGCATCGACACGCGGTTGCGTCATGGTGAGGTGGATGAGTTGAAAGGCAGTTTCGAGATCCGACGTTGCACTCGACCCGAGGAACCCTTCGGTGAACACGTCGATACCGGCATCGAGGAATACCTCTTTATCGGACAGGAACGCGGCGATCGCCACCGGGTCGAAGACACCAACGCCGCTGCCCTCGACCACCCTCGCCGCGACCTCGGCAGCAGCAACATCTTCGTCAGCGAGCGCTGACGTTCCGCCCGGGCTTCGACCCTCGAAGTACACCGCTCCGTCGGTAATCGGTGTGGTGTTGAACGCGACGCGGACGCCGTTTTCGAAGGTCAGAAGCACGGGCGCAACAAACGAGATATCACTGCCATCGGCGAGTACCTCGCTACTGGCCTCTTCCACAGGATCCGGCGGGTCGAGCAGGCTGTTGCCAACCGCTGCCTCTGACTCGCGTGTTTGGAGTTTGCGAGTTGGCATCGATTCGATTTGAGCGACAAAGATGCCAGCAGCAGGAACGGCGCCAATCTCGTCAGCTGGAGCAGTGACAAAGATGTGTGGACCGGCCGTTTCGTAGCGGGTGACGAACATAAAGGCGAGCGTCTCGGGTGATGCCCGGTCAAGCACATCGGTAACGAAATCGAACCAGCGCTGGCCGGTCGGCAGCGATTCGCCTTCGAGAACATGGCGGACATACTCGTCTGCATAGGAGGCGTCCTGGCGGGAATTGCGTCCGTCGTAGTTCACCTCGGCAGCACTGCGTCGAGCTTCGACAGCGCGGACAACTTCGGCAGTGGTGAAGCCAAACCGGCGGACACGTTCATACGCGTCGAGCACCGCTTGCGTGGATGCTTCGAGGTCGGCACCGTCGGCCGACACGAAGATCTCGGGCGCGCTCAGCGACCGGACGAACCCACTGCTGTCAACCAATGCAGCATCAAACGGGGCGTCGCCTCGAAGGGCGTCATTGCTCAGCCGGGTGCCAATGATGTCGAAGGCGAGGCCCTCAAGGATGTCGCGCTGCACAACTGCCTCACGCGAGCCGGCCGTACGTGCTGTCAGTGGAAGAGTGACGAAGGCGAATCCTTCGGGCACGTCGGGGTCGGCGAACACAAGGGCACGCGCATCGCTCGAGGGCTCAACGGTCAGGTCGGGCCGTTCGGGCGAGTCGCTACGGGCTGTTGCCGGGTCAAAGCGTTCGATGATCTGGCGCTCCATTTCCTGTGCGTTGATATCGCCGACGACGATGACTGACGCATTGTCTGGCCGGTACCAGTCGTCGTAGAAGGCGCGCAACGGACCCTTGGTGGTCCTGCTGATCTCGTCGTTTGTGCCGATTGGTTTGCGATTCTCATACGGCGAGCCATCGAGGAAGAACTTCTGGATCTCGTCGAAGACCCGGCCATTGGCACTCTGTGCTGAGCCGCGCCACTCGTCGAGCACGACACCGCGCTCGGCTTCGACCTGCGCCGAGTCAATAATTGCCGCCGACAGCCACTGTTGCAGCACGTCGAGGCCCGTCTCGACAGTCGACGGGTCAGCCGTCGGCATCGTCAACTCATAGACCGTTTCGTCATAGCTCGTGTACGCATTGATGTCGGCGCCAAAGCCCGCACCGAAGCTACGTAGTACAGCAATCAGCTCGTTTTCCGGGAACTGTTCGGTGCCGTTGAACAGCATGTGTTCGAGAAAGTGCGCACCGCCGCCCTGGTCCTCAGTTTGAAATGCTGCGCCAGCATTGATTGTCAACCGCATCTCAACGCGCGAGCCCGGATTGTCGTTCTCGCGAATGAAGTACTGCAGGCCGTTGTCGAGCGTGCCCGTGACAATCGCCGGGTCGATCTCGAGCAAGAGGAGTGCACCCTCATCAGGCTCAACAATCTCGGTTCGGGGTCGCCCCTCGGTGCCGCTCTGCTCGGTGCCACTCTGCTCGGTCCCGGGCGCTGAGTCGCGATCGGTGGTCGGCGTTGTGTTGGACGAGCCGGTGCACGCGGCAGCGGCCAGTGCAGCAACGATGGTGATGCCCAGGGGGCGGGAGCGAACGGAGCGACGAGACACACCAAGCATGGGGCGAGGCTAGGCCCGCTGTACCCACGAGGCAGGAACGTGGAAGTTCATCGATTCGCCACGCCCGTGGGCACATCAGCATGTTTGGCGAACAACTCGTCGAGGCGCGGACGCCAGTCGATGTCTTCGGTTGAACCACCGGCGGCTTGCACTGCTGCACGTTCGGTCGCGAGCGTGTCGGCGATCTCGGCCACACCGGCCTCGAGGATCTCAGCCACCCTGTCGCGAACGAAACCAGCGAGTGCCGGGCTGGCGCCGTCGGTACTGATCGCTGCTGTGACTCGACCCGCCCGGGTGATCGCCGGGAGGATGAACTCACAATCGACCGGCTGATCGGCGGCGTTGGTCCAAATACTCCGAGCACGTGCCGCGTCGGAGATTGCGGCATCAGTCTCGAGGTCGCCGGTGGCAGTTACGACGAGCCGTTGGTGCTCGAGATGACGGTCGTCGAACGTGGCGGTGATCACCTCGCCACCGGCGGCAGTGATCCTTTCGACATCGACATGCGCACTGATGTCAGCACCGACGAGGCGAACGATTGCACCAGCGTCAAGGAGGCCTTCGGCCTTACGCCATCCGATGCGGCCACCTCCAACGACGAGCACGGGGACCTCGTCAAGATCCAGGAACACCGGATACGAAAACCGGCTGCGGTGGGCCTTCATGCCGTGATCTTAGGACCAACTTTCGAGCAATTCTTGATAAACCCGATCATTTTAGTCGGGTATTGATTAACTTGTCGCTGTGACCACCTCACTCAAGACTGCGCCGCCCGAGTCGGGCCGACCCTTCGACGACGCTTGCGCTGCCATCTGTTGGGCCAACGAACGCTTCGCCGGAGGCGTGTGCGTCACCGCCAGCTTCGGCGATGCAACGGTTGCGCACGTCGCTCACAGCGCGGTGCCAGGCATCCAGATCACGCTGCTCGACACCGGCTACCTTTTCGCCGAAACCGAGTGGTTCGCCAACCATCTGACCGACCGCTTTGGCCTGAACGTCCGAGTGGTCCGCCCCGTCCCTGACCTCGACCGAGACATCTGGGCTACCGACACCGACGCGTGCTGCGCGGCCCGCAAAGTCGAACCACTACAGCGCGCCCTGTGCGGCGCAACCGCCTGGGTGACCGGGCTCCGTCGCTCCGACTCCCCAAGCCGCCGGACGACTCCGCTCGTGCACAACGACCTCATGCGATCGGTTGTCAAGATCAATCCGCTCGCCGGGTGGACCGATAACGACGTCGCTGGCTACGCAGCGGAGCACGATCTCCCCGAACATCCGCTGGCTAATCGCGGCTACAGCTCGATCGGCTGCTGGCCGTGCACGAGGCCGGCAACCGACCGCTCGGGGCGCTGGGCCAACAGCTCCAAGACCGAATGCGGCCTCCACCTCTGATGGCTACACGATCCGCCCCACCCGCGCTCCACGACCGTCACCACACTTCGACAGGACCGACCATGACCGACATCACGGCAGCCGAACTGATCAAGATCGACAGCGACTATCTCGCCGGCACGATCGGGGCTGAACTCGCCAACGACGAAGCGAAGTTCGACGCCGACGCCGAGGCACTGCTCAAGTTTCACGGCATCTACCAGCAGGACGACCGAGACATCCGCCGCGAGCGAGCCCAGCAAAAGCTGCCACTCGACTATTCCTGCATGGTGCGTGCGTCGGTGCCCGGCGGCGTGATCACCGGCGACCAATGGCTCGCACTCGACCGGGTGGCATCGCTCGCCGACAACAAGCTGCGCCTCACAACCCGCCAGGGGGTGCAATTCCACGTGGTGCACAAAGGCGAGTTGGCCCAACTGGTGAGCGGCATCAACTCGTCGCTCCTCACCACACTCGGCGCATGCGGCGATGTGGTCCGCAACGTCATGGCATGCCCGCTCCCCCACGCCGAACGCTCCGCAGTGATCGAGCCGATCGTCGCCGAGATGGTTGCTCGATTCCGGCCGCAGACCGAGTCGTACTGGGAACTGTGGGTCGACGGCGAGAAGGCCGTCTCGTCCGAGAAGCCGTCGGCGCAAGCCTTGGCAGCTCTCGATTCGATCGACCCGGTCGAGCCGATTTATGGCGCCGCTTATCTGCCGCGCAAGTTCAAAATCGGTATTGCTTGGCCAGGCGACAACTGCGTCGACGTTTACACCCACGACGTCGGCATCGTGCCAACACTGGACGGCCCCAACGGGCTGAGCGGCAAGGTGACAGGATTCGTGATTCTCGCCGGCGGCGGGATGGGCATGTCGCATGCCCGCCCGGACGACACCTACCCAGTGCTCGCGCAGCCGGTTGGCTGGGTCGCAGCGGCGGGCCGCGGCGGTGCCGAATCGCTCGGCGATGTGGTCGAAGCAATCGTCACGACCCAGCGTGACCACGGCAACCGCGACGATCGGGCCCGGGCCCGCCTTAAATACCTCGTCGAGGCCAAAGGCATCCCGTGGCTACGTGACCAAATCGAACAGCGCACCGGCCAGCCCCTTGCCGACCCAGTCAACTTGCCCCCATGGGAGGTTCACGCACACCACGGATGGGACGACACTGAGCGACACAGCGCAGCACCACACAATGCAGGGCCGCACGGCGAGTCGTGCGTGCTCGGCCTGCCGGTGTCGTCGGGCAAGGTTGCGCATGGCCTGCGGTACGCGCTGAGGCGTTTGATTGCCGACGGCGCTGTGTCCGCGTTGCGCGTGACTCC
>Ga0115001_10000999_pt1 | contig 21602 bp, 27 predicted proteins | sample ArcticOcean_MG_C_12_FD_89869 | JGI IMG/M metagenome (GOLD analysis project Ga0115001, IMG submission 89869) | Marine microbial communities from western Arctic Ocean - ArcticOcean_MG_CB8_130 | ecosystem: Environmental > Aquatic > Marine > Oceanic | place: Arctic Ocean: Canada Basin | collected... | reverse complement strand
TCCTGGTGCTGTTGCAGGAATGCTATTAGGATTAGGTTCTGGTATGGCGTACTTAATTTGGGTACGTAATGGTGGATCTGGATTCTGGGGTATTACTCAGCTTACATTCGGTATCGTTGGAGCGTTGGTTAGTTTAGTGTCTATGGTTGTTGTTACTTTGTTAACAGCTGAACCTGATGCAAAAACTCAAGCAATGGTTGACGAACTTCGTATTCCGAGCGGTAAAGCAATTCTTGGAAAACAACACTAATTAAATTTTATATTAAGGGGCGATTTATTTTGCCCCTTAGTTAAGTTGAAAAAAATTCCTTTTTATATTTATGCCAGAAATTCATCCTTTTATTCTTATAATTGACTACATTTTAGGTGTTGTTATGTGGACTCTAATAGGAAGAGTTGCAATGAACATTTTTCAAAAAGAAAACTCAGAATTTTTTTTTATGAAAGCTTTTGTTAAATTAACAAACCCATTAATTCGTTTATTTAAACCAATCACTCCTTCATTCATCATAAGTCCTCTCGTTCCACTTTATGTAGCTTGGTTTTTTTATATGGTTAGATTTTACCTTATGCCCTATCTTTTGGGATATTCTGTCATGGGAATGTTATCTTTTCCTCTAGAAAGTGAAATTGCTTCAGAAATTTATCGAATTTTTGGAAAAAACTAATTCATATTAAAAAATAAAATTGATACTACTAATATAGTAATCAATGAAAAAAATAAAAATTTCACCTTCAATTCTATCTGCTGATTTTAGTCAATTAGGAAACGAAATTAAAAGACTAGAAGAGGGAGGTGCTGACATGATCCATGTAGATGTAATGGATGGTCATTTTGTTCCAAATTTAACCATGGGACCACCTGTGATTAAAGCTCTAAGGCAATTCACAAAGCTACCGTTTGATGTTCATTTAATGATATCACCTGTTCACAAATACATTCAAGATTATGCTGATGCAGGGGCTGATATTATTACAATACATCCTGAAGCAACTGAAAATTTAAAAGAATCTATTGAGCACATCAAAAATTTAAATAAAAAAGTCGGTGTTTCACTAAACCCAAAAACAAAAATTGATATAATAAAAAACTTTTTACATGAAATAGATTTAGTTTTAATTATGAGTGTAAATCCTGGGTTTGGTGGGCAAAAATTTATGCCTGAAGTGTTAGATAAAATTAGAGAATTAAAAAAAATAAAAGATCAAAAAAATTTAAATTTTGATATTGAAATTGATGGTGGAATTAACTTTGATAACAATAAATTAGCAATTGAAGCTGGTGCTAACATTTTAGTTTCTGGCACTACTATATTTAAAAATAATAATGGAAATATAAAAAAAAATATAGACCTTTTAAAATCAAGTTAGAATAATGATTTTTAATAATTTATTAAATCTTGTTACCGATACATATATATTTTCTAAAAAAAAAATTCGCTCTCTATATTTGGGCTCAAATATTTATAACAGAAAAATTACAGCTTCCGTCGTTAGTTCTTTAGAATACTACCCAAGTCCTAACTTGCTAGACTCACTTATCAAATATAATAAAAAAAAAATTGATATAGAAAATTATTCATTGAATAATATGTGGGAAAATAAAGAATTAAAGGAAAAAGACTATAAGAGTTTAAATAGTTTTTTTTGGTTATTTAGTTTGGACTTAAAATCTTCAAAAAAAGATATACAGGGTGTAATATTACAGTGGATAGATCAAAATCATAAATACAACTCTAAGGGTTGGGAGGTTGACATATTAGCTAAGAGGATAATTTCTTGGACATCAAACACAAGACTTACTTATGAAGACTGCAGTACTGAATACAAAAATAAATTTAATGCAATCATAAAAAAACAAATTAACCATTTAATTAACGAAATAGAACAATCAGAATCGGTTGATGATAAAATAATAGGTTGTGCTGCTATTATTTTAACTGGCCTATCCTATAAAGATAAAAATCAATATTTAAAGGTTGGATTAAACTTATTGAGAAAACTTATAAAATTTTCTTTTGATAATGATGGTTTTCCCAGATCAAGGAGTATCAGACAACTATGTTTTTATTTAAAATATTTTATTTTAATAAGAGAATGGTTCAAAGAATCTCAAAATGAAATACCTGATTTTATTAATGAAAACATATATTACTTGGGCCAAGCTTATGCATTCTGCTTGCAAAATAATAAAGTAGATTTACTTTTCAATGGTAACAATGAAACCAATAATGTTGATTTCGAACAATATTTAAAAAAACTTGGCTACAGTTTTAAAAATCAAGTCAATGAATTGGGAGGATATGTGGCTCTTAATAGCAAAAAAACCTCATTAATCATGGACGTTGGGCCAAGTCCTGATAAGAGGTTTTCCTCAAATTATCAAGCAGGCTCACTTTCTTTTGAAATAATATCAAACGGGAAAAAATTAATTTGTAATTCTGGATATTTTCAAAACCATAATCACCAATTAAATAACCTATCAAAATCAAGCGCTATACATAGTACACTAATTTTAGACGATAGGTCTTCATGTAAATTTAATAAAACCAAAAATGAGAGTTCTAAGATTTTACTTGGATTAAAAATATTACAAAAAAGTATTGTTTATGAAAAAAATTACTGGAAAATTAATGCATCACATGATGGTTATTTAAAACAATATGGTATCGTTCACGAGAGGGAGATAGAGTTTTATCCTGAACAGATAAAATTTATTGGACATGATAAAATCATTTTTAAAAATGCTATAAAAAATTTAAAATTTGAAATTAGGTTTCATTTAGAACCTAATATTAAAATAATGAAGACCCAAGATAATAAATCAATACTTATAGACCTTGATGGTGAGGGTTGGAAATTTAATTCTGATAATAATAATATGAATATTGATAATGGTCTATATTTTGGTATAAAAAATTCCTTTATTGATAATCAAAATATAGTCATTTCTGGAATGACTAATGATGAAAATCAGACTATAAAGTGGGAAATTACCAAGATATAATGAAGAAAATAAAAAAAGCGCTAATTTCAGTTTCTAATAAAAAAAATTTAAAGGACCTTTTAAAAGTTTTAACCAAGCATAAGATTGAATTAATAAGTTCGGGTGGCACTTATAAAGAAATCATAAGACTTAACTTTAAATGTTTAGAGGTCTCTGAGTATACGGGTTCTCCTGAAATACTTGGTGGAAGAGTCAAAACACTACACCCAAAGATACATGCTGGTATACTAAGTAAAAGAAATAATAGATCACATATTAAAGACTTAAAAAACAATAATTTTGAAGAGATAGATCTTGTTATAGTTAACTTTTACCCTTTTGAAAAAACTTTAGAAGAGTCAAATAATCATTTAAAAATTATAGAAAATATTGACGTTGGTGGTCCAACTATGGTTAGAGCTGCGGCCAAAAATTATAATGATGTTACTGTTATTACTTCTTCCAATCAATATAATGAGCTAATTTATGAGATAGAAAGTAATAAAGGCTCCACATCCATTAAATTTAGAGAAAAAATGTCTTTAGAGGCCTTTTCTGAGACAGCATATTATGATGCTGTAATCTCAAATTACTTTAATAAGATTACAAATAATAATTTTCCTAAAAAAAAAATTATCTATGGAAATTTAATTGAAAAGTTAAGGTATGGTGAAAACCCTCATCAGTATGCTGCAATTTACTCAAAAAAACCAAGTTTAAATATTAAACAAATTCATGGAAAAGAGCTAAGTTATAACAACTACAATGATTTGTTTTCTGCATTAATTATTTCTAAGTCTTTACCAAAAAATATAGGAACCGTTATTGTTAAGCATGCTAATCCTTGTGGTGTTTCAAATAATAAAAATAATTTAAAAAGCTACAAATTAGCACTAGCATGTGACCCTGTAAGCTCTTTTGGAGGAATAGTTTCATGCAACTATAAAATAAATAAAGCTCTAGCCATGGAACTAAACAATATTTTTTTGGAAGTTATTATTGCAAATGGCTTTGATCCTGGGGCATTAAAAGTCTTAAAAAAGAAAAACAATCTACGTCTTGTCGATGCATCAAAGTTTACAATGCAAAATTTAACAAGGTTTAACTCAACTAATGAGTCTTTTTTAACTCAAACTGAGGATTTGGAAGAGTTCAATATTAAAAATTTTAAGGTAGTTTCAAAAAAGAAACCTAATAAATCACAACTAAAGAATTTAATATTTGCATTCAATGTTTGTAGATATGTTAAATCAAATGCGATTGTTTTAGCTAGTCAAGAAACAACTGTGGGTATTGGGTCTGGACAACCTAGTAGACTTGATAGCTGTCAAATTGCAATTGATAAAATGAAAAAGTTTCAAAATTTAAGAGAAGAAGTGGTTGCAGCATCAGATGCCTTTTTCCCGTTTGTTGATGGTATAGAAAAGTTAGTGCAGGCAGGTGTTGTTGCTGTAATACAACCTTCTGGATCAATCAGAGATAAAGAGATAATAAAATTTGCAAATCAAACCAATACAATTTTAGTATTTTCCAAAACAAGACATTTTAGACATTAAAAATAAGATCAATTTTAGCTGCTAGAATAAAATCATTTTCTGATAACCCCTCTATAGCATGAGTAGTAATCATAATTTTAGCATACCCCCATCCAAAAGAAATGTCTGGGTGATGTCCTTCCTCCTCTGAGATTGTACCGACTTTATTGACAAAATCTTGGCTATTAATAAAATTTTTGAAAATGAATTTTTTTTCTAGAAAATATATTTTCCTATCATTTTTAATTACATTCCATCCATCTATTTTTTTTTGATATTTGTGTATTTCACTTATATCCAGGGGTAGGATACCACCTTCGCAAGGTTGACAATTTTTTTTTGCTAAATCGTTCATTGCTTAAAAAAAATCTAGATAATGATTATTTTTCACTAAATAAAAATTTCCAATTGTTTTGTGATCTTTATCAACGTCTGTTATTCTTTTCTTTATTTCACTTATCTCTACCTTGTTTTGATATAAATCAATAATTAGATAATCATTTTCTAATAAAAACTCAGTAAAAAACTTAAGGTTTGAATTCATTTTATTAATATTATATTTCGAAATTTCTATTATAAAAATTGGATTATATTTTTTTATTGTTTCTTTTGCTCCTTTTATCGCATCGAATTCAGAACCTTCTATATCAAGTTTCACACAAAGAACAAAATCCTTCAAATCATAATCTTTTAATTCAAAATCAATTGTTGTAGTTTTAATTTTTGATATTTTTTTTTTGTTAAAAGAACTATGATTTATAGAACTTTCCCAATCATTTGTACTTTCATACAATTCAATAATCTTATTATTCTCGTTTGAGATTGCTAAATTTTTGCAATTTATATTTTTAAAGTTATTTAATAATTGATTTTTTTTGAATTCTTCTGTTGTTGATTTGGATGCTTCATATGCTAAGACTTTATTTTTTTCTGATAATGATGCTGCAAAAAAAGAGTAAAAGCCATAATTACTTCCACAGTCAAGAAAAAAAATTTTTCTATTATTCGATATTTTATTCAGAATTCCAATCTCGTGTTGATCTTCAAAATCACATTTCTTCAAAATTGAGTGAGAGGTTCTATTTTTAAGTGTACTCGCATAAATTTTAAAATTATAGATATTAACGATGATAGAGCCTTTTAAAAATTTTCTAAAAATTCTAAATATTAAGTAGTAAATAATACTTTTTTTATAAGTTCTTATGTCTTTATCTATTAAAGTTTTTTGGAATAAGAGTGTTAAAAAATTTTTCATCAGAATTAAGTTCTTTTTTTATTAATGGAGCGGGTCAAGGGAATCGAACCCTCTACCTAATCGTTGGCAACGATTCGCTCTACCGATGAGCTAGACCCGCTTATAAAACGCATTATAAATAGCCGTTTTTTTTAATGCAAGCAATAATAAAATATTTGAGTGCTGTAAAGATTTTTAAAAATTTGTTAAAAGATATAATGAAAAAAGTTGATTTGCCAAAAATTATACCCATGTTTCCACTTAGTAATTTTATTATATTTCCTCACACAACCGTACCATTAAATATATTTGAACCTAGATATATTGAAATGATTGACGACAGTATGAAAGCAAATAAAATGATTGGTTTAATCCAGCCTAAGAATAACAAAAATTCTTCCCTTTCTGATTTTCATGAGGTTGGGTGTCTAGGACGAATTACAAGTTTTAAAGACACTTCTGATGGGAGATATTTAGTTGATTTAAAAGGTTTGAATAGATTTAAAATAATTAATGAAATCAAAAACAACAAACCTTATAGAGAGTTTGAGGTCAGTTTTGAAACCTTTAAAACTGATTTAAATTTAGATAAAGAACAAATTAAATTTGAAGATCTTGATTTAATATTCAAAGATTTAAAATTATTGTTTAAAAAAAAAGGATACATAATAAATTGGAAGTCATTAGAAAAACAAAGTTTAAATGAAACAATTAATGCCTTGGCAATGGCTTCACCTTTTTCATTAGAGGAGAAACAAATTCTGCTGGAAAGCCAAAATTTGGAAATAAGAAAAAACATAATTGCTGATATTTTAAAAACTTATAGTTTTGATAATTTTGAGAATACTACTATTCAATAGTTGTTAAATACTTAATCCATTATCAGCATATTTAACAATAAGACTATTTAGTTTTTTATTTTTTCCTAATAATTTTAATACTTTACTTAAACTTTCATTTTTGTTTTTTTTATCAAAGTTGAAAAACTCATAGATGAAGTCTATAGCACTAGAAAAAATAAAATTAACATGTTTGCTTTTTTTCTCAAATTCATCAAAAATAAGAGTGTCCAACGTCATTCCAAGGTCAATTTTGTTTTGAATAATATCAGATAGAGTATTTATATCTCTAATTGTCATATTAAAACCCTGTCCTGCCAATGGGTGAATTTTATGTAAAGAATCGCCGAACATTAATATGTTTTTATAATAATAATTTCTCAAGCTAGCTGATTGCAATTTAAAACTTTCCAACTTTAAAAATTTTTTAATTTTTAATTTTAAATTATATTTTTTTATTAAGTCTAAAATTTCTTTTTTGTTATATTTATAGTTTTTTACATCTAGCGAACATACTATAGATGTTTCTGTGTTTGAAATTGGCAGAAATGCAATAGGTCCAAATTTTGTAAAAACTTGACTAGCTGTTTTATTGTTTAATTTCTCATGTTTCAAAATTACCGTATATGCTAAATTAGCATAATCTTTTTCGATTTTTTTATAAAAATATTTTTTTGCTAAATGATTAAAAGGATCACAATTTATAATTAAATCATATTTCTTATCTTTTAATATCTTTTGATAAAAATTATTTTCTTTTATAAATATTTTTTTAAAAAATTTACTCTTTGATAATTTATTATTTAATAATCTATAAAGTTGATCATTTTTTATCATATAAAATAAGCTGTTGTTTTTTTTTTCAAAGTTTAAGATTTTACCACTTTTTATTTTTTCTGAAAAAATTTCTATTTTATTTATTTCCCATGCATTCATTTTTTTAAATGGTTCAATGTCTTTATTGAAAAATTCAAAGTTTTTACGTGATATTCCTATAGTTCTGTTTGTTGGTTGTCTGTTTATTTTTTTTTGTTGATAAATGTGAACATTTATTTTTTTTTTTATAAGATTTTTAGCTAAAGATAGGCTGGTAAGCCCATCTCCTACAATACAGACATTCATAATTAATTTTTGATTTTACCAATAAAAATTAGATGATACAAAGTTATTAATTTAATTCATTAATTTATGGAATTTAAAAAATTAGTTAACAGTGCGCTAAATTTTTGTTTTAATCGATTTATTGAGATTGTTGGGCTAGCTATCTTAATATGTGGTGTTTTATTGCTTATTTCTCTTTTAAGTTATTCTCCAGATGATCCTAATTTTATCTTTCCTAAAAATAATGACATCAATAACGTTTTGGGGTTTCGGGGTAGTTTTGTTGCAGATCTCTTTTATCAATCTTTTGGCTTTATTGCTTTATTAATTCCATTTAGTTTTATTTTTGTTGGTGCAAATATTTTTTTAAACAAGAGATTATTCTTAATTATTGAAACCTTATTTTATACAATTTCTTATTCTATATTTGGTTCATTATTTTTTACAATCTTTTACTCTAACGCTTTTATACTTTATATTAATGGAAATGGCGGCTTCACAGGAAAGTATTTAGAGACTACTTTTTTAAATACTTTAGTCAATTTAAGACCTCAATTTTCATATTACATCTTGATTTTTATAATTATAATTTTTTTTTTAATTAGTACTCATTTTAAATTAAGTACTTTTTATAAATACACAAAAAAAGTATTTCAGTTTTTATTTTCAAAAAAAGAACGAAGCTATACTAATGAAAAAGAGATTATTCATGAATTTATTCCACAAGATGAAATCAAAAACCTTATACAGGAAGATTTGCCTTTTATAAAAAATAACACCAAAGAAAATAATAAACAAATAAGATTTAAATTACCTAGGGTCGATTTATTAAAGGTTCCATCAAAAAAAGAAAAAGAGAAAATAAATGAAGAGGATTATATTAGTAGTGATTTTTTAGAAAAAATCCTGTTAGATTTTGGTGTAAACGGAACTATAAAAAAAGTAAGCCATGGTCCTGTGGTTACATTAAATGAATTTGAACCAGCTGCAGGAGTAAAAGTTTCAAAAATTATAAATCTTTCTGATGATATTGCTAGAAATACCAGCTCTGAGTCTGCTAGAATTGCTACTATACCAGGGAGAAACACGGTCGGTATTGAATTACCCAATTCATCTAGAGAGAATGTTTATCTTAGTGAGATACTCACCCATAATGATTTTATGAAAAAAGATGTTAAACTGCCTATAGCTTTAGGCAAAAATATTTCTGGTATCCCTGTTGTTGGTGACTTGGCTTCAATGCCACATTTGTTGATTGCGGGAACTACTGGGTCAGGTAAGTCTGTCTGTATTAATACAATTATATTGTCTCTTCTTTATCGACATACACCAGATAAGTGTAAATTTATTTTGATTGATCCTAAAATGTTAGAACTTTCAACGTACGAAGGTATTCCTCATTTACTTTGTCCTGTGATTACCGAAGCAAAAAAGGCTGCCTCTGTATTGGGATGGGTAGTAAAAGAAATGGAGAATAGATACAGACTTATGACTAAAGAGGGTGTTAAAAATATTGATGGTTACAATACAAAACACTCCTTAGCGATGCCCTATATTGTAGTTGTAGTAGATGAAATGTCGGATTTAATGCTTGTGGCTGGAAAAGAAATAGAAAATTACATACAAAAATTATCCCAAATGGCAAGGGCTGCTGGTATTCATATAATTATGGCCACTCAAAGGCCTAGTGTCGATGTAATTACCGGAACTATTAAAGCAAACTTTCCAACAAGAATATCATTTCAAGTAACATCTAAAATAGATAGCAGAACTATTTTGGGTGAACAAGGTGCTGAACAATTATTGGGTAAGGGGGATATGCTCTATATGTCTTCTGCTAATCGAATAGTTAGAATTCATGCTCCCTTTGTCTCAGAAAATGAAATTGAAAAAGTTAATAATCATTTAAGAGGTCAAGCTGAACCAAATTATATAGATGAAATTTTGAACTTTGTGGATGAGAAAGAAACTGGAGAAAACCTATCCAATACGACCAATAAAGATGAGTTATATCAAGCTGCTGTAGATATTATTAGGTCTGAGGGTAAAGCATCCACATCATTTTTACAAAGAAAACTTCAAATCGGATACAATAGAGCTGCGAGGATTGTTGATATGATGGAAGCTGATAACATAGTAAGTAAAGCAAATCATGTTGGCAAAAGAGATGTTCTTTAATGTTTAGATTCTTAGTATTTTTTTTTTTATTAAATTTTTACAATCATGCTTTTAGTTCTTCAAAAGAAGATATTATTACAAAATTGGAACTTACTAATAATTTAAGTTTCAATTTTAAACAAACGATTGATGATAAAAATGAAAAAGGAAGTTGTGTTATAAAATATCCTAAAAAAATTTATTGTGAATATACTAATATAGAAAAAAAAATTATCGTATCTAATGGAAAATTCTTAGTAATAAAAAATAGAAATAATGGTAGCTACTATATTTATCCTCTTAAAAAGACACCCCTTGATTTATTACTGAATAAGCGTTATTTAATTTCTAAAATAAGCAAATTAGATGTTCGAAATGTTGATAATAAGTATTTTAATTTTCGAATATTTGAGAATAACAACACAATTAATTTATTTTTTGATATGAAAACATTCAATTTAATTGGCTGGCAAACTGAAGATATTTATCAAAACTTAAATATTACTTTTATGTCTCAAATAGAAATCAATCAAAAAATAAATGATAATATTTTTACTTTGCCCAAAAATGATTACTAAATCATCTGATTAAAGTTTCAGACTTAAAAATGCTCATGCCCCTTGCTAAGTAATTTTTTAATGCATTCTTGTGATCCAAGGAACAAGTGTGAACCCACAGTCTTAATGAACCCATAGAAAATGAGAGCTTAATTGCATTGCTTAATAAATAACCACCCAATTTTTTGCCAAGATATTCATCTAAAATACCAAAATATGCAATTTCTGCTACCATCGTATTCTCATCAAATATCAACTCAAAGTAACCTGCAATTTCTTCATTGTCTTTAAGAACATAGGTAAAAAGTTTTTCATTAGAAACATAGTCTATCCAATTATGATCATTCCAAACAAGTCTGTCAATCCATTGACAATTTTTACCAATTTCTTTGTAAAAAAATTTATTTAACTGAAAGTCTTTCGGATCAATTAAATTTACAAAATAATTTTCTGATGGTTTTTTAACTTCATTAAAATCTTCTAGTGATTTTATCTCTAAATACTTTCTTAAAATTTTTTCTGTCACTCAACCATCTTTCCAACTTTTTCACCTCCAAATAAATGAAAGTGTAAGTGGGGAACTTCTTGGCCACCGTTTTCATTTAAATTTGTAAGAACCCTATAACCTTTGCTAATGTCGACTGATATGCCCAGTATTCTTGCAACATTTGTAATGGCTTTACTTAATGCAACTATTTCAATGTCAGATGCTCTATTATTAAAATCATCAAAATCAATATAATCTCCCTTCGGTATTACTAATGCATGTACTTTTTTTTGAGGATTTATGTCATAAAAAGAAAGCACATAATCATTTTCAAATATTTTTTTGCACGGTATCTCTTTTCTTAAAATTTTTGCAAAAATATTGTTTTTATCATAAACCATTATCTGTTTTTTTTTTCTTCGAAACCAGACTGTTTTTTTCTATCTTCCAGTTCTTTCAAAACATCTTCAAACTTAATATCTGCTGCCTCTAGTGTAACTAATAAATGATAAATTGTGTCAGCTGCCTCGTGTACTATATTTGATTTTTCATTTAATGCATTTTTAAGCTCGACAAATTCCTCTTCCATCTTGTCTATACATTTAGACAGCCCACCAGATAACAATGAGGAAGTGTAAGATTTATCCTCATCTCTGTTTTTTCTATCTTTTATTGTTTTTACTAAATCTATTAAATTTTCTGACATGTTAAATTCTAACAGGAATTCCTTTTGATTCCAAATATTGCTTAACTTCATGTATTGAATATGTTCCATAGTGAAAAATTGTGGCAGCTAGAACTGCACTTGCTTTTCCGTATTTTACACCCTCATATAGGTGCTCTAAGGTTCCTACTCCACCTGAAGCTATAATGGGTATATTTACATTTTTTTCTATTTCAGAAATTAATTTAATATCATATCCTTTTTGAGTACCGTCTCGGTCCATAGACGTAACTAGCAATTCTCCTGCTCCACTGTCTTCCATCTTCTTTGCAAAATCTAATGCGTCAATCCCAGTTTTAGTTCTTCCCCCGTGTGTGTAAATTTCCCAGCTTCCATTTATTTGTTTAGCATCAATTGCAACAACAATGCATTGTGACCCAAATTTTTTACTACTTTCTTTAATTAAATTTTGATTGTTAACTGCTGCTGTATTAATTGAAACCTTGTCGGCACCTGAAACTAATAGTTTATTTATATCTTGCAAGCTTCTAACTCCTCCACCAACAGTAAGAGGTACGAAGCAATTTTGAGATGTTCTTTTAACCACATTTAATATAGTTTCTCTATTTTCATTAGAAGCCGTAATATCTAAAAAACAAATTTCATCCGCGCCATTCTCGCTATAAATTTTAGCTTGTTCTACAGGATCACCTGCATCTTTTAAATCTACAAAATTAATTCCCTTAACTACTCTTCCATCTTTAACATCTAAACAAGGGATAATTCTATTTTTAAGCATTCTCTAATTCCTTAAGTTCGTTAAGATTTATATCTCCATCGTAAATTGCTTTCCCCACTATCACACCTTCAATATTAAATTTATCTAACGTTTTGATCTTTTTAATATCTTTTATTGATGAGATACCTCCAGACACTACAACGGGTGCTGATGAAATTTTTGCAATATTTAGCGTTTCTTCAATGTTTGGCTCTGTTTTTGTTCCGTCTCTGTCAATATCTGTATAAATAACTCTCGAAAAACCATAACTATTTACATTTTTTAAATAATCCTCTGCTGTTTGATTGATTGTTTCTTTCCACCCTGAAACGGAAAGATTTCCTTTCTTTGCATCTAAGCCAAGAGCAATTTTTCCTCTAAATTTTTTACATGCCTGCTTTAAAAAGTCGGGATCTTTTATTGCAGCACTTCCAAGTATGACTTTATTAACTCCTATATCTATATAGGCTTGAATTTTTTCCATGGATCTTATTCCACCTCCAATTTCAATTGAGATATCTAATTTTTTTATAATGTTATCTATTATTTTTAAATTAATAAGCTCTCCCGAAAGTGCACCATCTAAATCAACTATGTGTAAATTTATCAGACCAGCATCTTTATATCTTAAAGCTTGATCAAATGGTGATTGTTCGTAGGTAGTTTGATTATTAAAATTTCCCTTTAATAATCTTACACATTTTTTATCTTTAATATCTATGGCTGGAAATATTTTCATTTTTATAAATTTATAAAATTTTCAATTATTTTTAATCCCTCTTTGTCACTCTTTTCAGGGTGAAATTGGGTTCCAAAAATGTTTTCTTTTTCAACAGAACAAACAATACTTGATGAATATTCGGTTGTTGCTGAAACTACATCTTTATCTTCTGGTATAAATTCATAACTATGAACAAAATATAAGTGAGAATTATTTTTAACATTGTTGAACATTTTACTTTTTTTGACAATATTTACTTCGTTCCAACCAATGTGTGGAAGCTTATATTTACCTTCCTGGTTATTAATTTTCGATACAATGCCAGCAATCCAACCTAATCCTTCTGTCTCAGCTTCTTCATAGCCAACGTCTGCAAACATTTGCATACCCACACAAATACCAAACAAGGGTTTTTTTTTAATAATAGCGAATTCATTTAAAGTGTCTTTAAGGCCTTTAATTTTTTCTAAAGATTCTGTACAATTTTTAAAAGATCCTTGACCAGGCAGTATTATTTTATCAGAACTTAGTATGGTTTTTAAGTCAGACGTGACCTCTATTTTAACTTCAATATTTTGATTAATGCTTACTTTTTTGAAAGAGTTAATTACTGAACTTATGTTACCAGATTCATAATCAATGATGGCAATGTTCATTGCTTTTTTATAGCGATCCTTTTGTGGAGGGAACTATACCCTTATTCCTTGGGTCTATTTCTAAAGCAGTTCTTAGTGATCTTGCCAGGCCTTTAAAGCAAGACTCAATTATATGATGACTATTATCTCCATAAATATTTTCCATGTGAAGTGTTATTCCTGCAGATTGAGAAAATGCTTGAAACCATTCTTTAAAAAGTTCTGTATCCATCTCTCCAAGTCTTTCTACTTTCAACTTAACTTTCCATATTAAATATGGTCTATTTGAAACATCGATTGCAACTCTTGTTAATGTTTCATCCATTGGGATCATTGTGTGAGCATATCTTCTAATTCCTGCATAATCTTTTAGTGCTTTTTTCAGAGCTTCACCTACAGCTATGCCAGTGTCCTCTGTTGTATGGTGGAGATCTATATGAGTATCGCCCTTTGCTTTTAAATTAATATCTATCAATGAATGTTTTGATAATTGTTCAAGCATGTGATCCAAAAAACCTATTCCTGTATCAATATTATACTTGCCCTTACCATCAATATTTAGATCAACACTAATACTGGTTTCTTTTGTCTTTCGAGAGATTTTTCCTTTTCTACTCATAATATAAAATATCTATATAGAGATTAGTAAACTTTATCAATATTTGCAATCTACTACTTGAAGAATAAAGATTAATATCCATCTATAATCTATGACTACAATTGTCCTAATCAGAAAAAATAACGAAGTAGTGGTAGCTGGCGATGGCCAAGTTAGTATGGGCAATACAGTTATAAAAAGTACTGCTGCTAAAGTTAGAAAAATTGAAAAAAGAAACGTGATTGCGGGGTTTGCTGGATCTACTGCTGATGCTCTAACTTTATTTGAGAGACTTGAAGCTAAACTGGAAAAACATGCTGGAAATCTTCCTAGGGCAGCAGTTGAATTAGCCAAAGATTGGAGAACTGACAAATATTTAAGAAGACTAGAAGCTTTAATGGCTGTTGGCGATAAAGAAAATAGTTTCATAATTTCTGGCACCGGTGATGTATTAGAGCCAGAGGGCAATGCAATTGGTATAGGATCTGGTGGAAATTATGCTTTGGCAGCTGCTAAAGTTTTATTAGATACAAACTTAGGTGCAGAAGAAGTCGCAAGAAAAGCTATTCAAGTTGCTTCTGAAATTTGTGTTTTTACTAATAATAATATCAAAATTGAAAAAATTTAATGAAAGATTCAAACGTTACACCCTTTCCAAAAGAAAAAAGTAAAACCAAAGATAGTTCTTTGGTTAGCTCTTTGTCCCCTAGAGAAATTGTTTCTGAACTGGATAGATATGTAGTTGGACAAAACAAAGCTAAAAAAGCGGTCGCTATTGCTTTGCGAAATCGATGGAGAAGGCAAGCTTTAGAAGGTGAGATGAAAGATGAGGTTTTACCTAAAAATATTTTAATGATTGGACCAACAGGTGTTGGTAAAACTGAAATTTCTAGAAGACTATCTAAGTTAGCTGAAGCACCTTTTGTAAAAGTGGAAGCAACAAGATTTACAGAGGTTGGTTATGTTGGAAGAGATGTTGAACAAATCATAAGAGATTTACTTGAAATTGCAATTGCAATGGAAAAGGTAAAAAAAAGAAAAGAAGTTCACACTAAAGCTCAAAAACTAGCTGAAGAAAAAGTTTTAGATGCGTTAGTTGGAAACAAAGCAAGTTTGGCTACAAGAGAAAGTTTTAGAAAAAGATTAAGGGATGGTGACTTGGATGATAATGAAATTGAAATAGCAATAAATGATGGTGGTGCGCAAACCTCTTTTGAAATTCCAGGAATGCCGGGTGCAAATATTGGGATGATAAACATTGGTGAGATATTGGGAAAATCTGTTGGCAACAAGCCTAAAAAGAAAAAAATGACAGTCAAAGAATCTCATGAAATTTTAATTAATGATGAGGCTGATAAATTAATCGAACAAGATAATATCATAAAATCAGCTAAAGATTCTACAGAAAATAATGGAATAGTTTTTTTAGATGAAATAGATAAAATTTCAGGAAGAACTGATAGAGCTGGAGGAGATGTTTCTAGAGAAGGAGTTCAAAGAGATTTACTACCTTTAATTGAAGGAACAACTGTGAGCACAAAGTATGGCACAATTAAAACTGATCATATTTTATTTATTGCATCGGGTGCTTTCCAGCTCGCAAAGCCCTCAGATTTATTACCAGAGTTGCAAGGGAGACTACCCATAAGAGTAGAGCTTGAGGATTTAACTAGTGATGACTTTAAAAGAATTCTTAAAGAACCAGACTATAGTTTAATTAAACAGTATGTTGCTCTTTTAAAAACTGAAAATGTAGAATTAGAATTTTCTGAAGACGGTATAGATGCTATTGCCAATATGGCTTCGGAAGTTAACGCTACTGTGGAAAACATTGGTGCAAGAAGATTGCATACTATCATCGAAAGAATTTTAGATGATATTAGCTTTACAGCAACAGATAGAGCTGGTGAAAAAATTATAATTAATTCTGAATACGTTAAACAAAATTTAGATGAGCTTGTTAAAGATACCGATTTATCTAAGTTTATTCTCTAATAAATTATCTTACTTTTAGTTTATTTTTAAGATAAATATAAAAAGCACCACTCCCACCATCTTCAATCTTTGCATCTTTAACTTCTATAATCATTTTTATTAAGTTTGTATTCGATTCAATAAACTCAGGAACAGAATATTTTAAAATACTTAAATCTTTTGAGAGATAGGGGTTTTCAACATTTTTTGATCTGAGGCCTTTACCCGTAATCACTATGATTTTAGTGACACTTTCATCAAAACATTTTTGAATAAATTTTTCTACAGTCTTGTTTGCTTCATCAATTGTGTGACCATGAAGATCTATTTTTTTTATTTTCTCATATCTTATATTTTTTTTATTCACAAAATCTTTGTCGGGCATTTTCTCTTTATTATTTAAGAAATTTTTCCAATCTTGTATATTTTTATCTGAAATTTCTAAAATTTTTTGATCACTTAAAAAATTTTTTTTAGAAGGGGAGTTTTTATTCTTTAGGAAATTTTCCCAGTCTTGTTTATCTTTGTCTAAAATTTTTTTTATCAATTAAGTAATGGTATCAATCAATAGCCAATTAGGGTTGGCAGATTTTATATTTTTTGAAAAAACCCAAGTATCATAAACTGTCTTAATTTTTGTACTATCGCCTGAAATTATTTTTTTATCTTTATCTTTGATGCAGGTTATAATTTCACTAACAAAATCTACTGTAACCTCTAAGCTATCTTCTATTTTTTTATGAGTTTTAACTGCTACTGACTTAATCCCTATAAAGGTTATTTCTGCAAAATGGCCTTTGCTTTCTCTTTCTAAAAGAGCTTCTTTAAATTGATCATGAATTTTTTTACTCAAAAGAGATTTGCTAGCTATCAACTTATTATCGCTATCACTAAAATCTGTAATAATTGTTTCGTATGCTATTTCCGCACCTTTTAGAAACTCTTTTTGTTTCTCTTTATCAAAACTTTCATTAATCGGTTTTAGGCTTATATTTGTTTTTTGAATTTCTTTTTCAAACTGTGTTGAGATTTTTCCATCAAAACCAGTTTTTTTTCCAAGTATACCTCTTAGTCGTAGAAAAATAAACCCAGCAATCATTGCTAAAAGAATAATATCAATATATTCAAAACTGTAACTCATAAGTTAACAATATTTACTATGTTGATTAATTACAACTAGCAATTTAGTATAAAGACAAATGAACACATTTTTATTATTATTGATTGGTATTCCTATTATTGAAATTTATCTATTTATCAAAATGGGCTCACAAATTGGTGCTTTTAATACTATTTTTCTAATTTTTATTACCGCATTTTTTGGCGTTATTTATGCACGATATGAAGGTTTTAATACTTTAAGAGCTGGGATGTCTCAAATTGTCAAAAACGAACTTCCTGTTTATGAAATTATCTCCGGTGCAGCCTTAGCTTTTGCAGCGCTACTTTTAATTTTACCTGGATTTGCAACTGATTTTATAGGTCTATTAATTATTTTTCCACCTACAAGAAAATTGATTTTTAAAAAAGTATCCTCTAAACAGGAGACTAACAATACCAAACAAGATTTTATTAATGGAGAGTACGAAGACATAGATGACGAAGATGACAAAAAATTATAAAATACTAGCACAATTTGTAAAAGATATATCCAGTGAAACACCAGATGTTCAAAGCTACATTTTTGTAAAAGAAAATATTTCAAAATACCACCTAAGTATTGATATTAATTCAAAGGCATTAAAGAATAAAATGATTGAAGTAAACACAACATTAAAATTTGAGGATAAGGAATCAAATGAAAAAAAATCTTATTTTGAAATAATTTATGCCTCAGTTGTTAGATTTAATGAAGATACAACAGATAAAAAAGTTTTAGAAAAAATAATACTGTGTGATGTACAAAATGATATTTATCCAAATTTAGAAAAGGCGTTTCTAGATTTACTTCATAATTCTGGTTTTCCTGAAGTTAAAATAGAAAAAAAAATTGATTTCAATAAGTTATTTAATGAAAGATCTAACTAAAAAAATTTTTCTTTAAACTTACTTTTAAATAATTTTTATGTAATTTAATTTCTTCATCAGTGGGCTTAATAATTTTCTTACAGTAGAGCTTGTCTTCATTAGAGTTCATTTTCAGTTTTACATTATCTTGGTTTTGGAAATTTAATTTAGGCTCTTTTTGATCTAAAAGATTAATATAAACTTTTGATAGTAAATCACAATCGATAAGCGCAGTGTGTTGTGTTCTTTTTGAATTATCTATTCTATATCTTTTACATAAAGCATCTAAGCTCGTTGGTGATCCTGGAAATTTATCTCGAGCTAAAGCAAGAGTATCAACCACATGCTCGTTGTTTATTTTTTTCTTTCCTAGTAACGCTAGTTCATTATTTAGATGAGATAAATCAAATTCTGCATTGTGAATTATAAGAGTTTTGTTTTCTATAAAACTTAGAAACTCGTCTACAACATCAAAAAACTTTTTTTGAGTAGACAGAAATTCATCTGTATATCCATGAACCTCAAGGGCCTTCTCTGAAACCTTTCTCTCTGGATTTAAATAACAATGAAATTGGTTTTTTGTTGGTACAAGATCTTCAAGTTCAATACACCCTATTTCAACAATCCTATGACCATCTCTAACAAACAAACCTGTTGTTTCTGTATCTAATATAACTTCTTTCATTTTACAAAATATCTTTCAAAATCTTTTTTATGCTTACATTAACAGACTTATTGGTATAATTATTTTTAATAACAAAGTGTGCTTTTTTTCTTTTATAATCAAGCGGCAGTTGAATATCCTTAAACCTTTTTAATAGTTTTAAATTAAAGTTTTTCCTTTTTTTCAATTTTTTAAAAATATCTTTTTTCTTTGACTGGACAAATATTAGGATATCATTTTTTTTATTAATTTTATTTTCTAATAAGAGAGGAATGTCCAAGATTATAATTTTCTTATTTATATTTTTTTTTAAAAAACTATTCATTTTTTTTTTTATTTCTAAATGAACGATTGTAACAATTTTTTTTAGGTTAGATTTATTGGCTAATATAGCTTTAGAAATTTCGTTTTTATTTACTGGAAATGAATAAATATATTTGGGTAAACTTTTTTGCAACTTATTAAAAATCTTTTTATCTTTTTTATATAGCTTGCCCACTTCATCGTCTGCATTAAATACTGGGTAACTAAAACTTTTGGCCACATAGCTTTTACCTGATCCAATATCACCTAAAATTCCAATTTTAATCATTAATCTAAAAGCTTAATCACCTCATCATCAATTTCTGGGACTATATTTGTCCAGATATTAAATGCATATTTTGCTTGATTTAAAAACATCATTCTACCATTTATTGTTTTATTTCCTCTTAATCTAGCTTTCCTTAAAAATACTGTTTCTTTTGGATTATAAATTAAATCATAAAACAGGAAGTTCTTATGAAAATTTTTGTCATAATCACTAAAATCTATTTCTAATTCTTCATCCTTGTTTAAACCAATACTAGTTGTGTTAATCACAACATTACAAATTGTGGGTCTTTTCCCCCAATCCAAAATTTCTATTTCTGGAAATATTTTTTTTAATTCATTTGCTTTTTCCTTTGTTCTATTACTTAAAGTAATATTACTGGCCCCCTGAAGCTTAAGAGCAGAAATTATAGACGATGTCACACCACCTGCTCCTAGGATAAAAATACTTTTATCTTTAAGGGGCAATGGCATCCTTGAGTCGCTACTCGTAGGATAAATTTTTCTTATAGTGTCACAAAAACCACTGCTATCCGTGTTATATCCTATAATCTTATTGTTACTTTTAAAAAGAGTGTTTACAGATTGAGTTTCTTCAGCAGTGGAATCCAATTTATCTAAAAAAGGAATAATTAATTTTTTAAATGGCACAGTAACGTTCACACCAACTATTTCGTCTCCTCTAATTTCTTCAATTATATTTTTCAAATCTTTTTCTTCTACTTTTCTCTTTTCATAAACACTATCTACTAAATGATATTTCTTCATCCAATGATTATGTATTAGTGGAGAGAGAGAGTGCTCAATTGGGTTTCCTATAACTAAATATTTCTTCATTTATAATTATTTAAATACTCTTTAATTTTCTTAACTGGTAAACCCATTATAGTGTCTTCATCCCCATCTATCTTGGAAAATAAAGTCCTACCCTCACCTTCAATTTGATAAACATTATAGGCATATAGCGCTTCATCGCTTATTTTTGTTAGGTAAGCTTTAAGCTCTTCAACGCTCATTTGCTTCATTGTTAAGGATGCTCTATCTGTATAATTCCATATCATTGATCCACCCCTGGATATACAGACAGAGCTAACCAGTTGATGTGTTTTCCCATTAAGTTTTTTCAATATTGTAAGTGCTTCTAACCTGTTTTCTGGTTTTGAAATGATCTCGCCTGCTAAATCAATTATACTGTCTGCACCCAAAACCATTTCATCAATAAATTTTTGACTGATCTTGTTTGCTTTAAGTTCTGCCAAGTTTTTTGAGATAATTGTTGGTGTTGCTTTTTCTTTTAATAAACTTTCTTTTATGCTTTCCTCATCTATGTTTGAGGGTTCTACTCTGCAAGCAATTTTATTTTCGTCTAAAATATTTTTTCTTACCTTGCTTTTTGATGCAAGTATTATTTGGTTAAGCATTGTTTTTATATATTTCGTGTATTTTAATTATTGATGCGGCGGTCTCTTCAACTGATTTTCGAGTAACGTCAATAGTTGGCCACTTATACTTTGCAAACGTTTTTTTTGCGTTTTCGACTTCTTCTTTAATTTTTTGAATATTTGTGTAATTTGTGTTTTCTCTTTCTCGGAGAGTCATCATTCTATTCTTTCTTATATCAACCAGCCTCTCTGCTTCTGTTGTTAATCCAATTACACATGCCATTTTTGGATTTTTTTTTAAGCTCTCTGGTATTGAGTTTTCATTAACAAGTGGGATGTTTGAAGTTTTAAAACCCTTGTTTGCTAAATAAATAGAGGTTGGGGTTTTACTTGTTCTACTAACACCTAATAATATTAAATCTGATTTTTCCAATTCTTCAACTAAGTTTCCGTCATCATGATTCATTGTAAATTGAATGGCTTCAATTCTTTCATAATATTCTTCATTAAGTGCATGCTGTCCGCTTGGAACGTGCGAGGCCTGTTGGTTTAATAATTTTGAAAAACTGAGTATCAAATTTCCTAAAACACCAAAGCAGGGTATTTTTTTTTTATCACTTTCATTTGCTAAAAATTTTGCTAATCCACTCTCAACAATCGTATACAAAATTATAGAATTTTTTTTTTTTTTT
>Ga0115001_10000997_pt1 | contig 21623 bp, 13 predicted proteins | sample ArcticOcean_MG_C_12_FD_89869 | JGI IMG/M metagenome (GOLD analysis project Ga0115001, IMG submission 89869) | Marine microbial communities from western Arctic Ocean - ArcticOcean_MG_CB8_130 | ecosystem: Environmental > Aquatic > Marine > Oceanic | place: Arctic Ocean: Canada Basin | collected... | reverse complement strand
TGTTGTTGTTGTTGTTGTTGTTGCCTTGCCATTTTCGAAAAATCTCTAAACTTTGCCGTTTGCAGTCCTTGTTGTTGTTGAGCGAACGCTTTGTGATACTCGGCACTATTATTAATCTGGGTCGTCGTCGTAGTCGTATTTGTATTCGCGTTCATCATCGCAACCGAGTTGTTCCATTGCGTTAATTGATCATGGAACTGCGGCATCAAGGCGCTCGCGGCGTTGAAGTACGGATTAGACGAGTGCAACATCATCGCAGAAAACGGCGTCGCCGCCGCCGCTACCCCGAAGTAGTCGTTTTGTCGTCCTATTCGTTCCAGTCCAACGATACTCGTCGTTAAGGCTGGATAAAAAGAGCCCGCGGAAGCGTTCTGCATCGTTGGAGCGCTACCAAAATACGACCGCGCAATTGGAGTAGCGATTGCATTACTTAACTCTCTCTTCCTATGATCGTCCCTATTTTATGGCAATACGTATTCATTGACGCGTTGTTTAAGTCAGTTTCATTGCTTTTAACGAAATTCGTTCTTCTTCGTTATTATTATCGTTACTGTTACTAACACTGCGGAAACGCGTTCATAATTCAGCAGTTTCCAAGGAAACATGGTTTGACCGTCCAATGGTCTAAGAAACAAAAGGCAACGGAACGGCGTGGCAAACGAAAATTGAAAAAGATGATGAAACGAAATCGCGACCGACGCGCGCGCGAAAGAGAGGCATGCGAACGTACAAACACACAAAAAACAAACACAAACGATCAAAAACATGTTCGTTTCTTACATTTCTTGTACCATCTTAACCGTTTCTGCTTTTGATCAGATCTCGCGCGCTTAAAACGGTCTAAGCGCGAATGCGAAGAAGTTCGTTATGATGTGGAACTTTTTTAAATCGGAAAACCAATTGATGACGCGAACGCTTTTATGAAACGTAAACGGAAGAGATCGAGCAAGCTTCTCTCTCTCGCTCTTAAAAACGCGTCTTTGAACGCGTACGAGCGCTGTTTCGATCGCTGGGACTAACGAGAACACTCGCGCTTTCGTTTCGTTTTGTTTCGTTCGTTTATGGAACGCGTTCAATGAATTAATTAATTTTAGTGATGATGAGTTTTACGTCGATTTTCTGCAGATTTCAAAAATGACGAGTCATCAGTTGCACACGTGTAAAAGTTTAAAGTTACGAAAAGTTTGTAACAGTCGCGACGTCGTCTCGAAGCTTTCGAGCGTTGAAAGAAATATAGTAAGAAAGTTACTGCTAATGCTGGTCCAAAAATGAGCTATTACAAGCATAGTACGGCATAGAAGAGAGATTTAGTACATCGTTTCAGGACATTCTACGCAGTGTCTAAAAGGCACGGCTCTTCTGGGCACGTCGCCGTCGTCCTCGAATTCTAACGTATATTCGCCGTATTCGCCAGTGTTTGGGAGTCTTTGCGCGGCTTTGATGACTTTGGCTTTGTAGAACGTCGTCGTGTTTGGATATACGGCTAAAACGAACGAATCGTCTTGAAAGACTTGATAACCGTGCGATGGATTCGCAGTTTTCGGTAACGGAACGACGCTCTTTTTCGAAGCTGAAAGTTTGTACGTTTTTTGTTCCGTATTACTAGTATTGTTTTTCTTTTGATGTTGATGTTGATTGTTAAATTGATCATCCGCGTCGACGATGTCGTATTCGTCCGTTTGCGCGTAGTGTTTCGTTATAGTGCCGACGATCCATTCGTGAGCGCCAGGGCCAGTGTTTAACTCGCCAATATTCGCGGCGACTAAATCACCAACTGATAATTGCTTTCCACGACTATTATCGTTCATATTATTATTATTATCGCTCGTTATTCCTACTTGTTGCTGTTGTTGTTGAAATTGTTGCAAGTTACTATCTCCGCGATTAAAGCCTTGCCTACTCGGCCCTCTCACGGGAGTACCGATCTGCTCCAAATCGAGCTCTTGCGTAGCTTTCAAATCCTCGTGATATTTCACTAAATCTTCGTCCATTTGCGGCATCACGTTCTTCTCCAAAATCTCGAGCGCGAGCTCGGCTAACCTAATCTTCTCCTTCGACAAAGTCCCGCAATGTTCGTGCGCTTCCTCGATCTCTAATCGTAACTTTTTAATCTTATTCTCGTTATCTTTCGAGATCCCTCTTGAATTGAACGACGGTAGTTCTAAGCATTCGTTCACTTTCTCCTGTACTTCGTCCCTGCATCTCGTCACGCGTTCGTCTAAATCTAATATCGACGTCAACAGTCTTTGCAGTTCCGTCGGTACGTCTTGGTTCACTGCGTTTACGTTCAATCACGAGCGAAAGAAAGAGGAAGGAGAAGAAATCAATTCAAAGCGCAAACGCAGAAGAAGAAGAACAACAACAACAACGACAACGCGCGCGCGACATCGAGCGATCGAACCTAAAACTCATCTCCTCGAGAGAAGATTTTTGAATCCATTTTCAACGCGAAACACGGAACGAACTTTTAAAAGAACACCACGTTTTGTTCACGTTTTGTTCCGATTCGAAATCGAAACGCGCACGAACTAAACGCTCATCATCATCATCAACATCATAATAAGCGAAGATATAAAACGAACACAACAGCGCGAAAAGGGAACCGCGATTCGTACGATAAAAAAACAAAGAACGCAACGAACCTTCGACGTATTTCTCTAAATACGTAAGCGCGGAGTCCATTTAAACACTTCCTCTCCCTAAAACTAAAACTCGCTCTCCAATCGATCTCTTCTCTCAGTCGCCCTTGATCAGTCTCTCTCAGAGAAATCAGGAATACTAGCAATAAACGAGCGAGTAAATTCACAAACGCTCTCTCGTAATCGCTTCTGATCAGTCGCCGCCAGCCGATGCCGATGCTGATGATGAAGACGGCAAAGAAATCGGACGATACTGATGGCAATAAATGAGCACTTCGTTCCAAAACGCAAAATGACATCCACGATGCAAAACGGCCAAATTGGATTTCGAAATCACAATCTCTTCAAAAGCTTGCGCTCTCTTAATCGCGCTTATATTGATCCGAATCGAAATCTCGAAAAAGAAATCGAACAGCTCGAACGGCTCGAAAACAAGAAAAACTGATATAATGGCCGATTTCAAGGACATGCTCGGCATCCCGCGCTCTGCGCAAACAACGATGCAGACGCAAGCGCTGCACATCCAAAAGAAAGAGAGTGCACGGAGACCGAAAGGGATGTCGAGAGAGGTTTGGCAAATAGTGCGCTCGCAGACGAACGAGAACGGTTTGCAAGACCTAAACCAGGTCAACATGAACAGCAACGGCACTGGTATCACGAATAACAACGCGATCGATAAGCTCGCGAGTGTAGTACCGACGCACGCGGGCTTAAAGACGAAAAGGAAAGTATCTGCAAGGAAAGTATCGTGGTCCTGGCAACCATTTAAGAACAGTGCGAGGACGGATGGGTTACAGTTGAAACATTGGGTGAAGAAGTCTTTAGTGCAACAACGAGATGAAGAAATGATCGAACAGAGTCAGTTGGATACGAGTGGGTATGGCTGCGATATCGGCGGCGATTACGCGTTTGCGAAGTATAATAAGAAAGTCGAGGTACCGGAGTTTACCGAGCGAGAGTACGAGAAGTTGATCGCGAACGCCGCCGAGGAAGAACAGAAAGATGGGAGTGCAGTGAATTTTCCGCATGAATGGTCCAAAGAAGAGACTGAGTATTTGTTTGATATTTTGAGGAGGTTTGATTTAAGGTTTATTGTCGCGAAAGATCGATGGCAGTTTAAGAGTTCGCCTTGCGAGAGAACGATCGAGGACATGAAGTCGAGGTATTACGCCGTATGCAGATTGTTGTTAAGAGCGAGAGCATCTAGTCAAGAAGAAGCCGATGCGAACATTATTTGTAAACATCCGTTCGATCCACAACATGAGATTGATAGGAAACAAGCGTTGGAGACTTTGTTAGCGAGGACGAACCAGGCTCATAAGGAAGAGGCTGAGATTTTAGCGCAAGTAAAAAAAATTGAGGCAGATAGAAGAGCGGAGACGAACGCGTTGATGCAGAGACAACAAGCCGTGTTCGCGACAAACAGGTTCGCGGCGCACGAGAAAAGAGCAAAGATTGAAGAGATTCGTAAGGATTTCGAGGCCGATATGCCCGAACACGGCGTGCCGTGTACGACGACGCATACTTCGAGAGACGACGTGCAACCGGGCGTATATCCGAGGTCGCAAAGAGCGGTTGAAGTTGCGGCAGAGATTGCCGGTCGCGATGCGCCTGCTTCTGGTTTAGGCCCAAGATATGCCAAGCGCTTGGATCAATCCGTAGAAGAACTCGGTTGTCCAGAACCTACAAACGGTACGAAAGCCGCAATCGCCGGTTGGCTCAGATTGCGAAAAGAATGCGGTAAATACTTGGCTTTGCGTAAGCAAATAGCGACGGCGTACGAAAAGCTAGTTCATGCTGGTAAAGTTTCTGAGATCGGTTTTAATTTACCACCGGCAACGGTATCTGGGGTTGCCGTAGCCGCCGGAGCGATGCCGCCGACTCCGTCTCATGCGGACAGACTAGCTGGACAGCAGCCAGATTCGGCAATAATTGCGGATCGAAAACCGCCTGGACAAAAAACCGGCGGATTAAACATCGGCTTTAGAGATACCGAAGATAGCAAGATTAAAAAAGAAGCGGCTCCAACGAAGGCTGAATTAAAACGAAAAACAGAAACGCAAGCCGGTGGGAGAGCTACTAAAAAGAGACGATGAAACACACAAAACACATATATTTGTAATAATAATAATAATAATAATAAGACCATAATGACTATTTTATTTCTTCACCACGCCGAATGAAATCAACAGCGCGTAGACTTCAGTAGTTGCGAGCGTTAAGAACATGAGGGTCGTGAACAATTCAAATCCTCCTAAATCGACTCCGGGGATTTTTTCCAGGAGTAAAAGTAAACCAAATAACTTCACGCCAGGTTCTGAAATCGCCTGCAACGCTCCGAAACCGTCTTTTTGACTTACTGCTAACATCCCCATCTCCCATTTATTCTCTGGAAGTTTCGATGCAGGAACTAATAACGATTTTAAAACAATCATCGGATCCACGTCCCAGGCTTCGATATGTTTCACTACTAAATTATCTTCGTTTAAAACATGAATCGTATTCCCAGACGCGGCTAATTTTGGCCTCCATGGCAATGCGTCAATAATACCTGAAAATCTCCAATACGCTTTCACGCCTTCATTAACGTCCTCGATCTTATTTACTTTCACGTCGACTTCTCGCAACGCGTTTGAGAAGTTTGCAACGTTCGTCTTAAATCTCGCCGTGCCTTTAAAACTCACAAACGGGTCCGAAAACACGCAATCATCAGAATACCCGCGCATCTCAGCTATTCCACCGACGAAATAGTTCTTTTCGTAATCATTTTTAATCTCCGCGATGACTTCCATTCTGTCCAATTTTCGCGCGCTCGCACTTCTTCCCTCCATCTTCGTTTTATTCACATTCGTCTCGCTACTCGCGATTAATTTCCCAAACTGCTCCGAAGCTATCCAAGCCGCTTTCAATCCAACGTTCGATCGCGACGACGTCGTCGTCGTCTCTTCTTCTTCTTCTTCTTCTTCTTCTCGCTCGTTCTTTCTCGCCCGAAGTTTTCCTTCTTTACCTACTCCTTCTTTCATCACTCGTTTCCTATTTTTCTTCTCGCTACTGATTGTCTTCCGAAGACGACCGTTCTTCGTCGCAGTCATCGCGGTCGCAGTCGTCGCATAGCTGATACTGACGAAGAGCATTTTAAGGGAGATTTCGTTGCGAGCTCTGATATTTTCTTTATGCAACGCGCTGCGATTAATAGTATCGATAGTAGTGAACGCAGATAAGCGCCACTTTTGCGAGCATAAAATCAAATAATAAATAATAAGTAATATCCAAAATGAGGTCTCTCACTATCAATAAATGGTTCCCTAATAACGGCGATGATAATAAAAACAACAACAACAACAACAGTAATAATAGTACGAGAAGGAGAAGGAGTTGGTCATCATCGTCATCGTCGTCGTCGTCATCATCTTCATCGTCGTCGTCACGGCAACGACATCTTCTTACTACGAAGTTTCCATGCAAACGAGTTATTCATGAACGCGTCCTTGCGCTGTTCTCGATAGCGTGGAAGCGCGAGAACGCGAATTCCGCGTCCTCGAACGCGGTTCTTAAGACCGTACTGTTTTCGATCGCAACCATGAACATCGGTCGATATCAAAGAAAGAGTAGTGCGAGTACGAGTTCTTCGTCCGGGGAACCGTTCTCAGGCGACGCGAGGAGAGAGGCCACCGACGTCCTACTCTTGGCCGTTATTGGAGGATACTGTTTACAACTCTTAACGAGACAAAAGGCGACGGTAGCGTTCGCGAAAGTGAACCAAGCAGTGAAGGACGGGGAAATATACAGACTCGTTACGGCTGCGTTTTTACACGGCGGAGTAGTGCACTTGTTAGTGAACGCGTATTCTTTAAACGCGATCGGGGCAACCGTGGAGAGGATATTCGGGAAGCGAGAGATGTACGGGACGTTCTTTGTGAGCGCGATTGCTGGGAACTTGATGAGTTATAAGATGAGCGCGCATCCCGCTGTTGGTGCGAGTGGGGCTATTTTTGGGTTAGCTGGAGCGTTTGCTGTGTATTTGGCGAGACATAAGGACGTGTTAGGTGTTGAAGCTGATCAACAATTGAACGCTTTAGGGACGAGTTTAGCGATTAACGCCGTTTATGGCATGTCGTCGGCGAGGATCGATAACTGGGGGCATTTGGGTGGTTTGTTGGGAGGTGCTATGTTCGCGGTCTTGTTTGGACCGAATTATGTTAAAACGAAAGAGTTAGGCGGTATTAGGCAGAGAATGATTAATAAACCGATTATAGATTTGCGCAATAGTAGATTTTAATATAAATGCGTTGAGAGAAAGTTTTTGAGTATTTATATGCATTATCCTTAGTTTTATTATCATACAGTCGAAAAATCTTTTAAGAAAGACTCGAATAACTGCGCGTTTTCAGCTCCAGCTAAGCCTTTAGCGGAGTCATGCAATTCTTGAAACATTTTGGACACTTCGTGAGAGGCGTCTTTACCGAATTTTGCTCCAAATACCTGATTCAACTCTTCCCCAAATGACGCTTTCTTCGAGCTCTCTATAACGAGAAACGGAGCCGCTTGCGAAGATGCAATTGTACCATATATGAATAACCACGCGACCTTGACTGCTTCTGTTAATTTCGTGGCGTTGTTTTCGACGAATAAAGCGCTGAATGTACTCTCCGCCTTCAATTGTTCGCTCCCGCCGTTATTTACGTTGTTAATTCTCCCGCGAGCGATGTTGTTCATGAATGAAGCTAAAGAGCCAATCATTGTAGATATAACGACATCGCGAACTTCGGAATCTTCACAAAGAATTTCGCACCCTCTCGCGAGCGTTGCGAACGTGCGCCACTGTCTTGTATCGTTTACGCCGCTGAGTGCAAACACTGCTTCCTTGTCTTCGACGTAGTTTGGATAAATGACACTCAAAGCGTGGACGAACGCATTCGCGGCACATTCAGTCGCGAGCTTTAAACTATCTCTCGCGACGACGGACTCCGAGTCAGCATTTTCTTTCATTGCACTTTCAAGGTATTTATCGTAAAGCGTTTCTCCAGTGCTGCTATCTAATTCGGCAGTCAAAATTGCGCGCAAGCATTGTGCACCTTTTGCCGAGTACCAAAGTCTCGTCCACATTTGCGCGTCGTTGTGGCTACTATTTAATGCCGTGATACTAGCATTATTATTTTTATCATTATTATTTTGAGGCGTGAATTGGAGCAACGCGAGCGCCAGTCGAACCATTCGCATCGTCTCCGCTCTCCCACCAGATTTGTGCGCATATTCGACAATCTCTTTATCAAACGCGAACGAAGCAAAGGTTTCTAAAAACGCCCGTAAATCATCCACGTCACTTTTTTGCTCGAGCGCTTCATGTAATAATCTCGTCGCAACGTACGCGGCGTCATAAAACGCCATTAACAACGTTCCTTCCCCATTTCTTTTGTTGACCTCATTATAACTTTCATAATTACACATTGCAATGTTCTCCTCTCGTAGCGGATACGTCGCGCAAATCGCCGCCGCCTTTGTCCTATTCCCGTCCCACATCGCTATAACGACGTCCGTGCACGCGTTAATTAACTCGCACCTTAATTCCAAACTCTTCCCAAAGAAATCATCTTTCCCGGCCCCTACACCACACAGAGCAACTCTCCTCAAAACCGCGCCAACTGCATCTAAGCACCTCGGCACTGGATCCCACCCAACGCGATCGAAATACGACTTCACTCGCGGTAAACTCCTCACCGTAACGACCCTCTTCATGACGTCCAACGCGTTACTCACGTATACTCCAAAATCAATCTCAATCTCTCTATCATTGTTCTGTTCTTGTTCTCGTTGATCGTTCGTTCTTTCCACTACGCATTGCCTCAAGAACTTCTTCGAATCGCTCTGCGTCGCCGCTAACGCTAAGCCGATCAAATGCCCCGGCAGCTCCTTCAAGACCATCGATACTGGCACCGAAACCGAAGTACTGTTCGTACCGCAGTCGTCCTCGTCGTACTCGTCGCGGCTAATACCGTCATCAGTAGCACTCAGAGAACAATAACTCTGCAAAATCGGTTCCCCATCGACGACTTTAATCACGCAATTAATCCCTCTCTGTCTTCGATCGTTCAGTACGTCCTCGTCCTTACCAATGAGTTCGTTTTCATCCTTATTCGAAATCATCGGATTACTCAAAAAAGCGCTCTGTAAGGACCAAGTGAGTACTAATTTAGCGATTTTAATCGTCGCAGCGGATGGTACTGATTGTACTCTCGTCGACGCAATCGATTGCGTTGGTATTTCTTGATTCTCGGTCGTCATTTATGATATATCGATCGCGTTTTGTGGAGCGATTTCGAAACTGCTTTTAGTACGACGGTTTTACCTACTCACTTTTTGAAACCCTAAATTGGTCAAATCTATGAGTAATAAAAAAAAAGAGGAGATTCGATGAGACGTGAGAGAGAGATTTAAGAGGAAGAATTAATTCATAAACAACCTCTGATGGCCAAAAAGAGCTCACACAGAGAAGTATATTTTATAGCGAATTTTATTATTAATATGATTATAATTTCAATTCAAATATGTTTAGGGTTTTCTTCTATAAATGGCATTGAAACCCTAAATTGATTAAATGTAAAGATTAAGTTAATAAAAAGAGAGATTGAGAGAGAGATCCTTATTAACACATAAATAACTCTCTCTCAATCTCTCAATCTCTCTCGTCTTCACTGGTCAGTTTTTTCGTCGTCTCCGTTTGAAAGAATTCACGAAACAAATGGCCATAGCCGAAGCGTATCGAGGAAGGAAACCTGATCTGATTAAGACGAGCGAAGATGCTTTAAGCGAAAAAAAGAGGAAAACGAACGATGAGAACGAAAAGACGACAACGGTGGAGCAGATCTTCGGAGCGTATGAATCGAACAACGAAAGGATGAAGTACGTCTTCGCGTTCGTGGTGTATACGTTGTTCGTGTTATCGATCGGGGCCGTTGCATTTTCTGAGAAGGCCGTTTACGATGGATTAAAAAGTGATTCGAAACCTTCGAGATTTAGTGATGGTGTGACGAAGACGTATACGAGCGAAATACTCGGGAATAAATGGGCGGGGACGAACGATCAGAAGAATCAGTGCTCGAGAGATTTAGCGTTGCACATGCTAAGAGAAGCATATTTTAAGAGTCAAGAAGCCGATGCGAGGTTACCGAAGGTGAGCATGGACGATAAAGGACGATGGGGTTCGTTGAAAGAGAAGTCGAAGAAGGCGAAGGCGGAGTTGGTCGGGAAACAAGCGTGCGTTGATTATTTGATGCCAGATGTGAACGATGCGTTTAGGGCTGATATGGAAGCAGGGTTGACTATTGATGGGAAGCAAATGAGGAAAGAAGCTGAGAAAATGCAGCCTATCAGAGACGCTTTGAAAACTGACGGGAGAGAAGGATTCGAAGATCAACGGTATACGCAATCGATAAGGAACGCGTTATTGAAAGAGAGGACGTTCGATCCCTTCGGTAAAGACATCAAAACCGGAAAGGACTTATTCACTATGGAATTTGAGAACGAGGCAGTGCCGGATAACTATTAAAATAAAAGCTTTAAAATGTAAACTTGTAAAACGCAAATAATATTACGGTATAATAGAACGTACCGGTCTAATAAGACCCCGTTTTTCCATGACTTGCACAAGTTGTTCTGGTCCTGGAAAACGGTCGACCACGTCTCGTTTAGCACCTCGTTGTAAAAAACATCTATTTTGTACTAGTAACTAACTTGTTCGCGGCTCGAATGAGCTTCGCAGTTTTAACGGCCAATATCGGTGGAGTTATAGTTATCCACCCACGCCATCCGCCTAATTCAACAGCTTCGAATAACATGTCATTAACTACGGTTAAACTTTCATCCACTTTCTTCCCATCGCCCGAAGAAAAACTCTCTTCGAGAAGGATCCAAGCTCTGTTGTAAATTGCGTTGGCGACGAGAGCGCCCGAATGTAAAGCATCTTGGTCTAATTTATCTTCATCGTCTGAACCGAGGTCAGGGCGTCCACGTTCGAGTTCTTTCTGTTCACGCTCTTTCGACGACCACTCGCGCTCTTTACTTTCATACATTTCCGCTTCATCACCGTTGGATTCTTGTTGTTGTCGTTGTTCATTTTCTTCTCCTTCTTGTTCTTGAGTAAGAAACGAGTTGAGCTTTTTCCAAAGAGAACGTTTCTTATGAGGACCTGCTTGTTTTTTCTTCGGTTTTGAGTCCAGGTTCATTGCTGCGCTAATTTTGGCCAACTTTATTGCTGAAGCATACGATGACTCCGCAATATCTCGATGTTCGTTTGATAAATCGTACAAGGCCTCGCCAAGCTTTAAATACGCCCAAGTGCGTTCGTTAGTCGTGGCGGACAAATCATTGGACAGTTTTCGAACATGTGCGACAAATTCTCTCCGCAATCGCTCACGAGATGAACCAACAAAACCACCGATTGCGCGCATTTTCTGATATCGCGAAGCTCTTCGAAAAAATTTGCCAACGATTGGGATTTTACTTTCGCCAAGGAATTTATATTTTTTCTGTGCCTTTTCGTATAACCAAGCCGCGTTATGCGCCGATGAAGAAACGCCGTAATCGCTTGCAACATCGTACTTAAATCGAGCTTCGCTTAAATTTCCAACAGTGAACGATTTAAGCGCAGATTCTGCAATTTGATTAAACGGTGCCGTTTCAGCGACGCGCCTTAAACGCCGTGCGGCCAACATACATTGATTGTCTTTATCAACACCAATATCAAAGTTAGTAACTTCGGATAATTCAAGAGAACCGGCGTTGTACTGACATGAAATATGGTCAGGGAATTGATCAGCACATCTTCTAAAATATGTGTACGCTAACTTTGTATCAGCTTTATTTCCTTCGACGCCCATGCCACCTCGAAGCATTAAACCTGCATTTACCATACCGTCCGGTGATCCAAGCGCAGCTGCTTTTCTAAAATTTATCAAAGCGAGTGTTTTGTTTGCCTCAAACTCGCCTTCTGAGCCGTAAAACGCGGCGAAGCCTAATCCATTATATGCATCTGCAATTCCCTTTGATGCAGCGTCTTCATATAACTCCATCGCTTTCGTTAAATTCTTTTTGACGCCTTCGCCTTTTAGCATCAACTTTGCGAGACCAACGGTACCTTGAACTGCGCCCGCTTCGTGTGCGCGTCTGTACATATTGGCCGCAGCTTCTTGATTCCTTTGCAAACCTCTGTGGCCCCAATAATGCGCGTTAGCTAAGTGCACCATTGCGTTCGCATCGCCGCCTTGCGCTTGATTCATGAGCCATTGAGCTCTTTCGTCCGGTCGATCAACGCCAACACCGGCATTTTGTGGTACGCCGATATCACTATCCACTGCCGCAATTACAGCGTCCTTGTTACTTTCGTCTACTTTTAATCTATCGTGCAGACGCTGTTTTTCTATTCGTACTTGTCCAGACGGTTTGTTATACTCTTCGTACGCTTTAGTCGCAGAAAGAAACAGATATTGAGAAGCTATTAAACATGATTTTGGTCCCCACGTTTTACGGCGCATGGCATCTACGGCTACGGAAAGGCGCATGGCTTGGTCACCTAAGTACGCGCCGCGCATTCTATGGTATGCCGCACGCGACGAACTTTCTGCACGCGACGTAACTTCCAGATGCTTCTTATTATGTTCATCTTTCGCAATTGTTCTGCCATAAATGTAGCCTCCACCAGCTCTGTATACATATTCATGCGATAAGAGAGAAGCAGCAGCTCTGCGAGCTTTCTCATTACCGGCGGCAGCGGCCAAGCGGTATAAATCAAGCGCCTCTTGCAGTAACGTGTTCTTGCTGATTCTCCTGTTTTCGTTAACGAGGAGACGTTGATTTTTGGATAACGCGAGAGACAATTTCTGATCTGCGAGCTTTCTAGTCGCTTCGGCGTATTTATTCTTGGTATTGAACGAGTCGAAGTATTTCTCGCGATCGATATTTTTTGAAGTAATGATCGCGGCAACGCCGTTAGTTTCATCGTCGTCATCATTAGTAGGAGTAGTGGTTAATTCTGAAGTTGTTTCGCCGTCTTCTGAACCAGTACTTTCTACGCTCTCCTTCGTGCTCTCGCCCTCACTTTCGGTCGTAATACTGATTGGCGGTTCAGGGTCAAACGCCATTAACTCTAAAATCTCCAAATTCCTAGACTCTAACATCGCCTCTTTTTCGAATCCAGACGTTTCTACTTCCGTCGACATTGATTTTAACAGCGAATCCGCGTCTTCATTTTCTGCACCGCCAGATCCAACTTTTCTTGCATCATATTTCGACCACATCGCTTCATAATACCACGCGTTCGGATCATCGAGCTGTTCTTTATTTTGTTTACTCGTTTTCTTCTTTGATATTTTTTTGGTACAAACATTTTCCTCTTCTCCTTCTTCTTCCTCTTCTTCTTCTAAATTTTCATCGTAATCGTAATCATCACAAACAGCATCGTCGTCGTTCAAATCGTCTAAGTCGTCGTCATAGAGTACTCGCAAACGCGGTGCGTGAACTAACGCCTTCAACCCGTTAGGCGGTTCAAAACGAGTCTTGATGGTTTGCATCCTCATCGTCCTTCGTTCTCTGCTCTCGCCGCCGATCGATAGAGCGTCATCTAGCGCGCTCATCGCCCCTCTCCTCGAAATAAACAATCCATTCCTTGCGTACTTCCCTCTATTTGGTGGCAACGCCGATTCTACGTCTAAAACGCCATCCATGAAAAACGAAACCGATTTCTCTAAATCCACGACTATTGCCACGTGATGCCACTTCCCAGCGCTTATTCGCCTCCTCGAAGTCCCAGAAACCGTAAAACTCGCGACAACGTCGTCGTTGCTCTTCGTATACGTCTTCGAAAACGTTACCGCGTACGACACTACACTCCCGTACCTCGCCTCGTACTCATCGCTATCACCGCTATCGCCTTCGTCTTCAACGCTTCGTAGAGCTGGTTCAATCGTCAACGCGAGCGCTGGAAACTTCGGATTAGACATCTTGGACACGATCGCCCCTCCATACTTCTCGTTATCTCTCAAATCGAACACGAACACTGCGCACGAAAACGCGAACTGGTGCCATCCTTGCGTTAACGCTTCCACGGCTCCATAGAACGGCGTCACGTGTTGTCCATTTAAGGCCAACGTCCCTTCCGATAATATCTCTAAAGATTTGTTCATTTGATTAAATGCAAACGGTTCTCTCGCTTGAGCGAGCGAGGGAAAACCTAGCACTAACACGCAAGCGAAGAAACAGATCGTATTCTTAGCGTTAGCGCGCGAGACAAAAACATCGCCTGGTTGCATTGCAATCGACGCTATTAAATATACACGTGTTCTACTAATAATAACGTGTTCTACTAATAAAGTTTCCAAAAGAAAAAAAAAGAAGCATTTTCGATGGAAGAAAAGAAGTTTAGGGTTTCAAATTGCCATTTTAACGAGTAAAGAAAGTTTGACCATTATTAATAATGAATATTGATGCGACCTTGGCCTGTACATACATATCGGTAAAGCGATGAACGTTTTTTCAACCGGTTTCGCACGGTGCGATCGTTTAAGTCTTCGCCCTCGCTCTCTCTCGCATGCAACATATAGATCAGATTCATTTTTTTCTGTACACGAGTAAAAAGAATAAGTAGGCATCAGCAAACGTTTTATGTCTAACGAACTTTCGCTGTTATCCACAAATCAGGACAACAATTAGAGCATACACGAATGACTAGTGATAATAAACTGAAAGTGATCATCGATTGTGACCCTGGGATAGATGACGCGTTCGCAGTGCTCACTGCGCTATCGGCATCGCCGGAAATCGTCGTACTCGCGATGACTGCGTCGTTCGGGAACGTTCGAACCGAAATCGCCACGAAGAACATCGAACTGTTATTGAAGTTAAGTAAGAAAGCGGGAGTGATCGTAGGCCGAGGCAGCGATAGCGCAATGAACGGAAAACAGAAAGAGCACGTGGCCGACTTCGTGCACGGGAAAGATGGCTTCGGTGACTGTCACGCGTTTGATTCAAGTGATTTAGCACCGGAGAGAGCGAATGATGGGAGTATAGGGGCAGAAGAAGGAGAAGAGGTTACGAGTAGCGAAGAAGTGATGTCGAGGATAGCGAGGGAAAATCCTGGGGAAGTAACGGTGATATGTTTAGCGACGGCGACGAATGTAGTGAACGCGATGAGGGCAGATAAAGAGCTCGCGAAGAACTTGAAAAGTATCGTACATTTAGGCGGAGCTTATCAGTGTAGCGGCAACGTGAATCCAGTGGCGGAGGCGAACGTGTATGCGGATGCTGAAGCTGCGGATGAGTTGTATGGCACGCACGATGTGGATATTTTCGTCGTTGGCTTAGACGTCACGCAAAACGTACGAATGAGTGAAGAAAAGTTGATAGAAATGGTTAACACGAAGAGTAGGAACGACGGGACGAATTTGTCAGATTTGGAGAGAAAGTTTTTGTTCAAGGCTTCACAGTTTTACATGAATTATCACATAAAATCGATGAATTACAGAGGAATTTTACAACACGATAGCGTATGCGTGATGAGCGCGATCAAACCAGAGCTTTTTGATTGGACGAAAGCGAGAGTGCGCGTGGCGACCGAATCGTTCTCGAGAGGTAAAACTTTAATGGACGTGGAAGGGTGTAAAAATTGGATGTTTGAAAACGCGTGGACTGGAAGGCCTTTGATAAAAATTGCGTTGAGTGCAAATTTTGAAGGAATCCAACAATGCTTGTTCGATCGCTATATTTAGCGTATATTATTTTTTCTATACCAGTATGTCTATGATTTATAATTCCTAAACGCATGCGCCAGAAGCACATACGCGTTGAGCACAAGTCATCGCATTAACGCCACAATCTATAATCATCGAACAGCTATGGTCAACTCTCTCATCTAGAACATGGCAATGCGACTGAGTTCCCTTTACTTTCTTAAATCTATCTCGAACATCCGCTCGATTAAGGTATTGCGTAGAAATTGGAGTTTCAAGCGAGTCCCTGATGCGACGGGCTTGGAGCTCTTGAAGTTGTCGTTGCTCTCTTTCCCGTCGGTTCCTGACTTCTCGCTGTTGCTCTTCGATATGCTTCATGACGGCTTCTCTGATTTTTCTGTTCTTTTCAAATTCCTCTGGTGTTTGCGGCTCTTTAAATTCTATATCTAGTTTAGTAGCATCTTCTTCTTCTTCTTTTTCTTCTCCTTCTTCTCCACTATCGGCCCATTCAAACGCATCCTGCATTAATTTAGTTTCTTCTTCTCTATGTCTTTCGTTTAATTCTCTTGTCTGCACAATACGTCGAGCTTCTTTTGCTTCGGCGATTTGAGTCAGCGTCTCTTTTAACAATTTTCGATCGTTCTCAATTGACGTAGTCGTAGGAGTAGTACTTGAACTCTTTTCCTCGTCGTCATCATCATATTGAACGTTGTCGTAGTCGTCATCTTCAGCAGCAGCAGCAGCGTCAGCATCATCATCTACAGAAATAAAACCCAAACGAATGCTAACTTCTCTCGTCCTTTGCTCGACGATGTTAACGTTGTTATTATCATTTTGCACGTATGGACACTCGCGATAGGCTGGCAAAATATGCCCTTCAGTCGTGAATAGCACTTCTTTTCCATTTAAAAACTGAAAATCGGTGAACAAGAGATAGAGATACTTCAACGTCTCGCTAAGAAAATAGGAAGGCATGTGATCTTTCCTCTTCTTTGTCAAAGCGTCCTCGATCGTGGCAAATCCTCCTTTTACTTTTGAATACGTTATTAAATCTTCGACGATAATTCGCCCGTCTCTCAAAAATCTTTTATCTTTCGTCACTAAATATAAAATCGAAGTAGATTCGGATAACTCTGGCCTGAGCTCATATCCACGCTGCGTCGAATGCAACACGTCTTCTAAGAACATATAACGCTCAGGAGACATGCCGTATTTTACCCACACATTCATCATTAACGTATGCGATAATCTAGACTTATCGATATCTCCTATGAGCGCTTGAAGGCCGGGCCAAAATTTCTGCAACGCCGATAAAGAATAATGGCGATCGTCGCCAGTGCTCATTTCAGCGTCAATGAACCAACCAGCAGGTTTGTGATAATATTTCATGACCGCTTTATATGAAGAAACAAAAATATCCAAGTAATCTTCGTCGCCAAACATGAGATAACTTTTCAGAGCGTATTCGTGGAATGAATCTCCGTTTGCGCCGATACCGCCGACAGTATTGACCCATTTTCCAGTTTCTACGTTAATCACGGACCCGAGCAAATTCGTCTGTAAGTTTCTTCTACTCCACAGATCAACGAATGCCTCTTTCGCTTTTATCTCAAACCTATCATCTCCAGTAAGTCTACTTAAAGTCCCAAACTCTAAAGCGAGCGTCCCGATCGCGGCTACGTTTGTTTCTGGTTTCTCTCTAATTGGACCGTGCTTCAAATTCACCCACCCATATGGAAGTTTCGTATTTTTCACTATCGATCCTCCTCCTTTTCTTATATTTATGACATTCGCGTGTTCGTTATCATCAAAGTCATTAAATGATTTCAAGAGCATTTTCCCAAACTCGTGCGCTAATTTCAACAACGACCCGTCGTACTGCTCGTTCTCTCCATCTTTATACATCCCTTCCTCGCCAACGTTCCCAACGCAAATATCTAAAGCATCACCTCTAATAATTTTATTCCCCCCAGCTAACGCGTGCGCGCTCAACAACCCCCCTAACACTCTTATATTCGCCTCGAACACGTTCACTCTCATATCTTCGTTCTTACGCAGACGATCGAGAAAATTCCTCGCTAACCAATCCGCAATCCTCGTGAACTCTGTATAGTTACCGATCACCGCTAACGTGGACATTGACTCAATAGCACTCATCGCTAATCCGTCGTACTCTTTATTAAAATTTTCCCGATCTTCTGGCCCGTTCGCGCCGAGTTCTTGTAAACTGTTCGCAGTCTTCCCCGTGATCGGCTTCAGTTCATCTCCAGGGAACGCCTTTTCCATGTAGTTATCATAGGCATGTTCGAACATTTGTTTCACGCGTGATTCGTATAACCTGTTTCTTTCCCTAAGTTCTTCCTCGCTCGAAACATCTCGATATACCGAGACCGCGGCGGATTTATTCAACACGAAAACGAGCAGAAGAATGAGTAGTCGCGCGCGTATCATCGTTTACGTTTCGTTAGCAAGTGTTAAGAGTACGCCGTTGGATAAGGCCTCAAAGGCACGCGAGAGGACTTCTTCTTCTTCTGTACAAAGTTGTGACGCCCCGAATTTTTCACGCATAAAAGTGAGAGATTTACCAAAAGAAACGCTCATCAGTAAAAGTCTGGAATGTTTGACCAAAGTCGATCGCGATAATTTTCGTGCGCTTAAAAACGAACGTCCGTAAACGAGACAGTAATTAAGCGTACGAGTTTCTCTGTTGCCACGTTCATGATCGGTTCATCGAACGTCCGGAAATCTTTTGGAACGCCATCCGATCAAAGAAGAAACGTCGCAAATGTCTATTCATTATTTTTATCGGTAAACAGGGCACAAAAAAACACGCGCGCAATCGATAGATCCGCTCTCGCGCGCTCTCGATCGTTCAATTTTTATTTCAGAGAGTTACCGAACGCGACGCGCGTTCGTTCGTTCCAGTGCCGATGTTTCATTATATATATATATACATACATACATATCATTTCGAAGACTAAATTTGACTAAATTTGACTAAATTTGACTAAATTTGACTAAATTTGACTCATCGTTTTCGAAGGAACAACGTCACACAAAAACACGAATAACACTATAGAAATATATACTAAACGATATAATAATAATAATAATAATAATGCAAACACGCCAGACGCAGGTGAATAATCCAAAGGCCAATACTACGCAAATGATCAGAGCTGCGAGAGCTGCGAGAGCTGCGCTGACGAGCGCTTCCAGGCCTTTAAAGCAAACAAAAATCGGTCATCTCCATCCACGGCATAATTCGCTGGCGGCTACTGATGCGCAAAATCTCACTCGAGAAAGTTTCTTAATCGGAAGAAAGGCGGTCGTGGTAAGGTTTAGCAAAAGTGCTCATCATGGGCAAAAAGAGCGAACGCGTGCGCATGGAGCGATGGCTAAACCGATGGAGGATGAAGAGCTCGAGTTAAGGTTACCCGAGGACATGCCAGGGTTTGACGATGACTATAGCGCAATCGTGAACAAAGTCGACGAGTTGTTCAAGAGGAGTACGGGCGACGACGACGACGTTCAAGGAGACGGTTTTGATGACGAAGATTTCGAGGATGGGAAACGATACGGTGAAGATGATGAAGATTCTTTTGAGGATGATGAGGATGTCGATGGAGCAGTGCAGACGATTAAGGTTTCCGTGGACGCTAATCCGACGTCGATTAATAACTATGACTTACACCCGATTACAATCGCGGCTCTGAAGAAAAAGGGAATTGAGACTTTGTTCCCGATTCAAGTCGCGGCTTTAAAACCGGCTTTGGAGGGCAGAGATGTCGTTGCAAGAGCAAAGACTGGAACCGGGAAGACCTTGGCGTTTTCGTTGCCAATCGTTGAGAAGTTTTTACGAGAAGATAACCGAGAACAAAAGGACGACGACGGAGAAAGAAGAAACCGTGACAAGAGGCCAAGATGTATCGTGCTCGCGCCAACGAGAGAACTCGCGCAACAGGTTGAGCGCGAAATTTTCTCACTCGCGCCATCGTTTGAGACCTTAACAGTCTACGGCGGCGCGCCAATTCCGCAGCAAGAACAAAAACTTCGTAGAGGCGTTGATTTTGTCGTCGGAACGCCAGGACGCGTGATGGATTTAATTAACAGAGGTTCGCTCGATCTTTCAAGAATTCAACACGTCGTTTTAGATGAAGCCGATCAAATGCTCGCCGTTGGCTTTGAAGAAGACGTGGAGAAGATTTTAGAGGGCGTTCCAGCAAGTCGTCAAACATTTTTGTTCAGCGCGACGATGCCGCATTGGGTTAAGAAGTTGCAAGCAAAATTTTTAACGAACCAAATCTCTATCGATTTAGTCGGTGACGATACTGGAAAGATCAACACTGACGTTGAATTGTTATCGTGCGCGGTTCCATTTGCATCTAAAGCTGCGGTTTTGATGGATCTCGTAACCGTACACGCCAAGGGTAATAAGACTATCGTTTTCGTTCAAACGAAACGCGATGCAGATGAAGTCTGCGCTACCTTAGGCAAGCGCGTGTCCACGGAAGTTTTGCACGGCGACATTGCTCAAGCGCAACGTGAACGAACGTTAAAAAGATTTCGCGACGATAAATTTTCAGTTTTAGTCGCCACCGATGTCGCCGCGAGAGGTCTCGACGTCGATAATGTCGATTTAGTCGTACATTACGAATTACCAACGGAATCGGAATCATTCGTGCACAGATGTGGACGAACTGGTCGCGCGGGTAAGAAAGGCACTGCAATTGCCTTGCACACGGACCGAGAGTTTTACAGATTACGCGACATTAAACGTTTCACCGGTGCTGATATTCGAGAAATCTTGCCTCCAAGCTCTATGGATGTCATGGCCGCTTCTGCGGCGACGTCGGAGCACAGAATCAACGAAGTCGACGATGAAGTTCTCGTATACTTTTTGCCCGCCGCGAAGCAAATGATCCAAAATATTAAACACGATGTAGAAAACGAAGATGACCACGAAAAAATTGAACAAAATGCCGCAATTCTTCTCGCAAAAGCAATGGCCGCACTTGGCGGCCACACAGAAGCCCCTGCGCCGAAATCTTTACTCTCCGGATCTCCTGGACAAGTTACGATGCTTGTTGAAGATTTGAACGGCGATCTTCCTGCGTTTTCAGCTCGCGATTTACTCGCCACGATTGGCGAAAAAGATCGACGATTATCGTCCGGAATTGGAAAAATTACATTTTTCGCCAGAGGCTCTGGGAAGAACGGTGCCGCGTTCGATCTTTCCTCAGAATTTGTTAAAGAAATTTTAGAAATGGGAGATATTGCCGGTTTCGCAGTTTCTAAAGCGAAAGTTTTGCCCGAACTCGCCACTGGTGGCGGCAGCCGAGAAGGCGCGTTTGGCGGTGGTCGCGGCGGTCGCGGTGGAGGTCGCTTCTCCAGAGACGGTGGCGGTCGTGGTGGTGGCGGTCGCTTTTCTAGAGAAGGTGGTCGTGGCGGCGGCGGCAGAGGTCGCTATTCCGGCGGAGGAGGATTTTCTCGAGGTGGTGACCGAGGTTCCGGCGGCGGCGGGTACGAACGCAGAGAATCGGGCGGCTTTGGAAACGACCGAGGAGGCTCTAGCAGTGGCGGTGGTTACGAACGCGGTAACGACAGCAGAGGAAATAATGGATACGAACGCAGAGACCGTGGTGGTCGAGGCTCTTCTGACGGTGGCGCTTATTCATCCGGCTATTCCTCCGGCGGAAGAGGCGGAGGTTACTCGTCCAGAGGCGGAGGCGGTAGCGATTGGTCAATGTCTTAAACCGTCGCAACTCCGTTGAAAATGTCGACGAGGTCGTCGTCGTCGTCGTCGTCGTTGTCTGTATAGATAGATAAATGAATTAAATCATATTAAATTGTGTTGTGTAAATAGATATAATTATTCGAACCATTATCATACGTGAACACGTCATCACGCTAACCGTGCTCTGTCGAGTAAGTACAAATCTATGTATCCTTTCCCTGCTGGCTGTAAAAATCTATAGGTGCTGCTGCTACCCTAAACCCTAAACCCTAAATCACTCATAAAAGTTTCACGGCACGTTCCTTAAACGTTAAAGGTTTGTTCGCGTTTGCATTTGAACACAAGCACGCGAGCGTGAACGTTTACTACTAATCGATCGCGGCAAAAGTGCTCTCGAATAAACACACGGATGTTTACTTCTTCTGCACGACAACGAACTTTTGCGATTAAGAACGAAACGAAAACGAAGCGGAAAAAGACTGCGAAGACGAGCTCTAAACAACAAAACGATAATACTCTTACTAGTAC
>Ga0115001_10000994_pt1 | contig 21646 bp, 16 predicted proteins | sample ArcticOcean_MG_C_12_FD_89869 | JGI IMG/M metagenome (GOLD analysis project Ga0115001, IMG submission 89869) | Marine microbial communities from western Arctic Ocean - ArcticOcean_MG_CB8_130 | ecosystem: Environmental > Aquatic > Marine > Oceanic | place: Arctic Ocean: Canada Basin | collected... | reverse complement strand
CGTATGTTAAAGTACTATCTTTTAAATTCGTAGATGATACAGAAGAAACTGATGTAGTAGTTCCTCCTAATACGGTTGCACAACCAGATGCAACAGAGACTGAAGAAGGGGAAGAAACTGTAGATCCTAATCAGGTTACTATTGACCAGGTTATCAAAGAAGAGGATGATTTAGAGATCCCAACGTTACCAGACACTCTAGAATTAGTACAAGAACAACAAATGGAAGAAGTCGAAGAAGATGACTTTGATACATTTGAATTAAATTAATAAATAAATAAATATGGCAATTAAAAGCAACGCAAGTACTGAATCAGTACAAGGAGAGGGTATGAAATTATACTCTGGATTATCTAATTTTAATATTATTGCAGTGAATCCAACTATGGCTGAACTACATGCATTAGATATTAAAGTTAAATCCGAACAAAATTATACAGTATCGTTTAACAACGTAGACTATAACAAAGTTATTTTCTGGGTAAGAAATGAAGATCTAACTACTAAAGTAGAAATCTTACTTTCTGGAGATATTAGAACTGCTAAGTCAGGAAAGAAGCAGTGGATAAACGGCATTGGCCAATCTACATGGTCTGACGACGCTCCAGCTTATGACTGGTGGAAGAAAGAGGGTGAAAGACATGCTTATATAGGGGAAGAAACTTTAATTCATTTTACTAAAGCTTGGGCTAATGTAGCTAATGGAGATGAAGTAGCTTTTGAAACTATTAAGAATATAGCTAATGGAGATGTGAAAGAAGTTAAAGCTCTTGTTTCTGTATTAAAAGATAATCAAGTTAGATTACTAGTAGGAGTTAAGGATGATAAATACCAATCAGTATATAACAAATATTTTGGTAGAATCAAACCACAAAGAGATGACATGTTTATCAAGATGTTGAAAGATGATTATGGTATGTTTAATTCTGATTTTAATGCAGACCTTAAATGGGGTACTCATACACCAACTATAGATCTAGTAGCTCCAGACGCCTTAAATGAAGATGATGATTGGACTATGCCGGAGAAACCGCAAAACGCAAAACAAACTGCAGAAAGCGACGTTCCGTTTTAATGATCAAATCTCGAAGCAGTGAAGATTATTTACACACTGATGTCATACTTAGGGAAATCTCTGAGTATGACATTTTTGTGTATTATTGTCCAAACTTTAAACAATTAGGCAAGCCTTTCTGTAGTGATTTACGTCAAGATAGAAAACCAACTGCGTCTATAGTGGCTTGGAAAGGCCATTTATTGTATAAAGATTTTGGGTGTTCTGATCACTCATTCAGCTGTTTCAGGTATGTAATGCATAAATATTCATGTGATTTTATGTCAGCTTTGAAAATTATAGATTGCGACTTTAATCTAAATCTAAACTCTAGTAAAGAAGAAACATTATTTACTATGGGAGTTATAGGTATGAGATTAAAACAACCTAAGATCTGTGAAAAATTAACAATTATAAAGAAGAAGAGAAGACCGTTTTCGGAAGAGGATGAAAAGTTCTGGACAAAATACTATATTAGTAAACAAATATTAGTTACTTTTGCCGTTGAACCAATATCTTATTACTGGGTGAACGGAAACAGATTCAGTTGCAAATCAATTACTTATGCGTTTAAGTTTGGACGTCGCTTCAAAATTTATTCTCCTTTAGAGACTAAGTTTAAATGGAGTAGTAATACAAAATCTACTGATATACAAGGTTTAAAGCAACTACCTGATACAGGTAAACAGTTGTTTATTACCTCTTCTTTAAAAGATGTTATGTGTCTTTACTCTGCAGGTTATAGCGCAATCGCTTTACAAAGCGAAATGCAAAATCCTGATGAAAAATTAATAAAAGACTTACATGCTAGATTTGAAGAAATCTTTATTTTCTATGACAATGATTATGATAATGAAAATAACCCTGGACAGACAATGGCCAGGAAAATCTGTGAAAAGTTTAATCTAAGTAATATATGTATACCGGATAAGTATGAGTCGAAAGACCCATCTGATTTGGTAGTAAATGTTGGTTCACCTAACATTTTAAAACATATAATAAATGAACAGACAAGATGTAATTAAATTTCTAAGAAATAAGACAGGTTATTTAAAGAAAGGAAACCAATGGATAGCTGATAAGCTAAGTATTGATTTATCTTTAGCTACTGAATGTAAAAAAGAAGTAGCTGCAGATACTTATAAAAAGTGCAAAAACAGTGCGCAAGAGTTCACAAACGAGAATATAAATGAGATTAATGATAATGGCTTTAAACAGCATTTATCACAGATCGGACTAAAACTGGAAGATGTAAAATCTGTAAAGTTTTGGCAAACTAGCAAAGGTGATAGTAGATACTCAGTAGTACCATTGAATCAATGGCATGAGTTAGATTCAGAGAAGAACGCATTTCTGGACGCAGTAAAACACAAGTCACCAAAAGTCAGTAAATATTCTTATAAACCAAAGACAAGCGCTTCTCTAGGTGTATTATCCCTGCCGGATATACATTATGGTAAGATTACGGGTGAGGGCCCGGAAGCTATAGAAGAGCACTATATGGATATAGTAATGGAGCTATGGGAAAAATCGAAAGGTTCAAACATAGAGCAGTTATTAATGCCTATAGGTAATGATGGTATGAATTCGGAAGGACTGAGTAAAGCAACTACTGCAGGAACACCACAAGATGATTATATGGGATGGAGACAATCTTTTAGAGGCTATTGGCAACTAATGGATACAGCTATTACATGGTTATCTAAAAAAGTTCCAGTTAAAGTTGTTATTGTACAAGGGAATCATGATTTTGAACGCATGTTCTACATAGGGGAATTATTAGAATCTAGATATGCTAATAACCCTAACATTGAAGTCGACAATTCACTTAATGAAAGAAAGTACTACCAGTATGGATCTAATATGTTCTTAAATTTTCATGGAGATAAGGTAAAAAGACAAAATATACCTTTACTTATGGCTACTGAAGAACCTATTATGTGGAGCACTACTAAGTTTAGAGAAGCTTTAGTAGGGCACATACATAAAGAGTTAGTAGATGAAATCATGGGGACTAAAGTCAGACATATTCCAAGTATATGCGGTAATGATGAATGGCACAAGGGTAGAGCATATGTAGGAACCCAACGTGTTGGACAGATGCATATTTATCACTTTGACCGTGGGTATGAAGGTATGTTTCAAGTAAATGTACTAGACTAATGGCGTGGAAAAAAAGATCGAAGGGTCGTTCAATGATCAAATCAAAGAAAACGTCATACAATGGGATAGATTTTCAATCCTTATTAGAAAAGAGTATGTATAAAATGCTACATGAGTCTGAGATTCCTGTAGATTATGAGAAACACTCTTTTACAATATTTGATGCGTTAGTATATCCACAAGCATGCTATGAAGGAACAGCAAAAAAGTTGTATAATAAAGGGTCTAAGGTTAGACCTATTACTTATACTCCTGATTTTGTAGACCCTAATGGTAAATGGATTATTGAAACTAAAGGATATGCAAATGAATCTTTTCCTTTGAGATGGAAGCTCTTTAAACGTCATCTCAAAGAAAATAACCTGACTTATGTCTTATTTATGCCGAGGAACAGGGCACAGTGCTTAGAAGTATTAGAGTTAATAAAACAATTATAAACTAAAGGGATCCGAAAGGGTCCCTTTTTAATTAAACAAAAATTATGTCACAACTAGTAAGCCCTTGCTGTGGGGCAGAATACACAGATAATAAAGATGAGGGAGGCAGTTTTTGCTGTAACTCAGAAATAAAAAATGGACTTTGTAGTGAATGTAAAGAGCATGCAGAACCTGAAGAAGGATTTGTATGTGAAAAATGTGAAGAGTTCTTTGAAGATAGTATAGAAGAAACCGAGTATAAACAGCAAATGCAAGAATCTCACGACGAGGATCGAGCTGATGCAAAAAGAAAATACAATGAATAAAGAAAAAGATCAATTAAGTAGAATATCAAAAACATTGATATTTAGTGAGCCGTTTTATGGTATCTTTCTAATAGGACTAAACAAAGTCTTTAGAAAAGATTTACCTACAGCAGGTGTTAGTAAGAATGGTATAGGCATGCAGTTAGCTATTAATGCAGAATTCTTTTTAGATCTATCGGATAAACATCAACAGGGTCTATTAAAACATGAGTTATTACATATAGCTTTTGGACACTTGTTAATGAGGGATAGGTATACTAACTTTAAACTTTTTAATATTGCGGCGGATATGGAAATCAACCAATATATAGATGCAGACATGCTGCCAGATGGAGGTATTACATTTGCAACATTCCCTGAGCTAGACTTACCCGTTAAAGCCGGTACTGATGTTTACTATAAACTACTAGAGAAGGATTGTGATGGTAATGGAGGTGGAGAAGGTACATGTCCAAACTTAGAAGAAATGTTAGGTAATAAAGGAGCAGGTAAACCAGGAGGTGATGATGATTCTCACAAAACTTGGACTGAAATTGAAAACCTTCCCGAAGCTGATAAGAAGTTAGTTCAAAAACAATATGAACATCAGATGAAGGAAACTGCAGATGTTATACAAAAGAAGCATGGAGCCATTCCAGGAGAGTTGAAAGAAGTTTTAGAGAGACTATTTAATGTAGAGCCTCCTAAATTTAACTGGAAAGCATATCTAAAAAGATTTATTGGAGGTGCTAGTAAAGTATATACAAAGAAAATCAGGAGAAAAGAGAATAAAAGATATTCTGCTAATCCTGGTATGAAGATTAAATTCAAAAATCATATATGTGTTGGAGTTGATACATCAGCATCTGTTTGCACAGATGAGTTAAAAGAATTTATGAATGAAATATATCATATGCATAAAACTGGACATCAAATTACAGTAGTTCAATGTGATACAGAGATAAATGATATATCAGACTTTAAACCTAATCAAGATTGGGATATTAAAGGTAGAGGCGGTACATGCTTTCAACCTGTAATAGATCATTATAACGAGCCTGCTAGTAACTACACAGCTCTTATATATCTAACAGATGGAGAAGCATACGTACCAGATAACTGTCCTCAAAATGCTTTATGGGTACACAGTTCAAAAAGTAATATAAACAATGACCTTCCGGGGTTAAAAATCAAATTAAATTAAACAATTAAACAATTAAACAAATGAGCGAAGTAAATTTAAACATCGATGAACTACAAGATTTTGTAGGTCATATTATTAGTAACAACAGATTCTTACAATCTAACGGTAAGAACCCGGTAGCGGTAGAGGTTGTTGGAGAATCAGGAATTGGAAAGACCACTTCTGTAATGACTATGGCTAAAGACCATGGATTAGACGTAGTAAAATTAAATCTAGCTCAGATCGAAGAGTTAGGTGATTTAGTAGGTTTTCCTATTAAACAGTATCAAATGTATATAGAAGTAGCTGGTAAGAAGAAAGGTAAATGGGTAGATGAGATTGCTGTACAGGCTCATGCTACTAAAGGTTATTTAACTACTGGTAAATCTAGAATGGGGTATGCAGCACCTGAATGGATTGCTGATAAAAAAGACGGAGGTGTATTAATTTTAGATGACTGGAATAGAGCTGACGTAAGATTTATTCAAGCATGTATGGAATTAGTAGACAGACAGACTTATATTTCTTGGAGTCTTCCTAAAGACTGGCATATTATATTAACTGCTAATCCTGACAATGGAGATTATATGGTTAATAGTGTAGATTCAGCTCAAAAAACTAGGTATATAACAGCTAACTTAAAGTTTGATGTAGATGTATGGGCTAGATGGGCAGAGTCTGAAGGGTTAGATTCTAGATGTATTAATTTCTTATTATTACACCCAGAATTAGTAACACAAGAGACTAATGCTAGATCTATATCTACGTTCTTTAACAGTATATCAAGTATACCTAAGTTTAACGATCAATTACCTTTAATTCAAATGATTGGTGAAGGGTCCGTAGGTAATGAGTTTGCTAGTATGTTTACTACTTTTATTAATAATAAATTAGATCTATTGGTAACACCAAAAGAGTTATTATTAGGAGAAGGAGAAATTCTTAGTAAATTATCTAGAAGTACAGGTACTGGTGATAGTTATAGAGCGGATATTGCAAGTATATTAGCAACTAGAGTTTCTAATTTTGCAGTTGTATATTCTCAAGATAATACAATTACACCTAAGATTAATGAAAGAATAACAGATCTATGTACTAAGGATTACTTTACTAATGATTTAAAATATTTAGTAGTAAGAACTATATTCAACGGTAATAAAAAGAAATTCTCTAAATTAATGATGAACCCTGAGATAATTAAAATGACAATTAAATAAATTAAAAAATGGAAAAAATAAAAAACGCATGTAAATATATAGGAACATTAATAGGTATGCTATTTATGATTCTTTTAGAAGTTAGGCCCTTTGTTGTATTAATAGCCTACTCTGTATACTCTTATTTAACACACTCTATAGAAAATACTTTAGTATTTCTATTAGTAGCATTGTTTTTATATATCAAAGATAGGTTTGATTATTTAGATGGTGCAATACTAGATGAGAAATTAGATAAAGAATAATTATGGCAAGTAAAACAGTATTCCAGGACATAGATCCTGGAGCTGTTTCTACTTTAGGTATTGTAGATCAGGTAAACGTAGGTATACCTTACAAATACTCAGTAGAGACAGTTTTATTAACAGAGGATACCACAGCATGGGTAAATATAGCAGATTTATTTGAAAGAGAAACTATAACAGATCTTACACAGGTATCAAAAGCATTTGTACTACCTTCCTGTAGTATGCCCGTAGATAGAGTTAAAGCTCTATTGAAAGAGCATAAAGTGACTATAACAAATGATTATGAAAAAGCTGATGTTATTATAACTCATAATAGTATAGAACAACATACAGATTCAAATTCTTATCCACATAATATTTTAAAAACTAAAATGTTTTGTCAAATTACTGGTGGGTATTTTTTAAATGATAATAGAACTTATGTTGAAGATTATCATACATCTACTGGAAATAATTGTGTAGCAACTGACGCTAATGTTGATGGTGATTATTTTCATAATTGTAATTATACCTCTATGCCTCATGTTTCTTACTTAATCCCTGGCTTAACTATTAACTTAGGAGCTAAAATTAAAAATAAAGAAGTTCAAGTTATTAATGCAGAAACAGTAGATAACTTATCTGCTACTAAGCAAGACTTAACAGATTCTTTATTAGAAGATTTAATAGCAATGCTAAGAGGAGGCAGTGAAGAGCAAGAAATTGGACTAAGTTTAGTCCCAACCATTAATTCAGAAACGAATGTACATCTAGTATGGCAATTATATCAAACAATTAATGACGGATATTTCAATAAAGACAAAGCTTTAAAATACTGGGAAAATACAAACGATGTAAGAGATAGATTTTATACTTCAAATGCTACAGAAGTACTTGAGAGAGAACATAACAGAGGAACGTTAGATAAAACATCTTTTAAGTATATAGAACTACTTTGTAGGAATGATATAAGTATAAGAGAGAAATCTATCTTTGTATTTAAAGTAAGAGTAGCTCCAGAATATAGACATTACTTAACAAATTAAAAATTAAAAAAAATGAACAAAATACAATATTCAAGGATCACCTTTAGAACTGATTCTAGCTCCAGTAGTTCTAAGATCGTAGGTGTAGAATTTAGAAACAAAGAATGCGTGTTAGGGGAGCAGTTAGGCCCGGACTTTAATAGTTCTTTAGGAGATATATTAGAAGTTGCTAGCAATAAACAAGTAGATTTTAATAAATCTAAAAGTATATATAGATTTCCTCATCTTGCATTATCTAGAGATCGAGTAGCTATATTAAAAGATAAATATGGTACTAAAGTGTTACGAGATAGAGATAAAGCAGATTTATGGGTTATATCTGATAAATATTTAGAAAGTTTAACTAAATATAGATGGGCCATAACTTTGTTTCCTGCAGATCTTTTCTTTAACGAGATACAAAAGAAAAAATCAGAATTTAGTGAAAGTACTTTTGCATCTTTAATGGAGTATAAAGTATCACTTATAGATCTAACACCTGACGATATAGAAATTAAGAATTATATAGAATTAGATACATATTTTTATGGGAGCGACGTAGTGGAAGAAATTAAGAAACCACTAGATCCGTATAAATTAAAACTAGACAGTGGAAACTATCTCACAGAAGATTCTTTAGAAGAGTATAGTATGCTTAAGGATAATCTAAATAAACTTGCAACAGATGTTATAATTAATACTGCAACAGCTGAGGATTCAGTAGCTTTAGATTTTGAAAATTATATTCAAATAGATAAAATGCTTCAAGGAAATACAGAAGATATGAATGTAGCGATGACTCTTATGGCTAATTGTAAGATAGAAAGCTCTAAGACATGGCTGAGTATATTATTTTATGATAATTCATATTCTATGAGAGGTAATAAAATGTGGAATCAAGTAGCTTTTAAAACTCTTAAAAAGATGTTTGATAAGTATGTGAATACTTCTAGAAATAATTATTATAGAGATATAAATGATATAAAATTCTTAACTTCCAGCCTTGTTAGAGATGGTATTTTAAACTCAGAGGCAGAAGAGATGATGCTAGATAGGGCATATAAATGTATAATGAATTATATGAATTCGCACGGAGATACTAAAATTCTCCTAGATAGAAAAGATATTAAACTAGACGTTATAAAAGTCGCTGAGAAGAGTGACTTGGTTGGTGATGTAGCCGGCGCTCTTGTTTAATTGATGCATAGAAGGGAGAGGTATGGAAGAGATCCTACTAAGACAACGTCACCTCCCCCCAATATGTTTAGTAATAATAACAATAAATAATATATATGACAACACTAAAAACGGGCACCGTCGCCCTTATAGACGGAGATAGCCTTATTTACTTTGAAATGGGTAAAGAAACGTTAGAAGCAGCCTTGATTGGTATAGATAATAGGATACACACAATGTTAGAGAAATGTAATACTAATCAATACGCTGGATTTTTAACTCAAGGTAGATGTTACAGATACCAACGAGCAACAACTAAGCCTTATAAAGGTAACAGAAAATACGGTAACAAGCCTATTATATTCCCTGCAATTAAAGAGTATCTAAAACAAAAATGGGGATTTACCTATATATCTGAATATGAAGCTGATGATCTTGTAGCTATCTATAGAGAAGATTGTGAAGGGCACATTATATGTTCTCCTGATAAAGATGTATTAAAGCAAGTAGCTTCTGTACATTTTAACTATAGAACAGCTGAGAAAATAGGTACAACTAAGATGGATGGTGAAAAGTTCTTATGGAAACAAATGCTTATGGGAGATAGTACTGATGGAATTCAAGGTATACCTAAGATAGGTGAGAAAACTGCAGATAAATGGTTGTCAGAAATTAAAGCTAAAGAAATGCCTGCATTTGTATTAGATAAATATATTGAAAAGTTTGATATACATGAAGGAGTACATAGATTCTCTGAAACTTTTAAACTTGTATATATACTAAAGACTAAAGCTGAAGCATTCTTAGAAACTGGAGTAGCAATACCTAACTTAGTTATTAATACGGCAGAGCCTAAAACAGAAAATGACCTATGGGGATAAAGAGTAAAGAATTAATATTCACCCCGGTAGATGCGCTGTCTTTTAGAATAACAGGAGGTACGTCAACTTTAGAACCTCATAAATCTGAAGATATTATACACGCTTTAGAAGGACCTGAAGGTTTACATATTACACTAGATTTAGCTGTAGAAGTTAAAAGACATTGGTATATTGTAAATAGTATTAAAGAAGAAGTTATTGGTAATGTGGTTTCTTACAAATTATCAATGGCAGAGAGAACTAAAAGCTCTACCTTTCTAATGCCAATGATAGGAGGAGATAGATCTCTATTTTTCTGGAACTCTTTGTTTGTAAATTGTCATTTATATAAAGAAGACGATAAATATTATATAGCTCTAGTTTATAGATTCTCTTCGGATCCTTTATTTATAAAGTTTGAACAAGCTGTTAAAAAGTTTGAGTCTTTTTCAAAAGTTTTAGATCCTGATCCTACTTATGTTGTATTTATATTAAATATACCTATTAAGCAAAAAAGAAATTTTAATAAATTTCTAAAAGGTATGTACTCTCAAATGTCTCAGAGGTATAAAGATCAAATAATAGAATTTCATGACTTTAATTTGAAAGGAGTAACAGCTCAAGTTTTATATAAACAAAAAGCTAGGAGAAAATTTCTAGAAGACTTGTTAGAATGCGACTTACCTGAAAATTCAGAGTTGTTAAGTATAATAGATATGAGTAAGGAAATGTTAAATATGGATAAATATATTAGAAAAAATAAATACATAGGATTATGAAAATAGGAGATAAAGTAATATTAGTACAAACTACAGAACACTATTCACGAGGAGTAGTAGGTAGCACATATAAAATAGTAGACATACTTAAAACTGAAATAAAGTTATGCTCTGGAGTAGATCCAGATCTTTCACATTGTTTTTATACACATCCAAACAATGTTATGAACTCTAGTGTAACAAGTTCAACAGGATCAGACTATGATATAGATAAACCAAAAACAGAGAGCGAGGCCTTTGCAGCCGATTTAGATGCAATGATAAAAAATATAACAGATCTCTTAAAGAGTAAAAACAAAGCATATGGAAACAGTGCGTTAAAGCCAGCTAAGATATTTAGTCAGCTTGACGCTACGGAGTCTTTATGCGCAAGGATAGATGATAAGTTAATGAGAATAAAAAACCGAGGAATTACTGACGCTACAGAAGATACTGTAGATGATTTAATTGGTTATTTATTATTGTTAAAAATGTCTATGTAAAATAAAGGTGGGCCTCATGGGTCCACCTTATATTTTTTTGCACTGGCCTCTTTACGACTGAGATTACTTAGATTTTATTCTATCAAGCTCCCTTTCTAAGAATTCAACTTTCATTTTTAGACCTGCAGCTTCTACTTTAACTCTCATTAATTCTTCAGTCTGTTCATTTTTATCTTTTTCTAATCTTTCGACTCTAGCCATTAGGTCATCTCTATAGATATTCTGCTCAGACTTATCCTCTTGTTGCTTCTCTCGTTTATTACGAATAAGAAACTCATAGAACTTCCAACCGCCTGCACCAAACAGCACAGACACTGTAGTAATAATGATTGTAGTTAAGTTTTCGCTCATGATAATGTTTTATGTAAGATTTCTTTTTTTACTTTAAATAAAATCCAAACCCACATTGATGCATACCAACAAGTTATGAGTATGTTTTTAGCATCTATAAAAGTAAAAGGCTCGCCACCACCAAAAATATCCACTAAGTATCTTATTGTTGAAAATAAATAAATAATTAAATAATATGTAATAAATCTAGCAAGCCACTTTTTATTATGCAAAAAGATCATCATACCTACACTACCTATTAAATATGAAAAATACAACCAATATGTGTACGGCTGTCCTTCTGCTTCCCAATAAGATAATGATGTCCACAGAACCATATTGTTTAAAATATCACTAGAGACCCACATAAAAAGTAAAGGTTCAAAATCAAAATAGATCAAGGTTTCCTTTATTTTCCGTAAGTATCTTTTTATTAGCATTACATTAAAACTTAGCGCTCTTATCTTGACTATAGATCTCAGCAGCTTTAACAAGACCATTTATTCCCGGAAAGAATTTAAATGCATAATATCCTCTAGCTGATTTATCATTGTTAGAATCTTGTCCAAAAACGTCATCGGTAAATTGATCTAAAGAATTTGCTACTAAATTTATAAGATTTGTACCTAAACTTACTAATGGTACAGACGTTGATCTACTATTCATAAATTCTCTAGGATCTATAATAACTGCAGTTTCTCTGTATATTCTATTTGTAACTGCATATAATTTACGTCCAATCCAAGTTTGTCTAATATCAACCTTACCGTCATCGTCCCAATCACCTCCCATCATCATGATAATCATCATAAGTAAAGCCACGGCTCTTATTTCTCCTACTGCAGCTCTCATATTAGCTCTTTTCAAGTCTATAAACTTTTCAAATAACTCTTCTTTTTCTGCTTCTGTCTCGTATTCAAACTCAGGATTACCCTCTTGTTCTAGTATAAACTTTTCGAATTCAAGTTTAGCTTTACCTTCTTTTATTTTAAAACTGTTAGACATTCCAAATGTAGCCACATCTGTTGCAACACGTAATAGATCTCCACCAATTGCGCCTAGATAATTATGCATATGAACTTCTTGATCTAAAGCTTGTTCAGGAGAGATGTCAGCCCCAAAATTACTCCAAAAAGTATTATGAGTTCCTTCATCAAAATGCTCTAATATATAATTATACCTAGTTCTTCCAAACCTTTCCATAGCAATCCCTGGTAACCAAGACTTATAATGTAATAATAATCTACCACCCAATATTGAGTTAATTCTCATTTTATCATCATCAGACAGTGTCCCTTTAACTTTATCGGATACTGCTCTAATTTTATTTCTAATACTTCTAAAACCTTTATCATCTAAACCTTCAATCTTAGTTGTATACCTGTCTATGGCTGCATGTCTTTTCCATTTAGGATTTTCTTCAAACTGCATAGTCTCCCATATAGATTTAGTACCTTCTGGTAACTCTGCAAGTCTTTTTACTTTCCCATTCTCATCTATACCATAATTCATAGCCATAGCAGCCGAAGCTACTGCGTCTATAGCTCGATCTGCAGACATTAACATTATAAACCAATTCTCTCCTGTTAAATGTTTACTTTTATAGTTTGCAGATAACTTATTACCTACAATACCAAACTTATCATCTTGGTATACATCTAAATGTTCTACTAATGCCCTCATTTTAGGATCTGCTGATACTAAAGATTTTTGAGCTGCTAATAAATTCGCTTTAGTTATAAAAATACCTTTAGCTGCTTGTAGTTGTAAACTTATCATACCTGCACCTAAAGCACCTAATGCTACCGGGGCTTTTAATGCTAACATAGAAGTAGAATGATACTGTTTTAGACCCAGTAAAGTTTTATTAACACTTATATCCCTTCCAAAAATATTTTTACTTCTATCTTTAGTTTTTAAAGATTGTCCATATAAATACATATTAACGAAATCAGAAAACATCTCAGAATTACTGTTCTTCATAACTTCCTGCACTTTACCATTAACATCTCTTAATATTTTAGATGTATTTCCTCTTGGTATTTCAGTAACTAGATTATCTGTTAAAAGAGTTTCCAATAACATTATATCATCTACTACTTCAGTATTATACTGATATTCCATTGCAGCTTTACCCAGTAAAAATAAACTTTTACCTAAATCTTTAGATTTTAAACTTGAATCTTTATTTCCTATAGAGTCTACTAATTGTGCTATATACATTTTAGGTATAGTTCTAATAGTCTCACCTGTATTAGGATCTATCTTACCTAAACTTACATCATGTTCTCTAATCTGAAGGTTATCAAAGAAAGCCTCAGTTATATTATTCATGTTAAATCCTTTTTGGACTAACACATCTAACATATCTGCATGCACATTAGCTGTGAACCCTCTAGATAACTTCATACCAAACATATCTGAAAATTCTCTAACTTTCTGTATATGAAAATCATAAAAATCTTTTAGTTCTGGTGTATTTTGTATTTCTCTATACTCAGAAGTCATGTATTTTTGAGTAGACTCTTCTTTAACTTTTAAAAAGTATATTCCACCATTATTTATAGATGCAGTTTTAAAATGATTTTTAACATCATACTTTTTATCCCATAAAAGTTTTTGTTTTGTCCACTCAGATTTTTCATATGTTTTTTCTACTCTTGTGTATGCATTTTTTCTCCACTTAGCAAATTCTTTTTTATAATAATCTTCATCTATTTCATAGTTAGCTTGCATCCACTTATGATCGTCAGACTCTAAAGCTTTTTTTCTTAAAGACCAAAACTCTGCACTGTACTTAGCCCATAAAGTACCTGTTTCTTCGTTTAGTATTTTATCGTAGACCTTAACTCCTGAATACCCGTTATTTTCTCCCCAAGCAAGTATAGCTTCTTGTTTATCGTATATCTCCTCTGCTAGAGCTTTAGTAGATCTATTTTTAAGAATCCTAACACTATCCATAGTCTCCCATAAAGTTCTCATAAATGGATTAGACTGTTTAGATAAACTTACCAGATTAGATGTACCAAATCCTATTTGAGTATTAAAAGTTCTTAATCCTCTTACTCCCTGGTTCGCTGCAACTTCTTCACCTCTTTGTACTAATTTTTGTTCTATTGTAGTAGCCATTGAGTTAATAATAGGGCCAACCGCTTTTTTAATCTCGAAAATCTTTTTATTAAATTCTTTATCTTCTTTAAATTCTTCTAATTTTAATAGTGTCTCATAAAATTTTAAATCCTCATATAAATCTAAAAGTTCTCTATTACTTAGATAGTCAGGATTAATGCTACCATCTGCTTTACGCCTTTCATCTATACTGACTTTTTTCTCTGCTTTTTTTAATGCCTTATTAGCCTCGGTAAGTACATACCCTAGATCTTGTTTTACTTGTAACTTTCTAATAGCCATATTAATAACTTTAAGCCTATCATTTAAAGTATCTCTTTCAGCCCCTTTAGAATCTTGCATTTTTCTCTTTATATTCTCTCTTCTGTAAATCTGCGTTTTAAGAACTTTATTTAAAGAGTCATAATCTGTCATCTCATCTGCTACAGGTATCTGTTCTAAATATACACTCATATCAGATCCCATTTGAATAGTATCTACTTTAGCAGTTATCATTTTTTTATTCTTATCATATTTATATCTAATATGAATAGGAACAATTCTAGACTTTCTAACTTGAGTTATACCATAATGATCAAGTAACGTTTTTTTGTATGCTGATAATTGTATATGATATGTATCCATTTTAACTAAAAACGGGTCTTCAACTAAGTTAAATCCTTTACTAGTTTTTTCTACATATCCTCTATCGCCTCTCTTCATAGCTGGAGATACAAATTTCCAATCATATATATCCGCAGTATTATCACTATATACTACAAGTAAATCTATAGTACCTGCATACTTCTTATCAGGGTTGTGTACTAATTGCTCTGCTATAATAGTAAACTTTCCGTCTTTATTTATCTTAGTCTGAACAGCTTGAGCTGCCTTTAATATCTTACCTACTTCTTTACTTATAATATCAAATTGCTTAACATCAAAAGGAGATCTTTTTTGTATAGCAGATAATCCTCCATCTTTTTTAGATAATGTATGATGCTCTATAATTTCTTGAATAGTTAAATGTCCTGCAGTTCCGGTCTCCATTCTAATCTTAGCTACAGAATCTTTAATGTCTCTTTCCTCTTGTGTCTCTATTTGTTTGTATCTAGATTGTTTTTTATAAAAATATTTCTTAACTTCATCTGATACTCTTCCTTTAACAACCGTTCCTTCATACTTAGTACCAGGTAAACCTACATACCTTTCAACACTATCTTCTCCTGGTTCAACTATCCATTTTTGTTTTATACCGTATTTTTCAGCTAATACTCTTTTAGACTCAAAAGACTCTCTAGTCTCTTTAAGTTTATCTAGAGTATTTGCATGTTTAGATACATCCTCTTCTAACTGAAACATAAAAGTATCTTCAAAACTTACACCAGCTGCATCGGTGTCCTTCATAGCAGTTTTTATCTCCCTTGTTATTTTAAGTGCTTCTGCATACTCTTCATTAAACATTATATCTGCAGCTCTAGTGTAAGGATCTAAAGAATACATACTTCTTACTATTTTATTCCAAAGCTCAAAAAATGAATTTAATGCCTTTTCCCAAAAAGAAATATCAGCTTTCGTACTTTCTAATGCTCCCCCCTCTTCTCTTCTTAGTATATGTGTTACTATGTTTTTAACCATAGACTCTTTAAGTAAAAGATTGTCTAGCTGCTCTCCTTCATATTGTTCAGAGTATTTATCAAAATATGTAGAATCGTATGATGGATGTCTAGAGTCAGTCATTTTTCTATACTCCTCAGAAGATTTGGTTTTTCTTACTAAGTCTCTATATAAAGACTTTAATTCTGGAGATGCTTTAGAAGACTTACTAAGTGCTTCTAGAATGTCTACTAACATATGTGCAGATTCCTCAGTTAATGTATCAACCTTTTTAGAATCCTTAACTACTTCAATAATAGCTCTTGCAATATTTGCTCTTGCTATTACATCTGGATTATCCTCTATTTCATCTACAAGCCTTAAATCTACTCCTATCATTTTTAAGAACCCGTTCATTTTTTGATCCAACTTAGTTAAATCTTGTACAGTATCTTCTTCTTCTTTTTCTATTTCCTCTATTTGTTCTACTACAGGAGAAACTGATACTTCTCTCAAAAGCATTTCAAAAGTGTTTATAGCATGCAGTGTAGGCTCACCATTTAAATCAACAGATTCTAATATACTGTTAGGAGAAGACTCAAACTCAGGAGTAAAGGCTCTTAGATATGATGTTTCTACTTCTTTAATAGTTCTCTCTGTATTCTTAAGATCTGTAAATAGTTTAGAAGGTTTACCATTTAATGCCTGCGCACCAATTATAGATCCTTTTTTGTTATATAGTATTCTACACATATTTATTTAGTTTTACATTTATTTTGATCCTTTACTTCTTGAACTTCTCTGTCTAAAGATTCTTTATTAATAAGTATAGATTCTAAAGTGTTTGCTCCTTGCTCTTCAAATTCAAAAGAGTTAGCTTCTTCTATAGACTCATCTTCTAATGCTGAATAACCAGCTTCTATAGTAGATATTTCATAAAATCTATTATTCTTAGATGCAAAGTTAGTAAGTTTATTGAAACTCGCAAATGTTTTAAACCCTACTAGTTTAGCTAAATCTTCTAGAGCTTGTACACCTTTAGATTCTATTCCAAACATTTCTCTTATTTTAGAGTCTGCTAAAAATTTCTTTTTGCTAAATGATCCAATAGATATAAACTTGACGTGCGCATTATTAGATAGAACATAGTCTCTACCTCCTAATCCATCTCTGTTATAAGCTATAAAAGTACTTCCTTCACTAGAGGCTATCCTAGAAACTGTGTAGTCATTTAATTTTAACTGTTCTACAGATGCTTTTTTAGAATTAGCGTTTATAACTGTCGTAGAAGCGTTTATTTCTAGTAATTTACCTTTAATTCCTCTTTTTGGTATTTCCACAAACATATGCTTACCATCAATAAATTGTTTTTCAAATAATTTCTTTTCGAATATATCTGTACTTTTAATACCCGCTTTTACTTTCTCTTTAAATTGAGTTAAAACTATGTATTGATTACTATAAGGAAGACTTATCATACCGGCTTTGAATCCTTTTTTATGTTCTGCATTTCTAACTGTTTCAGTTCTAACAACTGAAGGGTCATCCCAACTGTTCATTATAAACTCTCTATGTATCCTATCTAATTTAGACTCTGTGATATTTTTAACATCTGCTAAATCAAAATAAGGTTTAGTAAATTTTAAAACTTTATCAGTAGGTAGTATATGTAAAAAAGCAGAAGGACTATATGTATACCCAGATTGTAGTACACTGAATTTTATAAGATCAGATGCTATTTGTGGATATAACTGCTCTAGTTCTTCAAATGCATCAGCTAAAAGATTCATATCATACACATTCAACCGTTTGTTCATAAGATTCAAACTATCAACTGCGTAATCTACATGTGTAGGATCTACAAAAGATTGTAATACTGGGTAAAACTCTTGTATTAATAAATTATTTGCAAATCTAGGGTCCTTACGCATATTGGCAATTCTTCTAGGTAAACTCTTAGGACCTTGGAAAAGAGACTTAGTTTCTTCATTTATTGTTTTATAATCTAGTTTAGTTGTATGTAATACATAAGCACTTAAGAAGTTATCAAATTTTTCTATAGATTTCACGGCGTCATTCTTAGTAATAAAAGAATCACTTACAATCTTCTCATAAATAAGACCTTCTACAAATTCACTTATAACTTTATTAGATTTATAGTCTAACTCTTCATACATTCCAGGTGTAATATCAAATAATCTTCTATAAGAAGCTATCATATTAGATCGTACTCCAGGTATTATAGCGTTAGTAACCATACTTGACTTATTAATAAAGAAAGAGTTCTCATCAACTACCCTATTCATCATTTTAATATATGCAACCTCAGCAAAATTCTTTAATCTAGACGTATCATAATTTGTAGACTGAGTAAGCATAAACATTTCGTTTGCATTATCCATATATCTTAAGAAGTCCTCAAATATCTGAGCTTGTACTACTTTTCTTTCAGCATTAATAGGCTGAGAGAAAGAGTCCATACTCATTCCAATCATATCTTCTAGTAAATTATCTTCCAAAGCTAGTTCTATTTGTGGTACAGATCCTAATTTTTTATAAATATCACTAATTATAGATATATTACTTTTAAACCCAGAACTTGCCATCAAATGAGAAGCTTGATTTTCTGATTTTTGTTTAACATACTCATCTATAGAAGGCTGAGACATAAATAATGCAACAGTCTCTAAAGGAACACCTGCTCTTAATAATAACATATGAACAGGAGCTAATTCACTACCAGCATTTATATCAAATACAAAGTCATCTTTAGTTACATCCACATATCCGGTTATATACATACCAAGAGACTCACTAATATATCTTTTACCTAGTATATCTTTAGATCTAGACATAGATACAAGTTCTGACTCAGATAATCCTGGAAAATTAAATCTAACATTACCATGCTCTTCAGAGAAATAGTCAGGATTTACAGATAATCCAGCTCTCTGTGCTTTTGCATGATGTGTAGAATTTACAGCTACAATACCTGTACCTCCTAGTCCAGATTGCATTCTATATGTAAGTTTTACTATATTACCAATGCTTAGGGTATCTATTACATCTTCTTCTAAAGCTGTGCCTTGTTTAACTGCTCGTATATCTGAAATATTCTCTGCTAACCCTTTTAATACACCCGCACCTACTGGATTCATAAGCTGAGCAAAAGATACAGGATGTAGTAAAATATCACTCATTAGATCTTGCAACTCATTTTGTAAGGCAGCCTTAGTATTCTGATCTGTAATAGATAATGTAGAAAATAAAGGTAATAAGTTTGCATCTATTTCTTTTATCTGCTCTCTTAATTGTTTTATAGCTTCTATTAACTTAGGTTTAGTACCTCCCGCCTCATCAAGCCTTTCGTCATGTATTATTATAGATGCCAGTTTATTTCTAGCTTCTTTAAGAGCAGCTTTATTTTTTTTCTTATCTTTATTTAACTCTCTTATATTTTCAACTGCTTCTTTGTATTCAGGTATGTCTATAGCAGATTCTAATATATCATCTAATGCTCCTATAGCAGAGAAAGTATCGTCATAAGTTTGTATCACTTCTAAGTAGCTTTCTTTGTTTGTAATCGCTGCAGTAGTTCTAACTAAATCTTTTAATGTAGATATGTAAGAAGAAAACTCTGATGTTCTCATAGTTTCTAACCTTTTAGCTGCATCTTCATCAGTAAGCTTGTAATTAGCTGAGATTTTTTTTATTAAACCTTTCTCTACTTTATAATTAGGAACATATATAGTCATTTTATCAATATCATAATCGGCCCCGGCTTTTCCAACCATTTCAGTTGGGACTATAACAGCGTCTCCAGCGGTCTCAGGTAAAAATCCTACAATCTCTATAGCATCAATTGAATTAAGACCCTCAGTAGGTATTCTAAATCCTATAACTTCTAATAATTCAGATTCTCCTACCTTAAAACCATTTGCATTAAATATACCTTCACTAGTTATAGTAAGGCCCTCTCCTAAAAATTCTTTAAAGAAGTGTGGTAAATATACCTGCATCCTAAGAGTAGTTTCCCCGGCTTTTCCTGTAGGTTTTCTGTAAAACTTAAGCTTTTGAAGAGACTGTCCAGGAAGCATACGTTCATACTCTCCTTGCTTTAAAGCTCTAGATCCTACTTCAAATCCTGTAGACGATTGTAACACAGCTAGAGTTCCGGGCATTTTCCTTTTTATAACAGAACTAGTTGCAATAGAGTATAACATAGTCTCTATCTTTGTTTTGTCGTAAACTTGATTTATGTGTTTATTATCAGAGTTAAATAAAAGTGTGATACCTCTTTTAATATGCTCTGCCATATCTCTCTTACCTAATTCTTCTAAAAGAGTTTCTCTTAGTATAGAAGCATCTCCATTTTCAAATGTAAATCCTTCATCAGTTTCAACCAACCCTAATTTATTAATAAGCTTTGTTATATCTTTACCAATAATAGAATTATGTAGTTGATGGTACATCTCAATAGCTTGCTCCCAAGATTGACCTGGAATAAACTCTCCACTGTATTCTTCAGATACTTCACCCTCAGAGAAAATATTAACAGGCATTAATGAATTAGTCTGTGTACCCATAGTAGTGGTTCTATTTTTTTTAGCAGCTATATCTACTTGTATGCCAAAATACTCAAAATCAAACTCCTGTAAACTCGACGGAGAACCATCTTTATTAGTGTCCATAGGCTTATAAATATTAAGCCCATTACCATCTTCCATATAAAAAGACTCAAAATTACCATCAATGTCTGTTATTCCTCCTACCTTAGTAACAGATTCAAATACTTGGTAATCTATATGATTATCTAGCATATCAAGGTAAGCCATATCAACGCCTTTCATACCATCTGATGCTTCATTACCTACAACTTTGCTTAGCTCAGGGTGGACAGGGAATAATGCAAACTTATGGAAAGTCTTTAATTCTATGTTATCTACATTCATAGGAGCCCATACTTGTGGTTTAAGTGGTGGGAAATATGCTAAATCTGAAGCCATTATAGATTCAGGGGAAAGCATTATTTTTTGATATAAAGCTTCTTGTCTCTTAGACCACTGCCCAATTGAATTTAATAACCTTCTATAAGCATCTAAAGTTATTATACCACCACCATCAAACTCTTGCATATCCGCATATGCAGAGTCCATAGTGTCATTTATGTCTTTAGGATTATCATTAGGTTTTAGTACAGCTATTATAGCTTTATAATCATTTATATACTCAGAGTCTACAAAAACATCTTGTCTAACTACAGCTCTAACTGGTGCTGGGTTTCCTAAGTTGTCTACGTAGGATCTATTCTCATATCCTAGGTAAGGCATGTTCTCTTCCATCCATAAAGCTAATGCTCTAGATGTAGATGGGTATTTCTTTGTACCTATTACTCCTTTTGTTCTTTTGAATAAATCAGAATATAAAGATAGATCTCCTAAAAATAATTTAGATTGTTCTACAATACCTATAAACTGGTTATATACTAACTGCTCTATTAATAAATCTTTGATTCTAGTTCTATCTTTTCCTACTATTTTTTCTGCTTTTTCTACTAAATCTTTATCTATACCTCCAAAAGCCTGAACTTCTCCTTTAGCTGTAGTTGTTGTATTTATTATTCCGTAAGAACTTAAATCTTTACTTGCTTGGGTTATACGACGGTCTAAGAAAGAATTAAGATCTTTTACAACTTCTTCTGCATTTACTAAGTCGAAAAGTTCTCT
>Ga0115001_10000991_pt1 | contig 21678 bp, 21 predicted proteins | sample ArcticOcean_MG_C_12_FD_89869 | JGI IMG/M metagenome (GOLD analysis project Ga0115001, IMG submission 89869) | Marine microbial communities from western Arctic Ocean - ArcticOcean_MG_CB8_130 | ecosystem: Environmental > Aquatic > Marine > Oceanic | place: Arctic Ocean: Canada Basin | collected... | reverse complement strand
TTATATATTATATATAGGTACTAAGTTAACGTAACGTTATGTAAAACATATTATTTTTGACTAACTTGTTTTTAAGAAGTATACTTAATCAACAAAAAAATAAAATTTCTTTTTATTTTAATAGGTACCCCAATGAAAGAACTAAAACTTCAAGACTTAAAAGAAAAATCTGCACCTGAGTTAATTGAGTTCGCAATAGAAAATGACGTTGAAAACGCAAGTTCATTAATAAAACAAGAGCTATACTTTGCAATACTACAAAATCTTGCGGACCAGGCTATAGAAATTCTTGGTGAGGGTGTGATAGAGGTCTTACAAGACGGTTTTGGGTTTCTTAGGTCTGCTGATGCAAACTATTTACCAGGACCGGGAGATATTTATATAAGCCCATCACAAATACGAAAGTTTTCCCTAAGAACTGGCGACACCGTCGAAGGGTATATTAGGGGCCCAAAAGAAGGAGAAAGATATTTTGCTCTTGTTAAGGTTAATCTTATAAACTTTGAAGATCCAGCAAATATGAGGACAAAAGTTCACTTTGATAATCTAACACCACTATACCCTGATGAAACTTTGATTATGGAAGTAGAAAACGACGAGAAGAAAGATCTCTCTGATCGTATAATTGATATTGTTGCACCGTTAGGAAAAGGACAAAGAGCTTTAATCGTATCACCACCACGAACAGGCAAAACCGTTCTCCTTCAAAATATTGCAAATTCAATAACTAAAAACCAACCGGAATGTTATTTAATTGTCCTTTTGATTGACGAAAGGCCTGAAGAGGTTACAGATATGCAGCGGTCCGTAGATGGAGAGGTTGTTTCTTCAACCTTTGACGAACCGGCAACACGTCACGTTGCCGTCTCAGAAATGGTAATGGAAAAAGCCAAGAGGCTAGTTGAGCATGGAAGAGACGTTGTTATACTGCTTGACTCAATTACAAGGCTGGGTCGTGCCTTTAACACTGTTGTACCATCATCAGGAAAAGTGTTAACCGGGGGTGTAGATGCTAACGCACTCCAAAGACCAAAAAGATTTTTTGGTGCGGCACGAAATATCGAAGAAGGGGGGTCGCTTACAATCATATCAACTGCACTAATAGACACAGGAAGCAGAATGGACGAAGTTATATTTGAAGAGTTTAAAGGAACAGGAAACTGTGAACTTGTTTTAGATAGGAAGATGGCTGATAAAAGAGTTTTCCCTGCAATAGATATAATGCGCTCCGGAACAAGGAAAGAAGAGCTTCTCTTAGACAAAGATAAACTTCATAAAATATATGTTTTAAGAAGAATTTTAGACCCAATGGGAACAGTAGACGCTATTGAATTTCTTCTTGATAAGCTCGGCCAGACCAAAACAAATGAAGAATTTTATAACTCAATGAACACATAAAGATTAAGCGAAAAACGCTTGTAAAAAGGCGAAACACCCATGACAATTTATGCACTTTCAACAGCCCAAGGACAAGCTGGAGTCGCCATAGTAAGAGTTTCAGGGGACCTTGCTGAAAAGACAATAAACACACTAACTAAAAAAAGGCTCCAACCGAGGAAAGCAACTCTTTGCAATATATACAAAGACAATAACGAGAAAATTGACGAATCTGTTGTAATATATTTTGAACGACACAAAAGTTTCACTGGAGAGCCCGTTGCAGAATTCCACACGCATGGAAGCCATGCAGTAATAAGGGCACTATTAAAAGAAATATCAAAAATAGAAGGCCTTAGGCCCGCTGAAGCAGGCGAGTTTACAAAACAGGCATATCTATCAGGAAAGATTAATTTAGTACAGGTGGAGGGCCTTAACGACCTTATTTCAGCGGAAACAGAAAAACAAAGGCACCAAGCAATTATGCAGTATGGAGACGAAGCAACAAATAAATACCTAAAATGGGCAGAAGAAATCAAGAGCTGTCTTGCCTATATCGAAGCTTCAATTGACTTTTCTGATGAGGATGTTCCTAAAAACCTGATAAAGGATATCAAAAAGATATCAAAAAGAGCCCAGAGTGAAATCGATAGCTATATTGAGACAGAAGACGACAATGAAATATTGCAGGCTGGAATAAAAATAGCGATAGTAGGAAGGCCAAACTCAGGAAAATCTAGCTTAATCAATTACTTAACAAATAAAAATATTTCAATAGTTTCTAAAAAACCAGGAACAACCACTGATGTATTACGGTCAGAGAAAACTTATGACGGAGTATATGTAACATTAACAGATACAGCCGGCATAAGGGCCGCAAAAGGCGAAATTGAAAAAGAGGGCCTCAAAAGAACAAAAAAAGAGCTAGAAACAGCCCACATAAGGATTTTTCTAGGATCTAACTCTGAAAAAAACCCTTTTTATGGTATAGACATGACTGTTAAAAATAATGATATTGTTGTAATTAATAAGTCTGACCTTAAAAAACAACATAAGATAAAGCCAAACATAAGCATTTCAATTAAAACCAACAAAAAGCTTAATATCTTAGAAAAAAAACTGAAAGAGAAAATAAAAAAGCTTTCTTCATCACAATCAGGCACGCTTTTAAACAGAGAGAGACAAAAAAATCACCTCATAAGGGCAAGCAAAGCACTTGCCAGCATTAAGGGTGGCGATTTAGAGATTATATCTTTGCACGTAAGGGATGCACTTAAAAGTATTGATAGTATAACACAAGAAACAAGCAATGAAGACGTTCTTGGTGTCATTTTCAATAAGTTTTGTATTGGAAAATAATAAATGTTTCACGTGAAACAGTATTAGTCTCAAAAATAGTAAAACAATAAATGTTTCACGTGAAACAAATTAACCTTGTAACTTTTAGACTTAGGTCCTAAAAAGAACAATGAGTAAATATGATTACGATGTTATAGTTATAGGCGGCGGACATGCTGGTTGCGAGGCAGCAACTGCATCAGCTAGGGTTGGTGCAAAAACATTGCTAATAACAAACAAGGTTTCAACAATAGGCTCTATGTCGTGTAACCCTGCAATGGGCGGTATAGGAAAAGGCCACCTTATTAGAGAAATTGATGCTTTGGATGGCATAATGGGAAGGATATCAGATCTTTCTGGAATACATTTTCAAGTGCTTAATAAACGAAAAGGACCTGCTGTTCAGGGCCCTCGTGCTCAAATTGATAGGGCCCTTTATGCAAGCTACATGCAGGATGAAATAAAAAACACACAAGGCCTAGACACCTTAGAGGCATCGGTTGAAGACTTCATTTTAAAAAAGAAAAATGTTGTCAGAGGAGTAATCTGTAACGGTGGAGTTAAGATTTTAGCAAAAGCAACAGTACTTACAACAGGAACTTTTTTAAACGGTGTAATTCATTGTGGTAAAAAAACAACACCAGGAGGCAGGATTGGCGAACCCCCGTCTCTTGGTCTTTCAAAAACGCTTTATAGTTTTGGTCTTGCTCTTGGCAGGCTTAAAACAGGAACCCCGGCAAGGCTTTTATCAAATTCTATTAACTACAAGTTTCTTGAAGTTCAAAAAGCAGACAAGGTCCCAGAAAATTTTTCGTTTATATCAAACAAAATAACTAATCAGCAAGTTCCTTGTCACATTACTCACACAACAAAAGTAACTCACGACATAATAAATAAAAATATATCTCAATCTTCTATTAATGCTGGAAATATTTCAGGTGTAGGGCCTCGGTATTGTCCTTCAATCGAAGATAAAGTTGATAGGTTTTCAGACAAAGACAGTCACCAGATTTTTTTAGAGCCGGAGGGTTTAAGCAGTAACCTTATTTATCCGAACGGGATCTCTACATCACTTCCTGAAGGTGTTCAAGATGAGTTTCTCAAAACAATTCCAGGCCTTGAGAACGTTAAAGTTGAGAAATACGGTTACGCAATTGAATATGATTATATTGACCCAAGAGAGCTTGACCACACACTAGCCGTTAGGTCTGTCAGCGGACTTTGGCTTGCTGGGCAAATAAACGGAACAACAGGCTACGAAGAGGCTGCGGCACAAGGTCTTGCGGCAGGAGCTAACGCCGGCCTCAAAAGCCTTAAAAAAAAGCCAGTCTTTTTTGATAGAGCCGATGGCTATATTGGTGTTTTAATTGATGACCTAGTTGTTAAAGGCGTCACTGAACCCTACAGAATGTTTACCTCAAGGTCTGAGTATAGGCTTAGCCTCCGAGCCGACAATGCAGATGAGCGACTTACAGGTATTGGTATAGACAATGGTCTGGTTGGAAAAAAAAGAGCTAAAATATGGTGTAAGAAAAAAGATGAGCTTTCTCGTGCAAGGAAAAACCTTCAGATTCTAACAATAACTCCAAATCTTGCTCAAAAAAAGGGGCTTAAGATTAATCTTGATGGAAAGAAAAGGACAGCTTATGATGTTTTAGGCTATTCAGGAATTGTTTATAAGGACTTAAAGAAATTTTGGACTGGTATAGACGATTTATCTCCTCAAGTTGAAAAAACTATTTCTGCAGAGGCGCTTTACAATAGGTACCTTGTTAGACAAAAAATTGAGATTGATCGTTTTAGAAGGGATGAGGCTAAAAAAATTAATCCCAATATTGACTATAGCAAAATAAACGGCCTTTCAAACGAACATAAAGAAAAATTCACAAGGCTGCGACCCGAAACCTTAGGTCATGCTCAACGTATCGATGGCGTTACACCGGCGGCGCTCGGTCTAATAATAGCACACATAAAAAATAGCAAGGGTGCCTGACTATGGCCTACCTCCCGTTGATTGCTGATAGACCTGATATTAAAATCTTAACTACAGGGGAAATAGAATGTACGAAAAGTGTTCTTATAACGAAAGAGAAACAAAAAAACCTTGAGACCTTTTCTCACCTTGTTTTAGAAGCAAACAAGGAAATTAATCTTATTGGAAAAAGTACTGAATCAATAATATGGGAAAGACACATCTTGGATAGCCTCCAGCTGGTTAATTTAATTCCGCGATCAGCAAGAACCTTTTGTGATGTTGGTTCAGGAGCTGGATTCCCAGGTATTGTTATTGCTCTTTTAACAGACCTTAACGGATATCTCGTTGAGCCCATTAAGAAGAAAGCTGATTTTTTGAATGATGCCTTATTAAGGCTGGGTAGAGAAAAAAACCTAAATTCAACAAGGGTAGTACAAGATTTTTATGAAAATACAAAAAAAAAGATACCAACGGGAGTGGATGTTGTAACTGCTAGAGCTTTAATGCCTTTGGTCGACCTATGTGAGCTTTTTTTTCAGAATATAAAAAATGGCGCAATAGGAATTTTTCCTAAAGGGAAGTCCTGGGAAAAAGAGTTAAATAATGCACAAAAATTTTGGAAAATTGACTACTTTTTGGCAATAAGTACTACTAATAAAGAATCTAGGATAATAATAGTTGAGGGGCTGGAAAGAAATGAACGGTAAAAAAATATATTCTATTATTAATCAAAAGGGCGGGGTGGGAAAGACAACAACAACAATAAATCTTGGAACAGCAATGGCTGCGTGTGATGCAAAAGTCCTGTTGGTTGATATGGATCCGCAAGGAAATCTCTCAACCGGCTTAGGTGTTTCGCCTTCCAAAAGAGAGTTTGGCACTTATGATCTTTTAACCTCAACAAAATCAATAAGTGAATGTGCGATTGAAACAGACATTCCAAACCTTCACCTTGTAACAGCAAATGAAAGTCTCTTGGGTGTAGAAATTGAATTGTCTACCTTTGACGATAGGGCGCTGCGCCTAAGAAAAAGTGTTCAGGATATTGATAAGTACGACTTTATTTTACTGGACTGCCCTCCTGCGTTAAATATTATTACACTCAACGCCTTGGCCGCATCCGATGGAGCATTAGTTCCTCTTCAAGCTGAGTTTTATGCCTTAGAGGGCTTGAGTCAGTTACTAAAAACAATAAAGGATATTAGCTCAACAATTAATAACAAACTAGAGCTTTCAGGGGTTGTTCTGACGATGTTTGACAAAAGAAATAATTTATCTCTTCAGGTAGAAGAGGACGTTAGAAACTATTTAGACAAAGATGTTTTTTTGACAAAGATTCCAAGAAACATAAGGCTATCCGAGGCTCCGTCTCATGGTCTTCCAGCACTAATATATGACCACAGGTGTTCTGGAAGCAAGGCCTATATAGAGCTTGCTAGAGAGTTTTTAACAAAAGAAAATTGGAACTTTATATAGCGTTTTAAGGAGGATAATTTATGAAAAAAGGTTTGGGAAAAGGTCTCGCTGCCCTAATTGGCGACCTAAATGAAGATGCGGATAATGAGCAAATTAAAACAACCTATAAAGATAGCGCAAATCAAAACAGCTTACCTATAGATCTATTAGTTCCAAATAGAGATCAGCCTAGAAAAACTTTTAATGATGAATCCTTGAAAGAGCTTGCGGGGTCCATTAAAGAGAAAGGTGTTTTGCTTCCAATTCTTGTTAGAGCAACCTCAAATAAAGATCGATATCAAATTATAGCCGGCGAAAGGCGTTGGCGCGCATCACAAATAGCTGGTCTTCATAATGTACCTGTGGTTATAAGGGATCTAAATGAGAGTGAGGTTTTAGAGGTTGGCCTAATTGAGAATATGCAAAGAGAAAACCTTACGGCAATAGAAGAGGCGCTTGGGTTTGAAAGACTTCAAATGGAATACGAATATACTCAGGAAAATTTATCAAAAATTCTTAGTAAATCAAGAACCTACATCGCCAATGCCCTTAGATTATTAACACTGCCTCATAAAGTGCAGGCCCTTTTGCAGGAAGGTGCCCTAAGTGTAGGTCATGCAAGAACACTTATAGTTTTAAAAGACCCTCTGTCAGTTGCAAAATATGCAATAAAAAAGAAAATGAGCGTAAGAGAGCTAGAGGCATATGCCACATATATTAAAAACGGAAAAAATAAAAAAGAACGTTCCTCAAAAATCAAAAATCCAGACACCCTTGCCCTAGAAAAGCGATTAGCTGATCAGACTGGATTATCTTTTGAGATAACTGAAAAAAGAAACGGGCGGGGAGAACTAAAAATTAAATATTTAACTTATGATCAGCTAGACTCTATCTGTAAAAAACTTCTTTAGTGCTCACTTGCTGGAGACATTAGTTAATCTGAGAACTACATCGCCTATTATGCTCTTGCCCAGACCACTAAAGGTTTTTGTTTTAAGGTCAGTTTCTGCTAATATTTCCAGGGCTCTCTCGGTTTTCTTCACGCCCCAGTTTTCAACTTGGCCTTGGAAACTTTTTATTTCTTTGTAAAAAATTGGGGGCCTAATTTCTTTTATCGCGGCCCCAAGCGTTGCTCCGGATAAAACTTTAAGGCCAGCTATATGGATTTTCTGAAAATGCCCAAGAAGTGCTGAAACAAACTGAGGTGCTGTAACACCCTGAAGCATTAGACGCGAAAGGATTTGTTGAGATTCTTTTGTTCTTCCAAGGCAAACACTTGCGCAAAGTTCATTCATTTGACTTTGATTTGTATCAAACAATACCTGCTTAATATCTCCTATATTTATTTCTCTTTTTTCAGAGGATTCAAGGTAGAGCATTAATCTTTCAAGACTATCATTTACTCGCCCTCTCTCTAAACCAGAAAGGTTGATTATCTCACTACAAGAATCCCGGGACACCTGAAAATTCCTTTTTTCACATCTTTCTCTTATAAAGTTTATTAGAGTTGCATTATCATCTTCATAGAAAGGAACTATAATGGCATTTTTTGAAGTTTCCGCTGCCTTTCTTAAAGAAGACCTTGGTGATAAAGCGCCAGCCTTCACTATCAAACAAACATCATCTTGCTCGCCTTCTAAAAAATCTAAAATTGCTCCACCAGCCTCAGAACCAAACATATTAATTTTCACATATTTTTTTTCTAGACCAAATGTTATCGACCGGATTTCATTATAAAACTCCTCAGCCCCTCCTGTTAGTTCTTTTGCCTCAAACTCTCTGGAACCAAATATTTCTTTTTCTTGATCAATTAGCGAATGGTTTAGTCCTTTGTATAGTTCATCTATAAAAAAGGTATTCGGTCCATAAAGAATAATGGCCCTAAACAAGCTCGTCTTAGACTGTATTATCGAGCTGATATCTTGTTGCTTACCCTTCATTGATTAAATTTATTATTAAATAATATAATTTGGTTTCTAATGTCTTGGGCTACTGAGATCGCAAGCCTTTCCTCAGTATCTTTTTTAGCTACATCATTTGCGTAAGGCTCAGCTATTCTGTTAAATGCGCTTGAAACAATACTTTCTCCCACAAAAAGAATATCTTTTGTTTCCTTGTCTTTTAAATAAAAAATAACTTTATTGGAAACTCCCATGCGGGTAACTTTTTCATCTTCTCGAATATCAATATTGTCATACCTTTTCTCCAGCGAAAGAGTAACAATATATATTTTCTCAGACGAGGTGTTTGTGAAGAATAAACGTGTTAATTTTACATATATATTATGAAGGTCTTTATTTGATTTGTTTGGTTCAACAAATGAAACTTCTGAGAGTAGGCTATTTTTGTATAAAGGCGAAAAGGAGCAACTTGGCGCTATAAAGATCAACAAAATCAAAAAAAATATTTTTCTATTAAATAACAATATTAATAATCCTACCTGGAACTACTATAACCTTTTTAATTTGACTGTCTTTAATAATCGCCCGAACCTTAGGCTGTTGAAGCACTATCTTTTCAATCTCGCTTGCCCCAAGGCCGACCGTAACTATAATTTCAGAGCGCTTTTTTCCGTTTATTTGTATAGGAATAAGAGCCTCGCTTTCCTTAACTAAATCTTTGTCATATTTTGGCCATGCCTGATCACATAGTAATGTTTGAGTTTTTTGAGTGAGCCTCCAAGCCTCCTCCGCCATGTGGGGCGTTATAGGGTTAAGCATAATAATCAAAAAATAAATTGCTTCTTCAAGAGTTTCTGAGTTTATACAATCATCCTCCTTAATTTTTGAAATATTGCCAACATAACTATAAAGACTAGCTATTACTTTATTAAAGCTGAGGCTATCTAGATCACTCGAAACCTTTGATAGGGTTTTGTGGTTTTCTCCTCTTAAATTTTGACTAGCGCTATTAATATTAGTTTCCTTCTTTTTAGAAAGATCATCTAGATACAATATCGTATTCCATATTTTTCTTATAAACTTTCCTGCTGCTTCGACCCCAGACTCAGACCAGAAAACATCCCTATCTGGAGGAGAGTCTGACAATACAAACCATCTTGCTGTATCAGCTCCATACTCTTTTATGATCGTATCTGGGTCTATTACATTCTTTTTAGACTTAGACATTTTTTCAGGAGAGCCAATAGCTAAAGCCTCTTTCGTTTGTATATGGAAACAGCCATTATTATTTTTTGTTACCATGCTCGGCTCTATCCATTCATTACTCTGATTTTTATATGTTTCGTGACAAACCATTCCCTGGGTAAACATTCCTTTGAAAGGTTCGCTTATATTTAGGTGCCCACTATTTTTTAATGCATTGGTGAAAAATCTAGAATAAAGCAAGTGAAGTATTGCATGCTCTACACCGCCAATATACTGATCTACAGGTAACCAATAGTTTGCAGAATCTTTATTTGTTGGATTTGTGTCATCAAGATCGCAGAATCTTGCAAAATACCAAGATGAATCAAAGAATGTATCAAATGTATCGGTTTCTCTTTCGGCCTCTTGCATGCAATTTGGGCATTTTGTTTTTTTCCAACTCGGGTGGTGTTCCAATGGATTTCCAGGCCTATCAAAAGTAACGTCTTCTGGCAGCTTGACAGGAAGGTCATCCGATTTCACAGGTACTGGGCCACACTCACTACAGTGTATTATTGGAATTGGGCATCCCCAATACCGTTGCCTTGATATACCCCAGTCCCTTAGTCTAAAGTTAGTCTCCTTTTTTCCATTATTATTTAATGTTAAAAGGTCAGAAGCCTTTTCTTTGGCCTCCTCAATACTTAAGCCATTTAAAAATTCTGAATTAATTATCTTTCCATCACCCGTATAGGATTCACTCATATTTTTTAAGTTTCCATCACTTTCACTTCCTGGGCACACAACAGGGATGATAGGTATTTTATATTTTTTAGCAAACTCAAAATCTCTTTGGTCATGGGCTGGGCAGCCAAATATTGCGCCTGTTCCATATTCACTTAAGACAAAGTTTGCAATATATACATCCAAAAAAGCCCCAGGTTTAAAAGGATGCTCTATTTTATAGCCACTAAGGAATCCAGCCTTTTCTGCCTTATCAATAGCCTCGGTGGTAGATCCAATTTTTTGACATTTTTCGATAAATTCCTTTGCTGCAATGTCTGTTTTCGAAATCCTTATAGCTATAGGATGGTCTATCGATATACCACAAAAGGTTGCTCCAAAAAGTGTATCTGGACGTGTAGTAAAAACTTTAATTGGTTTAGTTTCAAGATTTTCAGGATCTATACATTTAAACTCAAATGAAATTCCAATAGACTTACCAATCCAATTTTCTTGCATTATTTTAACGCGCTCTGGCCATTCATTTAGTTTTGGAATTTCATCCAGCAGTCTTTCGGCATCCTTAGAGATATTTAAAAACCATTGTGTTAATGTTTTTCTCTCAACTGTTGCTCCTGAGCGCCATCCCTTACCATCGATAACTTGCTCATTAGCAAGAACAGTTTTGTCAACAGGATCCCAGTTTACCAAACTTTCTTTTCTGTAAGCAGACCCTGCCTCAAAAAGGTCTATAAATAATTTTTGCTGGTGTCTGAAATATTCTGGATCACATGTTGCAAACTCCCTGTCCCAGTCAATAGACAGGCCAAGAGATTGAAGCTGTTTTTTCATGGCTTTAATATTGTTATAGGTCCAGGCCTTTGGATGGATTTTTTTTTCCATTGCTGCATTTTCTGCTGGCATCCCAAAGGCATCCCAGCCCATTGGATGAAGAACATTATCCCCGCACGCATTTCTATATCTAGCAACAACATCACCTATCGTATAGTTTCTAACATGCCCCATATGTATATTTCCTGAGGGGTACGGAAACATCTCGAGAATATATTTTTTTGGTTTTGAACTAGTAATCGGCTCTGGCTTAAATGACTTATTTTTTAACCACATGCTCTGCCAGTAAGATTCTATTTCTTTTGGAAGATATTCAGACATTTTTAGATTAGCTACTACCTTGGGTGCCAATTCTAAGTTCTCTAGCCTTAGTTAATATAGAGGCTTCAATAAGATTAGCTGTATCTGGATTTATGTCAGCTTTAACCCACCTGTCTGTAAGCATCACTTCCCTGAAAACGTTAACACTAACTCCGTCCGCCCTTAATCTTCTATCTTTAATATAAATTGTTAGCTTGATCCTCTCATTGGCATTACTCGTATCTTTATACCATTGAGTGGTTATAACTCCACCTATTGGATCAACAATGTCTAGGGGTATAAAAGAGACTGTATCAAGGCTCGCCCTCCAAAGGAATGCATTAACAGCCATTGAAACTTGAGATTTTTCAATATCAGATATTTCTTCGTCAATTTTTTTAGAGCAGTTACTTAAGAAAATAAAAACTGAAAAAAATAACATTACAATACTTTTTTTATTCATTAATCTTGCCCCTTTGCGCAGTTACTTATTTTAATATAGTTAACCAATAACAGGATTTTTAGTTTATCTCAAAAGGAATTAAATCTAAATTTTATATTTTAATTTTTATAGTCTTCGATAAAGTAATTATAAGTAGTATAGAAACAATATGCATTTTATTCAAAAAAACCTAATAGACATAAAAGAAAAAATTGAGCGCGCCTCTATAAAGTTTAACAGGGACCCCGATGATGTAAAATTAATTGTTGTTACAAAAAAATTTGATAAAGAGTTCATTAAGCCACTACTGGACTCTGGCCACCTTTTGTTTGGTGAAAATAAAGTTCAAGAGGCCAAGAACAAGTGGGAAGATATTTTGAGTTTAAACAAAGGAATAGAGCTTCATATGGTAGGTGGACTCCAGTCAAATAAAATTAAGGATGCTGTTTCTATTTTTACTTGCGTTCACTCCATAGATAGGTCTAAGACCCTGGAGGGTATTAACAAAAATCTAAACGAAAAGTCATTGTTGAGAGATATTTTTGTTCAGGTAAATATTTCTGATGAACCAACCAAGGGCGGTGTCAAGGTCTCAGAAATTGATAAATTTTTAGATAACAGTGAAATCTTTGATAAAGTTAATATAGTAGGATTAATGACTATGCCCCCTCCAAACGAGGAATCCTCTGTTTATTTTGCTTTTCTTAACAAGCTTGCAAAAAAAAATAAGCTTAAATACCTAAGCATGGGTATGAGCAATGATTTTGAAACTGCTATTGCTCTCGGCGCTACTCACATTAGGGTTGGGGAGGCTATTATGGGCCCCAGGTTTAAAAATTGATACATCAGATATTTCTCTTCTCCAAGAATGAAACCTTTAATATATTGGTTGGCGATCTATTTATAAGTTCAGAGACCTTTCAATTAAATATTATAAATAAATTTTCATCGAAAAAAAAAATAAATTTTAGTGGTAATGATATTCCAATATTTTTTTGCTCTGAAGAAAACTCTTTTGAGGATTTTAAAATATTTCTAAAAAATAATTCTTTCAAAAATACCGCTATTTTTTTTAATGTAATGAAAGAGGACAAGGGTGAAGATAAAAATAAGGCTCTATTTTTCAACCTACCCTTTAGTTTAAGTGAATTAATGCATGGATTACAAGGTATAGTGACGCAAAATGAGGATGTTGAGTACCACAATATTAAATTTAAAAAACTATCCTTAGATATGGTAGGTAGGCATATTAAAGACTCGCTGGTTAGCGTCAAGCTTACTGATAAAGAGGCAAAGATTCTGTGGCATCTTGTTAAAGAAAAGGGTTCAACAGTTAATCAAAATTTTTTATTAAAAAAGGTTTGGGGCTACAAAGACAACATCGAAACAAAAACCTTAACCACACACATATATACCATAAGGAAAAAAGTTAATAAATTTAGTAACATATTTTCTATTGAAAACTCTGACGAGGGTTACTGTGTTAGATTTAAGTAATCTTAGAATTTAAAATCAGCAATTAAAGGTACGTGGTCAGAGGGCCTTTCGAAATTTCTAACTTTCTTTTCTATTGACGCAGATGTAATAAACTTATCCAGCTCAGGGCTTGCCCATATATGGTCAAGTCGCCTTCCTCTATTTGACTCTTCCCAATTTTTAGATCGATAACTCCACCAACTATATAGTTTATTTTTATATGGATGAAACTTCCTTATAGAATCTTTAAAGTCATAAGAGGATCTCAGCTCTTCTAGCTTTTTAACCTCAACAGGCGTATGACTCACAATCTTAATTAATTGTTTATGAGACCAAACATCATTTTCATGGGGCGCTATGTTGAGGTCGCCAACAAGCAAAATTAAATCCTCTTTATTTTTTTTTGATTTAAGCCAACTACCTGCCTCATCCAAAAAATCTAATTTATGTTTAAATTTATCATTAATTTCAGGGTCTGGCTCATCGCCACCTGCGGGAACATAAAAGTTATTTATAGTTAAGGGTTTATTTTTTGTGCTTACTGTTAAAGACAAGTGACGCCCGTCTTTCTTTTGACAAAAATCTCTTTGCTCAACTCCTTCCACTTCAAGGTTGGTAGCTATAGAAACTCCATGATATCCCTTAATTCCATTTGAATAAACATTCTTTAGACCAACCTTATGAAATTCCTCATATGGGTATTGGTCGTTTGGGCATTTAGTTTCTTGAAGGCAAACAACGTTAGGGCGATATTCTTTAATTATAGATAAAAGAGAATTTATTCTTAATCTAACAGAGTTAATATTCCAGCTAAGCACACGAACTTTCATTTAATATTTATGCACTTAGGATATTATCCCACATTTCTTCAATCATCATTTCGTAATCAAAGTCCAGTATTGAAGATGTATCTTCATAGCGCCCTATTATTTGTGCGCTTGGGAAAAGTGTATGATTATTTTTATAGCTTTCCTTACACAAATCTAAGGCCATTACGTTAGGCGTTGCAAATTGTATATCTTCAGCAAGCGCCCTTCCATTTTTCGGATCTAAAAGAGAATTAATTATAGTATGTGCATCATCTGAAAGTTGTGAAGATTTAGAAATACTCACAGAATCTTGCCAAATAAGACTACCCTCTCTAGGAAAAGTAAATTCAATATCGCTATCATTAATTTTCTTATACTCTTCATTGCTTAAGATGGCTAAATCTACTTCACCACTAACCAGTAAATCCCTACCATTTTTTTTCCCAAAGTCTTTAACATTTACCTTTTGTCGCGTTAAAAGCTTTTCTGCCTGATTAACCCACATTGGATCATTTGTATTGAGACTTTCACCCATATACTTAAGGGCGAGTTGTATCAGGGTCCTTCCTTCTCCAATAAGGGCAATTCTACCTGCATATTTATCTGAATCTAATAACCATTTCCAAGTCGATGGCGGCTCTGAGAATTTACTTTTTCTATAAGCAATTCCTATAGCACCATAAGACAAAGGGATACTATATTTTCTTCCTGGATCAAATGATGACTTTAAAAATTTTTCATCAACAAACGATCTATTCGTTATTAAATTATTATTTAGTTCTAATAGTTTTTCTTCATCAATTAAGTTTTCAATTAATGAATCTCTTCCTATTATGATGTCATGTGTACCATCACTTAAATCAAAGCTTGATTTTGAAGTGTACGTTTCGGAATTAATTTTGTGACTAATGCCCTTAACTACTTTCGAGATAAGCTTCTCTGATAAATAATTTTCAGGTGAATATAGGCCAAGGGCCATCACTTCGTCTTGAGCAAATAAGCTTAGGGGTCTTAGGGCTAGGCTTGCAGCGATAATACCAGCTCCTGACACGAACTTTCTTCTTGTCGTCTTAACACTCTTTTTTCTTTTATCCATAACCTTTCCCTCTAAATATTGTTACCTTATTAGCAATTATATCTTACTGTTGCTATATTTTTTTATTTTTTCTATCAGTTTATGGTAAAAAAGTTTTCATCTAGAAAACTAAATTTTTCAATTTTAGAAAAGAAAACTGTAGTCTCGTTGTTTTGAGTATCAATTAATTTCCACTGCCTTAACTGAGGGTTAGGATAATCACCTGTTAGGAATACAGAGTTTCTAGATGAGTTCTTCTTAGTCCTTAGCTCAATTGTGCCAATGTTTCCTTGAATAACTATTTTATTTATTAAAAATTTTTCTAAGCTAAAATCTTTTGAAAATAAGCTTGATATAGGGCTATCCTTAATAGAGTATTGGCTTACCGGACCCTCATCAAACTCTTTTACAGAAATTAAACCATCTTTAATAACTATGATTAGCTCTGATTGAGGTATGTAGCTAAATTTTATTGAACCTTTTCCGTTTGACCAAAAGTTACCTTTTAATACTTTCCCAAACTTATCTAGCTGAGTAAACTTTCCCGAAACTGAACCTAGATTAAATAAATAGTTTTCGAAAGATTGAGCCCACTTACTTGCCGGAAGAGACTTACCATCTTGACCAAATGCAGAAAAGGAGATTAATGCAAAGAATATGAGAAAAATAACTTTCTTTTCTTGGTATTTCATTAATTATCCCGACCTATAATCTCTCTCTTTCCCTGGCTATTTGCTGCAGAAATAATACCTTTTTCTTCCATTTCCTCAATTATCCTTGCCGCCCTATTATAGCCTATTTGAAGTTTTCTTTGAATGTAGCTAGTTGAAACTCTTTTATCTTTTATAATTATTGACACCGCCTGACTGAAAAGAGCATCCTCGGATTCATCTTGAGGCGATGTTAAATTACCCTCGCCCGCTTCTTCTTTTGTTATAGACTCAATGTATTCGGGCGTTTCTTGCTTCCTAATGAAGCCGACGACTCTTTCAACCTCATCGTCTGAAACAAAAGGGCCGTGAACTCTAACGACCTTCCCTCCGTCAGACATATAGAGCATATCACCTCTTCCTAAAAGCTGCTCTGCTCCCATTTCATTTAATATTGTCCTACTATCAATTTTAGATGCAACCTGAAAGGCAATCCTGGTTGGAAAGTTTGCCTTTATTGTTCCTGTAACAACATCTACCGAAGGCCTTTGCGTTGCCATTACTAAATGAATGCCCGCTGCCCTTGCCTTTTGCGCCAAGCTTTGAACAAGGTGCTCTATATCATTTTTTGCAACTAGCATGAGGTCTGCCATTTCATCAATTACGACAACAATAAAAGGCATTCTCTTAGGCTCTATTTCTTCTTCTGAATAAAGTGGCTGACCTGTTTCATCATCGTAACCAGTATGAATCTTTCTTTTGAACTTTTTACCCTTTTTTCTGTAGTCTTCGGCTTTTTCATTAAAAGCTTCCATAGTTCTTACTGAGAGTTTTGACATCCTGTTATATCTATCATCCATTTCTTTAACGACCCACTTTAGACCCACGACTGCTTTTTTTGGGCTAGTTATTACTGGGGTAAGAAGATGAGGTATTCCATCATACACTGAAAGCTCTATCATTTTGGGATCTACCATGATTAGCCTACATTCATCTGGCCTGAATCTGTATAGTATTGATAAAATCATTCCATTTATTCCAACTGATTTTCCAGAACCCGTTGTTCCCGCTATCATAAGGTGAGGCATTCTGGAGAGATCGGCTACAGTTGGAACCCCTCCAATATCTTTTCCAAGGCTTAAGGGTATTCCGTCTTTTTTGTTTTCGAAAATATCACTCTCTAGTATTTCTCTTAAATAAACTGTCTCCTTACTATAGTTAGGAAGCTCTATACCTATTGAGTTTTTACCCGGAACAACTGCTATTCTGGCTGATGTTGCACTCATCGATCTCGATATATCATCTGCAAGAGAAATAACCCTAGATGACTTTACCCCCGGTGATGGCTCAAGCTCATAAAGAGTTACAAAAGGTCCTGGATTTACACTTATTATTTTTCCATTAATTCCAAAATCTTTAAGTGTGGTCGCTAGAAGCTCTTTATTCTCATTAATTTTTTTATCTGAAACTGTATTTTCTTTTCTTTCGGACGGAACATCACTTAGCAGGTCAAGACTTGGGAGACTGTAGCCTCTGGTATTTTCATATACCTGACTCTCTTTAGGCGGAGGAGGCTTTTCTTTCTTTCTTTCTTTTTTAATAAGGCTTGGGAATTTTATCCTTTTATTTTTTATTACTTTCTCAGAAGAACTTAAAATTTCCGTTTCAATTATTTTAGATTTATTGGCTGTCTCAACACCCAGGTTTATATTGCCAGGCAATAGCCCATAGGTGATTAGAAGAGAAGAAAAGAAACCTAGACTTATATAAAATGAATAAATAAATAAATTATTTTCTAATAGATCGAAGTTTATCGCCAAGCTTAATTTATAAACTAAAGATTCAATCACCTCCAATGAAAGAGAACCAAAAATTCCCCCGTCACTAAATGATTTTTCAAATGGAGCCGAAAGAAGAAACAGTCCAATAAAAACAAGCAAGACCTTTATCAATGAATTTTCTAATTTTTTAATAATCTTTAAGAAACCAAAGATAATTAGGATAACAGGAATTATTATTGATAGAATTCCAAAAAACTGAACAATAATGTCTGATATATAAGAGCCAGGGTTTCCAAGTAAATTCACGGGAGGATTGTCTGATATTGTATTAAGGCTTTGATCTAAGGCATTATATGAGACAAGTGCTACTAGTATGAAGGCTCCAGCCAACACAAGCAATGTACCTATTATTAAATTCACTAGACCAAAGAAAACAACGTAAAGAAAGCCCCTTAGCCTAAATAAAACATTTGTTGGAAAGGCGAATATTTTTTTAAGAATGCTCATTTATTTTTTTTCTATAAACCCTATAAATATAAATTAACGAATCAAGTTGATAATCACGCCTTAATACAACAATCTGCAAGAACTTTTTTTATTTAAACGTTAATTTAATTTAGTTTTTTATTGAACTATACTATTAGATATTATGATGAAAAATAATAATTTTGATGTTGCTATCTTTGGAAGCGGTTTAACAGCCAAGGCAATGTGTCTGATTGCTGAGCATTGCGGTATGAGCTTTGTTAATATTCAAGGAAAACAAAAAAAAGAAAAGTCAGAAGAAGATATAAGATCGCTTGCCCTATCATCAGCATCAATAAATATGCTTAAAATTCTTGGTGTTGAAATAGAAGCTCAAAGTGTTGAAAAAATGATTGTCTTTGAGGGCGGTGTTTCTGACGAAAAGATAAAAGGTAAGGTTATTTTTAATTCGGAGGACCTTGATGATCAAATAGCATTTATTTCAGAATACGGACTTATTAAAAAATCTCTAGAGGGAAGATTAGAGCTCAATAAAGAAAATTCTATTAAAGAAAGCTCCAAATCTATTTTGGCGGAGAATAATTTCTCTACAATTACTTTCAACAAAAGCACCTCTATTAAATCTAAGCTCAACATTTTTACTGAGAGATTAGATTTAAATTTTCAAAAAATTTTTCAAATTAAATATGAATCTGTTGATTACGAACAAACAGCAATAACTGCAACTTTAGAGCACAGTAAAGATCACAAGGGTTATGCATATCAATTCTTTCTCAAAAATGGTCCATTGGCTTTGCTACCGTTAAGAAAAAGAAAAACTAAAAATTATTCATCTTTAGTCTGGACCGAAAAAACATTCAATGCTCATGAAATTTTATCTAGCACAAAAGATCTTGAAAAAAAATTAAACGATATGTGCGGTATATACTTAGGAAAAATAAAAGTTTCAACTCAACCAATTTCCTTTCCTTTAAAGAAAGTTAGTTGCAAAATACCACGGATCCATAGAAATCTTTTTGTTGGTGATGCTATTAGATCAATGCACCCTTTGGCTGGGCAGGCTTGGAACCAGAGCTTAAGAGATCTTGCTTATATAGCCGATGCCTTAGTCGAATCAAAAAAACTTGGTATAGATATAATGACTTGCCCATCAATGAAAAGTTTTGAAGGTAAAAGGCAGTTTGAGGGAAATGCATTTGTTGAGGGCATAAGCTTCATTAATGCAATTTTTAAATCTGAATCATCTTTGGCAAAAGGGATCAGAAGAAACTTAATGAAAATATTTAATAAAGAAGGTCCCCTTAAAAGCTTGCTTGCTAATGAGGCATCCGGAGGAGCCCTGGAGAGACCCAGCCTCCTTATGAACAAGCCAGCCGGATCAAAAACTATTTAAATTATTTTTCTTGCTTCATCCACTAACATAATAGGAATACCATCCCTAACTGGATATGCTAATCCAGCTTTTTTACTAATTAACTCTTGTTTGTTTTTATCCCACTCAAGTGTCTCTTTTGTAACTGGACAAACTAAAATTTCTAATAATTTTGGATCTACTTCTTTAGTCATTTTCTCTCACTGTATTTGTTCTGTTCCGCCCTCGGAGGACATAGACATTTCTGTCATTGCGATTAATATTTCATTTCTTTCAGAAAGAGTTTTGGCCTCTAATAGGGCTTGCTTTTCTTCTGGTCTATATGGGCTTAACAAGCATAAAGAATTAATCAGGAGCTCTGTTGGAGAATTTTTAATTGATTCCCAGTCAACATCCAAATTGTTATAGTCTAAGTATTTTTTTAAGCATATTTGCAATTTTTCTCTATTAACATTTTCTTCATCAAAGCCCTTCAAAAGATCATCAGAGAACTCTTTATAGCTAACTTGAAACTGGCGGTATGGTGTTACAACCTCAAGCTCTTGTTCAACAAAAAATCTACAAACACCAGACAATGTTACAAGCATTCTATTATTTGTTAATTCGCTATAGGATACAATTTTGCCTACGCAACCAACTTTAAATAACTGATCTTTTTTTTCAGATTGAGTTTGTATCATTGCAATCAATCGATTATCGGATAGCGCATCATCAACCATCTCTAAATATCTGGGCTCAAATATATTCAAGGGCAGCTGAGTTCTTGGCAACAATAGGGCACCAGGCAGAGGGAATACTGAAAGTTTAGGAGGAAGTTCTTCAATTTTAAGGTAATCTTTTAATGATTTCATAATTAACTAAACAATAAGGACGATAGTTTTTTCCTTCCCTCTATTACAAGCTCATCTTGAGGGCCAAGCGCATTAAAAATTTCTATTAGCTGTTTACGGCCCTCGGAATCATTCCATTTTGGGTCTATCTCTATTATGCCTAATAATTCTTCGATTGCTGACTTATTGTCTCCGCTTGACACAAGTAGGATAGCTAAATCTAATCTTGATTGGTGATCTTTTGGATTTTTAGAAATATTTTCTCTTAAAATATTTTGATGATTTTCATCGTTAGGACCTTCTTTGGCTTTTTTTATAAGATCAATTTCAGCACATACAGATATAAAATCTTGATTTTTCTTTGCTTCCTGCGGAAGTTTTTTAATCATATTTTCTGCTTTTTCAGTCTCCCCAACTTTTAATAAACATCGGCAGAATAATGATGCTGCAGAAATATTATCTGGTTCAATTTGCAGGATTTGAGAAAATATATTTGATGCCTCTTCAAAATTTCCATTATCTAGCTCTAGTCTTGCATCTATTAAATTTTGATCAATGGATGATGAGTTATTTTTTGCGGCTATAGTTTTTATAAATTCTCGGATAGTTTTTTCCGGCTGAACACCAATAAATCCATCTAAGGGCTGCCCATCATGAAAAGCCATTACAGCTGGTATTGATTGAATTTTTAATTGTTGTGCAACCTCGGGAGATTTATCTATATCCATCTTCGCAAGAATAACTCTACCATTTTGCTCTAGAACTAATCTTTCAATTATTGGTGTTAACTGTTTACAGGGCTCACACCACGGCGCCCAAAAATCGACTATAACTGGAATATCTTTAGATTTTTCAATTACATCCAGCATAAAATTTTCAGTAACCACATCTATTATGAGGTTATTGCTATCTAGGCCACTTGGGCTATAATTATTATTAGAATCTTCAATTAACATTTTTAAAGTGCATCATCTTGTGTTTCACCAGTTCTTATTCTTATAGCCTGATCAACATTTGTTATGAAAATTTTTCCATCTCCCACCTTTCCAGTCTCGGAGCTCTTTGTAATAGTATTGACTACTTGATCTAGCTTTGTTGCTGGAACGACCACTTCAATCTTAATTTTTGGAACTTCTGTAGTTTTATACTCTGCACCTCTATATATTTCTGTTTGACCTCTTTGTCTTCCAAAGCCTCTAATTTCTGTTGCCGATAAACCATCAATCCCAATATCAATTAGTGCATTTCTAACCTCTTCATATTTATGAGGTCTTATTATGGCTACAATCATTTTCATCATTTCGTTTTCCTTTGATCGTAATGCAATCTTCACTAATCTCCTTATAGCTTCTGAGTGTGAAGGTAGATCATTTTGTTCTCTTCGCCATTTATCAACATCATTTCTAAAATCTGTTGAGGCTACTAGCTGGATTCTTTGGTCTTGTTTCTTCATATTATCATCATATCATATACATTATATATATAATAGTTAAGTTACTTTATAATATATGTATTAAGGTTGTTTACTTCTTTTGAACTTTCAAATATTGTCAGCTTGATTTTATTAAGCGGGTGTAGCTCAGTGGTAGAGCATCACGTTGCCAACGTGAGGGTCGAGAGTTCGAATCTCTTCGCCCGCTCCATAAAGTTT
>Ga0115001_10000987_pt1 | contig 21727 bp, 20 predicted proteins | sample ArcticOcean_MG_C_12_FD_89869 | JGI IMG/M metagenome (GOLD analysis project Ga0115001, IMG submission 89869) | Marine microbial communities from western Arctic Ocean - ArcticOcean_MG_CB8_130 | ecosystem: Environmental > Aquatic > Marine > Oceanic | place: Arctic Ocean: Canada Basin | collected... | reverse complement strand
CTAACCGATATGCGTTAGCGGAGTAAACATGCCAAAAAGAACTGATATAAAAAGTATTCTCATCATCGGTGCAGGGCCGATTATTATTGGTCAGGCTTGTGAGTTTGATTATTCTGGAGCCCAGGCTTGTAAAGCCTTAAGAGAAGAGGGTTTTAGAGTTATTTTGGTGAATTCCAATCCAGCTACGATCATGACTGATCCTTCAATGGCTGATGCGACCTATATCGAACCTGTTGAGTGGAATACTGTAGCAAGAATTATTGAGAAAGAGCGGCCTGATGCGCTACTGCCAACAATGGGTGGCCAGACCGCACTTAATTGTGCCTTAGATCTTGCCAAGCATGGAGTGCTCGATAAATTTTCGGTTGAAATGATCGGTGCCAATGCGGATGCGATTGACAAGGCTGAAGATCGTGAGCGATTCGATAAGGCAATGAAGGCAATCGGTCTGAGTACGCCTAATTCTGGGATTGCTCATAGTCTAGAAGAAGCGACTCAAGTTGCCGATCAATTTGGTTTTCCATGTGTTATCCGCCCCTCATTTACCATGGGTGGTTCTGGCGGTGGTATTGCCTACAACCGTGAAGAGTTTGAAACCATTTGCCGCCGTGGTTTGGATCTTTCGCCGACCAATGAACTGCTGATTGATGAATCGCTAATTGGCTGGAAAGAGTTCGAGATGGAGGTTGTCAGAGACCGTAAAGATAATTGTATTATTGTCTGCGCGATCGAGAACCTTGACCCTATGGGTATTCATACCGGTGACTCAATCACTGTTGCTCCGGCTCAGACACTGACGGATAAAGAATATCAGATTATGCGTAATGCCTCGATCAAGGTGTTGCGCGAAATTGGCGTTGAGACCGGTGGCTCTAATGTCCAGTTTGCGGTTAACCCTGAAGATGGGCGACTAGTCGTTATCGAGATGAACCCTCGGGTTTCTCGATCATCTGCATTAGCCTCTAAAGCAACTGGCTTTCCAATTGCAAGAATTGCGGCCAAGTTAGCGGTGGGATATACCTTAGATGAGTTACAAAATGAAATTACTGGAGGTGCTACTCCGGCATCCTTTGAACCCAGTATAGATTACGTAGTAACTAAAATACCGCGCTTCGCGTTTGAAAAGTTTAGTCAGGCAGATCAAGCCCTAACTACGCAGATGAAGTCTGTGGGTGAGGTTATGGCAATTGGCCGGACTTTCCAAGAGTCGATGCAAAAAGCATTGCGCGGTTTAGAGGTGGGTGTAGCTGGCTTCGATCCAAAAGTTGATACCAGCGACGATGATTTTGGCGCTGTTTTATACAACCAATTAGCCGAAGCGGGCCCTGACCGAATTTGGTATCTGGCTGATGCTTTTCGACACGGCATGAGTTGCGATGAAATATTTGGAATTACAAAAATAGATCCATGGTTTTTGGTGCAAATTGAAGATCTAGTTATTGAAGAGAGCCACTTAAATGGTAAGACGCTTCATGACCTCGATGAGAAATGGCTTTATAGCCTAAAGCGCAAAGGATTCGCGGATCGCCGCTTGGCAGATATTTTAGAGTGTTCTGAAACTGAAGTGCGTGAGCATCGTTATAGCTTTGATATGCACCCTGTATACAAGCGAGTAGATACCTGTGCAGCAGAATTTTCGACTGAAACGGCCTACATGTATTCTACCTATGAAGAAGAATGTGAGGCACAGCCTAGCAACAAAGATAAGATTCTTGTACTTGGTGGCGGTCCCAATCGTATCGGGCAGGGGATCGAATTTGATTATTGTTGTGTTCACGCCGCTTTGGCGATGCGTGAAGATGGTTATGAGACCATTATGGTCAACTGCAACCCAGAAACTGTCTCTACCGACTATGATACCTCCGATCGTTTATTCTTTGAGCCGGTGACCTTAGAAGATGTACTAGAGATTGTTCGTCTTGAAAAGCCTAAAGGAGTCATTGTCCAGTTTGGTGGCCAAACGCCGCTAAAACTCGCCCGTGCTTTGGAAGCGGAAGGTGTGCCGATCATTGGCACTACGCCAGATGCCATTGATCGTGCAGAAGATCGTGAGCGGTTTCAGCAAATGATTGAAAAACTGGGTTTACTTCAGCCCCACAATGCCACTGCACGAAGTGCAGATGAGGCGGTTGAATTAGCTAAAGGAATTGGTTATCCGCTAGTGGTGCGGCCCTCTTATGTTCTTGGTGGACGAGCTATGGAAATCGTCTATAAAGAAGACGAGCTGCGACACTATATGAAAACCGCCGTTCAGGTTTCAGATGATTCTCCGGTGCTATTAGATTTCTTTCTACCTAATGCTATTGAGATGGATGTCGATGCGGTTAGTGATGGAGAGCAGGTGGTGATTGGTGCAATTATGCAGCACATCGAGCAGGCGGGAATACACTCCGGTGATTCAGCCTGTTCATTACCACCTTATAGTCTTAGTGAAACCGTACAAGACGAAATGAGAGAAGTTTGTAAGAAGATGGCTCGTGAGCTTGGTGTGCGTGGGTTAATGAATGTTCAGCTCGCGCTGCAGGATGATAAAATTTACGTTATTGAAGTAAATCCAAGGGCATCCCGCACAATTCCTTTTGTGTCAAAATGTATTGGTGTCTCTCTGGCGAAAATAGCAGCACGCTGCATGATAGGCCAGACGCTTGAACAGCAAAATTTTACAAAAGAAATTATTCCACCCTACTTCAGTGTAAAAGAGGCAGTGTTCCCGTTTAATAAATTCCCTGGCATCGATCCGATTCTTGGGCCTGAAATGAAGTCTACAGGCGAAGTGATGGGCGTTGGAACAACATTTGCTGAGGCCTATGGAAAAGCCGAATTAGGCGCTAGTGATGAAATTCCAAGTAAGGGAACCGCGTTTGTTAGCGTTCGTCAACGTGACAAAGATCAGTTACCAGCACTTGCTAAAAAGTTGGTCACACTTGGCTTTAAGCTAGTTGCTACCAGAGGAACTGCGCTCGCCATTGAGGAGTCCGGTTTTGAAGTGCAGATGGTTAATAAAGTGAAAGAGGGTAGGCCGCATATAGTCGACATGATTAAGAGTGATAAGATCGATCTAATCATCAATTCCACCGAAGGTCGACAGGCTATTGTTGATTCATCGACTATCCGCTCCAGTGCTGAGCAACATCGCGTGTACTACACGACGACTATGGCAGGTGGTAATGCTGTTTGTGAAGCGTTGAATTTTGCCGGTGAAATTGAGGTTAGGAGTTTACAGCAGTTACATAAGGAGATTATTTAATGCAAAAGAATGCAATGACAGCCGAGGGAGAATCTGCGCTTAGGAAAGAACTGAACAACTTAATAAAGGTTGTACGACCTAGTATTGTTGAAGCAATTTCTACTGCACGGTAACATGGCGATCTTAAAGAGAATGCCGAGTATCATGCCGCTCGTGAGCAGCAGAGTTTTGCTGAGGGCCGTATTCAGGATATTGAGGGAAAGCTATCTAATGCGCAGGTAATCGATATATCGAAGATACCTCAGGGTGATCGTGTCATCTTCGGTTCTGTAGTGACCATTATTAAAATGGATACTGATGAAACGGTTACCTATCGAATTGTTGGCGATGATGAGGCGGACGTAAAAGCGGGTAAGATTTCATATCAGTCACCCATTGCCAGAGCCCTAATCAGTAAAGAGATTGGCGATGTCGTCGTGGTAAAGGCGCCGAGTGGCGATGTTGAATATGAAATTGACGATGTTGTTTACCAGTAAACGTTAAGAATTAGCCGATAGTAAAAAGATCATCAACGCCTTTTGCGCGTGCAGTCGGTTTTCAGCCTCATCCCACACCACCGAAATAGACTCATCCTCAAGTAGTTCTTCCGATACTTCCTCGTTTCTATGAGCCGGCAAGCAGTGCATAAAAAGAGCATCGTCCGCTGCATATGACATCAATTGATGATTGACCTGGAAGCCAGAAAATTGCTCTAGTCTTGCCTTAGCTTCAGACTCCTGGCCCATAGAGGCATAGACGTCGGTTGTTACTAATTGCGCCCCTGCTACGGCTTCCACAGGATTTCGTGTAAGAGTAACTCGGTCACCGGCCTCAGCAACCAGTGTTGCATTTGGTTCATATCCTTTAGGGCAGGCAATGTTCAATTTGAAATCAAGCGTTATGGCGGCATTGATCCACGAGTGACATACGTTATTGCCATCGCCAATCCATGCTACTGTCTGTCCTTGAATTGAACCTCGGTGTTCAACGTAGGTTTGAATATCAGCTAAAAGCTGGCAGGGATGGTAGTCATCGGTCAGTGCATTAATAACGGGGACCTTAGAATACTTAGCAAACCGCTCGATTTTGTCATGAGCAAACGTTCTAATCATGATTAAATCTACCATACGCGAAATGACCCGCGCCGTATCTTCCACAGGCTCATCTCTTCCCATCTGTAAATCATTGGATGACAGAAAAAGAGCACTGCCGCCCAGCTGAGCCATTCCAGCTTCAAAGGACACTCTTGTTCGCGTTGAAGACTTCTCAAAAATCATACCCAGCACCTTTCCGTCAAAGACCCGTGCCTGACGGCCTTCCTTGTGAGCAGTTTTAAGTGCTATAGCGGACTGAATGATGTGATTACATTCATCGGAGCTCAAATCTCTCAGAGTAAGAAAATGTCGAATAGCGATGGTTTATCTCCTTATTAGTCAGACGTAAAGTCTCTGATTAGTGGTACTAAAATTGTGATCAGCAGATCAACCTCTTCGTCAGTCAGAATAAATGGCGGGAGTAATCGAATAACGGAGTCTGCGGTGACATTAATTAACAAGCCTTTCTCAATAGCGGCGGCGAATAAAGATTTACAGGGCTGGTTTAGCTCGATGCCAATCATGCATCCCATACCGCGGATATCTACAACGTGTGTCGCTGACGTTAGGCCTTTCTCAAGCCCAGCTATAATTCTTGTACCAATCGCTGATGCTCTGTTCAACAGTCCTTCAGCATCTAACGTATTAATTGTGGCCAGCGCGGCCGCACAGGCTAGTGGGTTTCCGCCAAAAGTAGAACCATGGTTGCCTGGCTGCATGAGCTCCGTCGCCTTTCCTGCTGCAAGACAAGCGCCGATAGGGAATCCATTGCCCAAGCCTTTTGAGGTAGTTACTACGTCGGGCAAAATATCACTGTGTTGAAAACAAAAATACCTTCCAGTTCTGCCATTGCCTGTTTGTACTTCATCTAGCATCAAAAGCCAGTTATTTTGATCGCAGAATACTCTAAGCTGCTGCAGATACTCTTTGGAGGCGATGCGAATTCCGCCCTCGCCTTGGATGGGTTCAACGAAAATAGCGCAAATATTTCGGTTGTTGTCTGCTATTTTCTGAAGAGCCTGAATGTCATCGAAAGGGGCTCTGGCAAATCCCGTAACAAGAGGTTCAAATCCGGCTTGCACTCTGCGCCCACCGGAGGCACTAAGCGTCGCAAGAGTTCTACCATGAAAGGCATTTTCCATAACCAGTACAGTGGGTAATGCAATTCCTTGTTGATGGCCAAAAAGCCGCGCCATTTTAATAGCGGCCTCATTTGCCTCAGCACCAGAGTTGCCAAAAAATACTTTACGCATACCCGAGATTTTACATAGCCTCTCAGCAAGAATTTCTTGATTAGGAATAGTAAAAAAGTTTGAACAATGAGTGAGGGTATTTGATTGTTCACTAATAGCGTGAGTAACGGCGGGGTGAGCATGCCCGAGCCCACATACGGCAATTCCAGACAATGCATCTAAATACTTATTACCTTTTTCATCCCACAGCCAAGCACCCTGTCCTTTGACAAGTGTCGCTGCGCGGTCACCATAAGTGTTCATTAGTGCTGTTGAAGTCATGCTGTCATTATTCCCTTTCCGATTATTTATCGGAATAAAAAAAGGCAGCTGAGCTGCCTCTCGAATTTATCTACAAATCATAGCGTGGATTGAGGAGGCTGGCAAGATAGTGGCGTTTTCCGACATTCCACTGCGGATAGGATAGGCATTGTATTATAAAAATAAATTTCCATAACAGTGTCGCCACTGATTGAAAAGGTTTAAAATTCGCGCTTTAGCTCATTAAACATATAGGCAAGCCACAATGGATATAATGGAAACAATTCGCGAACAGGTAGAAAATAATGCGGTACTTCTCTACATGAAGGGATCACCCAATCAACCGCAATGTGGGTTCTCCTCTAAAACGGTCCAAGCCTTGATGGGCTGTGGTCACAGGTTTGCTTATGTAGATATTCTCTCTAATCCTGAAATACGCAGCAACTTACCTGCATATGGAAATTGGCCCACGTTCCCGCAACTTTGGGTTGCTGGGGAGCTGATTGGTGGTTGTGACATCGTCACTGAAATGCAGGAGAAAGGTGAGTTAAAACAGTTGATAGACGACGCTATTGGTGAAATTTCAGAGTAGTAAGTGTTGTGTTACTAGTATCTTGATGTTCACGATCTATAGTTCTTTATGTCGATAAAATATATCCCAAGTAGCGCCCTTATTATCAAGGGTAATCCTTTTCTTGACTGCGAATGATAATTATTCTTATTCCTATTGACACTGTTATTAAGAGTAATTATCATTCGCTCCGTAATTTAGCAGTAATGCCGTAATCAGAGTTCAAACCTTACTTTATTGGTAGCTCGCGCCTCGTTAGTTAACAGGCTGGGCAAGCAGGTTTGGACTCCTAATGCATTCAAGCTTTTCACTAACGGACACTTTAAAGGAATAACCATGATTTCTAATTCAATATTTTCAAAGTTACTCATTACGCTTTTATTAGCAACCCTCGCTGGCTGTGGAAGCGGCACTAACGCGCCCTCTGATGTTGATGGTGATGGTGTGCCAGATTCTACTGATACTTTCCCTAACGATCCAGCTGAATCAGTAGACACTGACGGCGATACTGTGGGTGATAATGGCGATAATTGCCCGGCGATAGCAAACATTGACCAGACTGACACTGATGGCGATGGAATTGGCGATGCATGTGATGAGGACCAGGACGGTGATACGGTAGGGAATGCCGAAGATAACTGCCCGCTAGTAGCGAACACTGACCAGGCAGATGCGGATGTTAACGGTTCCGGCGATGCTTGTGATGCGATGCCAACCACTTATGCATTTACTAACACTTACTTTTCTGCGGAAGAAAATTCTTCAGTAAGCTATACCGGTCAGACCGCTCGTCAGGTATTAATCTCTGACATGGCATATTACATGTCGACGGTTCTTACTGATGATGCTGCAAACACTGCAGACTCAGTGAAGTCTAGTCTTGACTTTTTCGTTTACGGAACTGACGCAGACGTTACGGATACTTTGCTAGGGACCTATATTAAAGATGCTGAAAATGTGACTCTTAAAGATGCCGCCACCTATGGTGCTATTTCTACAGGTAAAAACCTGCATAAAAAAATCGCTGGTGGCTGTGGTGCTGGTTGCGGAGAAGAATCCAAGTTAATTGGTGATTTTATTGGTTGGAACCGCATGGATGCCGCGGGTAATGCCATAACAACTCCATTAGCGTTGGTTGATGATTGGATTGCGAGCCAAGCAGTCTTGGCATCTGACGGTGTAGTTGTTCAGATTACTGATGCTGACGGAGTAACGTCAGGTGTCAATGTCAATACTGATGCTCATGGACGTAATTATCGTCAGTTAATGCAAAAGTTCTTGATGGGTGCGGTCAATTTCTCCCAGGGTACTAATGATTACTTCAAAACTGATTTCGCCAGTAAATTGACTACCGATGATGGTGGCGATTCCCCAAAGAACTACTCAGCGGGTGAGCATAAGTTTGACGAAGGCTTTGGCTACTATGGTGCGGCTAGAGACAATCTAGCTTATACCGATCTTGAAGCGCGGGCTAAGAGTGGGCGCGATGAATGGAAGAATGGCTACTATGACACAGATGCTGATGGCATGATTGATGTGCGTAGTGAGTATAACTTCGCACACTCTCAAAACTGTGCGAAGCGTGATGCAGGGTCTGCCTCCGGTCCCAACCCAACAGACTTTTCTGGTGATGTTATGACCGCGATCCTAGCTGCGCGACAAATAATCAGTAATGCGGCCAACAAAACTGCACCAGAGTTGACAGATTCTGAAGATGCAAAACTTCAAGAACACATCAAAATGGCGTCTCTTGCATGGGAGAAGTGCATTGCAGCTACCGCGGTTCATTATGTTAATGATGTCATTGCAAATGTTAGTGAGTACAAGAGTGGCGCTCCTGCGAGTTTAGATAACTTTGAGACAGTAGCCAAACACTGGTCAGAGTTAAAAGGCTTTGTCTTGAGCTTACAATTTAGTCCTGCGTCGCCATTTAGAGATGCCTCTGCCATCGTTACCGTCGAAGATTTGATAATGATTTCTGATCTAATTGGTGATGCTCCTGTGCTAGCTGATGGAAGTCAAAATGGTATTGCAACTGGGGCGACTGCGTCCGAAGCTGTCTATGCGTATATTGGTAAACTGACACAAGCCAGGGCTAAGCTACACGAGGCTTATGGGTTCTCAGATGCAAACACGCTAGCTTGGTAATTTAATGCGATGAAGCCTTTCATATTGTGATCTGAAAGGCTTTTGTTTGGGTGAGAATGTGGCTCGGTTAAAGTTGGTCCACTTTGGGCTAACCTAGGTTAGCCCTTTGGTATTTAAAAGGTATTTAAAAGGTATTTAAAAGGTATTTAAAAATGAATCAATTACGTGTCTTTCTTCCGTTTTTAATGACTGCTGTTTTGACCGCTTGCGGTGGTGGCGGGGGTTCAACTTCAGCGCCTACTCCAGTAGCACCTGGTGACACAACAGCACCGGTAATAACGTTAACTGGCGACAATCCGCAATCAGTTGATTTAAATGCCGAGTATCAGGAACTTGGTGCGTCCACAGACACTGGAGAGACAGTTGACATAGATGCAACGGCAGTAGACACCGCTTCTGTTGGAAGCTATGCGGTTACTTATAATGCAACTGATGCTGCGGGTAACCAGGCAACAGAGAAGACGAGAACTGTCAATGTGACGGATTCGACGCCTGTTGATACAACAGCGCCAGTAATCACCTTAATTGGCGACAACCCTCAAGCAGTTGATTTGAATGTCGAGTATCAGGAGCTTGGAGCATCCACAGACACTGGAGAGACAGTTGACATAGATGCAACGGCAGTAGATACCGCTTCTGTTGGAAGTTATACGGTCACTTATAATGCAACTGATGCTGCGGGTAACCAAGCGGTAGAGAAGACGAGAACTATCAATGTGACAGATTCGACGTCTGGTGATACTTCATCAACGAAATCGTCGGTATTAACTGCGGTAGTGGATGGAATTGTTATTCCCAACTACAAACAGCTTGCGGAGCAAACGGCAGCTTTAGCAGCCTCTAGCAGTCCTATAGCAGCCTACTGTGGTTCACTTGGCACAGATGAGGAGTCGGCTAAGCTTGAGGAGGCCAGAGAGGGCTGGAAGGCGGTAATGAAAACAGTCCAAAAGACAGAGATGCACATCTTTGGTCCGGCGGCGCTCAATAACCTGTCTTTGAGAAATCGGGTTTATTTTTATCTAGAGAAAGATAGACAGATGCAAACTGTGTCCACCTGTGCGACTGATGTCGCAGTGGTTAATGCTTGGGCTGATACGCAGTTCCTTGTTTCAGAAACATCTGCCAATCAGCGGAGTATGTCAGCGCTGGAATATCTGCTGTTTAATAACAATCTTGATCATACGTGCGCGGCAAATGTATCCGCGGTGTCTGGCTGGAATTCGCTTTCAGATTCAGATCGCAAGGCTCAGCGCTGTGGGCTTAGCCTTCAAATCGTAAGCGATGTTGCTATGAACGCAGAACAGATTCATGCTACCTGGATTGCGTCGAGAGATGACTTTTTAGACCCTAATGAGGTGGGTACTCGCTTTGAATTGATGACCGATGGGCTGTTCTATTTTGAGAAGCATTCAAAGTCGGCGAAGCTAAATGGCCCTATTGGGATTGATGATCTTTGCCCTGAAGGTCAGTTGACCTGCCCTGAATTTGTCGAGTCGCCTTACAGTGAAACGTCCCTCGACAATATAAAAACAAACGCCGAGCAAATGTTAACGATTTTTGATCGCGGCTTAGACAATCTAGCTAATGAGATAGCACCAGATGATTGGTCTGAGACTTTCAAGGGATTAATATCTAACGTTATTAATGAAATTACTGCGATGCAGGCCGCCGCTCCAAACAGTTCGTTGAAGGATCAGGTAGCAAGCATTGTCTCTGATAATGATGCATCTTCATGTCAAAGCGCGTTTGGTAGCCCAGAAACATCATCTGACTTTCCTATTTGTAATCTAGGTGGTTTGGTGAAGCGGGTCACCGATGACTTGAAAATTGAGTTCATTTCTTATCTTGGGGTTGACCTCCCAGAAGGATCAGGAGGAGATACCGATTAGAACTTTCAATAGAGCCCTAGGATTACTAGCTGTTTCACTCGCACCCCTGAGTTGGACAGCTGATTCGTCAGATCCGATGATCAAGGAAGTAACGATCATCGGTACCAAAGAGGAAAAGCAAAGCCTTCCAGGGTCTGGTATGCAGATTGGTGCGGCTGAGCTCAGACGACATGGCTATAGCGATTTAAACCAGATAGTGAGTTCGGTACCCGGCGTCTACGTACGTGAAGAAGATGGCTATGGTCTGCGGCCGAATATTGGAATTCGAGGCGCGACCTCAGAGCGTAGCCAGAAAATAACGCTGATGGAAGACGGCGTGTTAATTGCCCCTGCACCATACTCAGCGCCTGCTGCTTACTACATTACTAACGCTTCTCGCTTACATGCAGTGGAAGTACTAAAAGGACCTTCAGCTATTCGATCAGGACCGCACACGGTTGGCGGGGCGATTAACTTAGTAACACGGCCGGTTCCAATGGAAGACTTTGCAGAACTGGATTTATCCATGGGTACTGACGGTTATCAAAAGCTTGCCGGTGCTGCCGGCTACGTGATAAATAATGTTGGCGTGCTTATTGAGGGCTTTAGTTACGGTAGTGACGGCTTTAAAGTGCTGGATAGTGGCGGAAATACAGGCTTTACGCGCAATGATATAAATCTCAAAATGCGCTGGACACCAAAAACAGAATTGCCGCAAACGTTAACACTAAAAGTTGGCTTTGCAGATGAGGATGCCGATGAAACCTATCTTGGTCTTACAGACGCTGATTTTGTAAGTACCCCTGAGCGACGATATGCGGCTTCCGAGTTAGACCGTTTCCAGTCGGAACATAAACAAATTCATCTAAACCATTCCATTTCTCTTAACAGTGATTTGGAATTAGTAACGAAAGTCTATGCTAATGAATATCATCGGTCATGGAATAAATTCGATGGGTTCATCGATGGGCCAAAAGTACAGGATGTGTTGCGTGAGTCTACGTCTTACACAAGTGCTTATCGAGTGCTTCAGGGCTTACAGGATTCTGAAGTAGGCGACTATTCCGACCTGACTATTGACGTCACTGATAATGATCGTGAGTATACGTCTCAAGGCATCCAGTTCGATTTAAACCAAAAATTTGACCTTTTAGGTGCCGAGCACAACATTAAGATTGGGTTGCGTTATCACCAAGATGATGTCAGGCGTCGTCATCAGACTCGGAGCTATTTAATGACTTCGGGGGCTATGGTTTCTGACGGTATTACTAGGTCATTTAAAACTAACAACTATGCGCAAACTGATGCATTCGCACTTTCAGTGTCTGATGATATCTCTTGGTTAGATTGGACCTTCAATATTGGCGTTCGGCATGAAGATATCAGTGGTAGTGTTGATAATAAGTTGTTGGATACGTTAGCAGAAAATACCCAAACGATCACCACACCAGGTTTTGGCGTATACAGGCAATTAACCGATTCTCTTGGTGTTTTAGCGGGTATTTATATGGGGTTCTCGCCCTCTGGGCCGGGGCAATCAGGCGCTGAATCAGAAGAAAGCGTTAATGTCGAATTTGGTATTCGCTATACGACGACGGACTTTTCGGGTGAGCTTATTGCCTTTGAAAGTGACTATGACAACTTACTGGGTCGTTGTAGGGCGTCAGATTCTGACTGTCAGGTGGGGCAAGAGTTTAGCGGCGGAAACGTCCAGGTCAGTGGTATTGAAGTAACTGGGCAAGGGCAGTATGAGCTTGGCGATACCATGATTTTAACTTCGCAGATTAATTACACCTATTCTGAATCTAAATTTAAAAGTTCTTTTTTCTCCCAATTTTCTCAGTGGGGTCTTGTCAATGAAGGGGATGAGTTACCGTATGTTCCCAAGCATGCTGGTAGATGGCAGGTTGGGCTTGAGAGTTATTTATGGGCGCTTGATATGGCAGTCAAGTATCAGCATGGAATGCGTGAAACGCCAGGATTGGGTGATATTACAGAAGGACTGCATACTGACAATATAACGACGATCGACGTCTCAGCTACTTGGTTTGTCAATGAAGATGTTGATTTGAAGATATTGGCCAGAAATCTTACAGATGACTCATCAATTGTGTCTCATCGGCCATATGGTGCTAGACCAAATTTACCTCGTACTTTACTGGCCCAAGTAAAGTACCGGTTTTAGATCGTTAGGAGATTACGTTGCTTGAGCTGTTGACAGCCCCCGCTGAAAAATTTATTGACCCCTCTGAAAGGGTCTTTTGGGGATATATGCTAAGCGCACTGGTTATTGCCTCGTTTGTTGTGGCCCATCAGGAGCAGCGTTTTAACCCGTTAGACCAACTTCGTCGGTTGCTTAACCCGAAGTACTGGCTGTCGCGTTCTAGCCTCTACGATATGTTTCTATTGATTTTCAATACCGTAGTGCGACTTACGCTTATTATTCCCTTCTTTGGTAGCCATGTGGTGGTTACTGTTTTGGTAGGCGGATTTCTGCAAGAACATGTTGGAGATGCTCCTGACTTAAACCTTGGTTGGTTCTGGATCGCCAGTATCTTTAGTATATCTTTCTTAATTCTGGATGATCTAAGCCGCTTCGTGCTGCATTTTTGTATGCATCGCTTCGACTTCCTGTGGTATTTCCATAAAACTCACCATAGTGCGACGGTGCTAACACCATTGACGATCTTCAGGGTTCATCCGGTCGAGCATATTCTGTATTTTAGTCGGAGATTGGTAGTCTTTGGCTTTATTACTGGTGTCTTTATTTGGTTGTTCTCCCATCGTCTTTCAGGCTTACAGATTTTGGGTGTTGATATGTTTGGTGTGATGTTTAATTTTGCAGCGGCTAATCTACGTCACTCACATATCTGGATTTCATTTGGACGGTTAGAGAAAATATTCATTAGTCCAGCCCAGCACCAGATTCATCATAGTGTTGGCCATAGCAACGCTAACCTTGGAAGTATTTTCTCTGTCTGGGATGGGTTGTTAGGCACTCGAACTTACTCAGGCCAGAAGCGGAAACTAGAATTTGGTTTGGGGCCAGAGAAGCCTGAGCCTCCGAACAAAGAGGCCTCTGGATTGGTAATACCTGCGGGTCCCTCTCTGACCTAAATAGTTAGCTCTTAGGTGGATTGTGCTTGCTGGTCCAAGGGCGCCTAATGTCTTCTCTAATAACCTCAAAATGTCCCGTTTTACGATCCTCTAAAAAATGGTCTAGCGTTACCTCGACCATTGGAAATGCAAGTTCTCCCCAAGGAATGTCAGCTTCAGCGAATAAGGCAACTTCAGATGATTCAGACGTAGGTCCAAATACTGGCGTTTGTAAATTTGCACGATAAAAAATATAGACTTGATGGATCTGAGGAATATCAAAGATAGCGTACAGTTGAGGGTTGACGACGTTAGCCAAGGATTCCTCGACACATTCTCGCATAGCGCCCTCTAATGTAGATTCACCATTTTCCAGAAACCCGGCAGGTAGGGTCCAGTAACCGACTCTAGGTTCAATGGAGCGCCTGCAGAGTAAAATTTTATCTTCATAAATAGGCAAGATACCGGCGATAACGCGAGGATTCTGATAATGAATCTCATCACAAGATTCACACACATAGCGTAATCTATTGTCGCCTTGAGGTATTTTTTGGATAACGGAGCTACCGCAGCTAGAACAAAATTTCATGAAACTCTCAGAAAGTAACGTGGACTGCGTATAATGCACAAATGCTAACAACTATTGCAAATCAGTTGGTCAAATTTCCGTTAAAAAAACGGCAACCTGACCTAAATAAGGCCCAAACTACAGCGGCAGTTCTTGTTATTTTGCACGGAGAGGACAGTGATCCTCAGGTTGTGTTGACGCAACGTGCATTTCATCTTAAAAGTCACGCGGGTGAGGTAGCCTTTCCCGGAGGGATGTGGGATCAAGGGGACGAGAATTTATTACATACGGCATTAAGAGAAGCCAACGAAGAGATAGGCCTTAATCCTCACTCAGTAACGCCTGTTGCGACCTTGCCCTCAGCGTCGCCAAAGCGACGAGAAGTTAGTGTTACGCCCTTCGTAGCCATCGGTATCAATAATTTAGAGCTAACGGCGGATGCGTCTGAAACGGCGGCTATTTTTAATGCGCCACTGAAGATTTTCATGGATCTAGATCAGTATGAGTATTTTGAAATCAAGTCAGAGACTGCAGATGGTGATGGGGTGATACGATTTCCATATTTGACGTATAACAATTATAAAATTTGGGGATTCACTCTCAAGGTGATTACCGATTTACTCAATTCGACATTGGACGCAGGTATTGATTTAAAATATCCTCAGCATGTCAGTAAGTAAAAAGAGAACTAAAAGGCGCTATAAATGATTTATCAACTTGGTGAAGATACACCTCAAATCCATGAAAGTGTTTTTGTAGCGGCTAGTGCCGATGTGATGGGAAAGGTGATCCTCAAGGATCACTCGAGCGTTTGGTTTAACGCGGTGATTCGTGGCGATTGCGATGTTATCGAAGTCGGAAAGCGCAGCAATGTTCAAGATGGCGCAGTATTGCATGCTGACCCTGGCCAACCGCTGAAGATAGGGGAAGATGTAACTATCGGTCATCAAGCAATGGTGCATTGCCGAGAGATTGGTGATCGCACATTGGTTGGAATTCAAGCGGTCATTTTAGATGGTGCTATTGTTGGAAGTGATTGCTTAATTGGCGCCAATGCATTGGTTAAAGCCGGAGCAGTTATTCCAGACGGTTCCATGGTGGTGGGTTCTCCTGGAAAGGTGATCAGGCAGACCGATGAAAACATGCGTGCTTTTTTATTGGCTGGGGCCACTATGTATGTTCAAAAAGCAGCTAATATGCGGTCTGATTTGAGAGAAGTTAAGCGATGACGCTAGAACTGAGTACCGCCTCACCTTGCTTGTCCATCTGCTCTTTGAATGACGATGATGTGTGCGTGGGATGCAATAGAACAAGCAACGAGATCCGCGATTGGCGGAATATGTCAGGTAGTCAAAAGCAAGAAGTCCTTAGACTTTGTAGTCAGCGCGCTCAGGAGCATAAACCGCTTTAGCCGATAGAAGCGTTATTCATCACTCTGCTTAGGTTTTTTCATCGATGATACACTTACCTTTTTAACCATGGTGCCATTGATTTCCTTAGTTTCGAATTGGTAACTACCAACCACGAAGCTGACGTTACCATCGGGGATGCTCTCAAGTTGCTCGAAGACGATTCCATTCAAGGTTTTCGGGCCTTTAGTCGGCAGATCCCAGCCAGTAGCCTTATTGATTTCTCGAATAGTAGCGGTACCGTCGATCAGATAACTACCATTATTCTGGGCGATGATTTCATCCTCGTCATCGGCAGTGTTGGTGGTAAAGTCGCCGACAATTTCTTCGAGAATATCTTCAAGTGTGACAAGCCCCTGAACTTCGCCATACTCATCGACCACAATAGCAAAACGCGTTTTAGCATTTTTAAAATTCAGTAGCTGATTGGTCAGGCTCGTTGTCTCAGGAATAAAGTATGGATCTTCAGCAAAGTATTTGATTGCGTCATGATTAATATCCCCTGAACGAAAAAGTTGATTTGCCTTGCGCCCATGAAAAATCCCAACAATATTATTGATATCACCATCGTAGATAGGTTGTCGGGAGTATTCAGAGTCAAGCATTGCCGCGGTAAGGTGTTCAATACTGTCTTCTAAGTCAAGACCTTGAACTTCGTTTCTTGGAATCATAATATCTTCGACTGTTACATTTTCTAGATCGAGGATTCCTTTAAGCATACCCTGATGACTTGTTGATATTTTGTGCCCTGATAGGTCTACTAGTGATTTAAGTTCCTCTGAATCTAAGCCGTCATCACGGTCTTTGTTGGGATCAAAACCAAGAAGTAATATGACGCCATTGGTTAGTTTGTTAACCACCCATACTAATGGGGACAGTAGTTGCAGCAATGGCTTTAAGATATGACTGGCTTTAAAAGCGAACCATTCTGGGTTCTGAGCGGCGATTGTTTTCGGAGTGACTTCAGAAAAAACTAACACCATGATCGTGAGTGAAGCCGTAGCCACCCAAGGAGCGGCCGCTTCCCCGACATAAATAATGGCAAGCATATTGGCAATAATTGCTGCCAAAATATTGACTGCGTTATTGCCGATTAAAATGAGACCGATCAATCTATCGGGCTTTGCCAATAATTTTGCTGCTCGCCGGGCACCAGCACTTTTTTTGCGCTGATGGCGAAGCCGATATCGATTGAGAGCCATCATTCCGGTTTCTGAACCGGAGAAAAACGCCGAAAGTACCAAGAGTATTGCGAGTGCCGCCCATAGTACTAGGGGATCTGAACCGTCCAAAGATGACTTCCATTATAATTAAGAAGGGATATGTTGAATCACTTGGTTAGTTTTGGCAACTGACAATTCACCATTAGAGACGGAAATGTTAGCTAAGGATGAATTCGAGGACGATTTTACTGCCTACATAGCCCATTAAAATGGCCACAAACCCAACCCAGCTCCAACTTATTGCTTTTATTCCCCTCCAACCTCGGCTATGCCTTCCCCAGAGAAGAACAGCGTAAACCAACCAAGCAACGATGCTAAGAGTGACCTTATGTAATAGTTTTTGATCAAATAAATCATCGTAGTAAAGAAATCCGCTGATTAATGATAGCGTAAGCATTACTTCACCCGCCAAAATCAGCTCAAAAAGAAAATCTTCCATTGTTTGGAGGGGGGGAAATGTACGCATCAAGAAATTTTGTTTTTTGTGTTTTAATTGCCAATTTTGATAGCCGGTGAGTAAGGCGTGCAGGGCTGCAATAGCGAGAAGGCTATAGGCGAGTATAGATATTACTATATGAGCCTGGATATAAACTGACATTAGCGCAACTGGTTTAGTGCTAGGAGTCTCTAAGGCAGCAATTAAGCTTAATGCGGAAATTGGGAAAAGCAAAAGATACATGCTGTGTAGAGGCTTCTTTCGGCCACTAATAAAAACAACTAGATTAATTACAAAGGCGATTAAGACAAAAATTCTAAACAGGCTTAGATCTAGCCCGTCGGCAACAAACAGTAACTGAATGGTGCTTAACCCGTGCAGCGTTATTGCTCCAGCGGCCAAAGTTTTTAGCATCGATGTATTAAAAATGGGTTCTTTTAGCAGCTTAATTAGTAGGTAACTAAACCCGATTAGATAGAGTATAACGGCTGCAAAACCAGTGATTGAAGTAAACATGATCTTAAATCATTAACAAGTAGCCACGAGTGTGGCATATTCACGGCTTGGGGTGAAGAGGGCCGTGTAATTATTGTTATAATACCGGCTTGATAGAAATTAATTAGGAATGTTCCACATGGCAATGTTTGAAAGTTTAAGTGACCGTCTTACGCTAAGTTTGAAGAAAATATCAGGAAAAGCGAGTCTCAGCGAAAAAAATATCGAGGAGACGTTGCGAGAGGTACGAATGGCGCTACTGGAAGCAGATGTTGCATTGCCAGTGGTCAAGAGTTTCGTTGAGCAAGTAAAAATTCGGGCTTTGGGTCGAGAGGTCGGTAGTAGTCTAAATCCTGGGCAGCAATTTCTAAAAGTGGTTCAGGCTGAGTTAGAAGCCGTAATGGGAGAGAAAAACGAATCTCTCAATTTGGCAGCACAGCCGCCTGCGGTAGTTTTAATGGCGGGTTTACAGGGTGCAGGTAAGACTACATCAGTGGCCAAGCTGTCGCGCTATTTAAAAGAGCGTGAAAAGAAAAAAATTATGGTTGTGTCGGCCGACGTTTATCGTCCGGCAGCCATAGAGCAACTGAAAACGCTAGCGAATGAAGTGGATGCGACGTTCTTTCCCAGCCATGAAGATCAGAAACCTATTGATATTGTTACAGCGGCTATAGCGGCTGCAAAAACACAGTTCATGGATGTATTGATTATTGATACTGCCGGTCGTCTCCATGTCGACGGCGAAATGATGTCGGAAATCAAACAGATTCACGCGGTAGCAAATCCTGTTGAAACATTGTTTGTGATCGATGCAATGATTGGTCAGGATGCTGTCAACACAGCAAAAGCGTTTAATGAATCCCTTCCGTTGACGGGTATTGTACTGACCAAGGTTGATGGTGATGCTCGCGGAGGTGCGGCATTGTCTGTCCGGCAAATCACTGGAAAGCCTATTAAGTTTTTAGGGGTTGGTGAAAAAACTGATGCGTTAGAACCATTTCATCCTGAAAGAATTGCATCGCGTATCCTTGGTATGGGTGATGTACTTTCCTTAATTGAGGATGTAGAGCGAAAGGTCGATAAAAAGAAGGCTGAAAAACTTGCTCAAAAAGTTGCCAAAGGTAAAAGATTTGATTTAGAAGATCTGCGCGACCAACTACAGCAGATGAAAAATTTGGGCGGTATGGCAGGGATGATGGATAAAATGCCTGGTATGGGTAACATGGCGCAATTGGCTCAGCAGAATCAAGCCAGTAGTCAGTTTGACCGTATGGAGTGTATTATCAATTCCATGACGCCAAAAGAGAGGAAAAACCCCGATATTTTAAATGGATCGCGAAAACGTCGAATTACCGTTGGCTCAGGAACAAGTATTCAGGACCTTAATCGATTACTCAAACAGCATAAGCAAATGGGTAAGATGATGAAGAAAATGAAAGGCAAGGGAATGCAAAACATGATGCGTGGAATGGGTGGGATGATGCCACCTGGTGAGGGAATGCCTCCGAGCGGACTGCCTAAATTTTAGCTACTCAGAGAATACCTAGGCCTTGTCTAAGGTGGCATCAATTTAAGGAGATTATTTTCCACTAAATTAGTTTCATTTTTAAAGCTTTTGGCGTACCATACCGCGCTTTCCGGGATAGCTCCGCTTAACTGCGTGGCATGAACAAAAAGCATCGAGTTTGGCGATAGTGCCTCTCGAACACAGGATTCTACAAATGGTTACAATCAGATTGGCTCGTGGTGGCGCAAAGAAACGCCCTTTTTATCACATAACAGTCTCAGACTCACGTAATGCTCGTGACGCTAGATATATTGAGCGTATAGGGTTCTTCAACCCAGTTGCTCGCGGAGCGGAGGAGCGTCTACGCGTTGATTTAGAGCGTGCTACATATTGGCAGGGTCAAGGCGCACAGGTTAGTGATCGCGTCTCAGCTCTACTCAAAGAGGCTGCCAAACAAGCAGCTTAGTGGGTTAGGGTATACCTATGACTAGCACTACAAGTACTCCGGAAATGCTAGTTGTCGGTCGTATAACTACTGTTTTTGGTATTCGTGGATGGCTTAAAGTCTTCTCGTACACCGAAAATATCGAGACGATAGTTGATTATCAACCTTGGTGGATTGATCTGCCGGGTGGACTAAAACAATTAGTTGCTGATGACTTTAAGAGGCATGGTGACGGGTTAGTGGTGCATCTGCAGGGGGTTGACGATCGTGATGTCGCAAGAGAGTGGTGCCAACACGATATTTTAGTAGAAAAAAGTCTACTTCCGTCGTTAACAAGCGCTGAGCACTACTGGCATCAATTAGTTGGTCTGCAGGTCTTTAGTCAAGAACAAGGGGCCGAATTGCGACTCGGTTTTGTTGATTCGTTACTTGAGACAGGTGCAAACGATGTGCTCGTAGTGATAGGTGATAAGGATAGTATTGACAGAGAAGAACGTTTGATCCCTTACTCAGAAGAATTTGTGGTTAAAGTAGATCTCTCTGAGTGTAGGATTGATGTCGTCTGGGATCCGAACTTTTAGGTAAGGCGGGTTCGTTAACAGAGTTGAAAATTAATGAAAATAGCATTGATTACCCTGTTTCCAAATATGTTTGAAGCGATCAGCGAGTATGGTATCAGTGGTCGTGCGGTAAAAAACGGCTTAGTTGAATTAGCTTGTTTTAATCCGAGAGACTTTACTGAAGATAAGCATCGTACTGTAGATGATAGGCCATATGGTGGTGGGCCTGGCATGGTTATGCTGGTGGAGCCGTTGCGCAAAGCGATTGATGCCGCACGGGAATGGATTGAAGGCCAACCTATTGTCGTATATTTGTCGCCCCAGGGTATGGTGTTAAACCAGTCTGCGGTAAATAAGTTTGCTGAGCAGAAAAGTTTAATTTTGATTGCCGGCCGATACGAAGGTATCGATGAGCGGTTTATAAGTTTAGAAGTAGATGAGGAATGGTCTATTGGTGATTATGTGCTGAGTGGTGGAGAGCTGCCAGCAATGGTTCTCATCGATGCACTGATCAGACAAAAACCTGGGGCACTTGGCCATCAGGACTCGGCAGAGCAAGATTCTTTTGCAAAGGGTTTACTGGATTGTCCTCATTACACCCGACCTGAGGTTTTTGGCGGAGAGAGAGTTCCACCGATTCTACTGTCGGGAGACCATAAAAAAATTAATGACTGGCGTATGCGACAGGCTCTGTTGCGGACGCAGTCAAGAAGACCGGATTTACTGGATGGTCTGGAGCTCAATAAAGAGCAACAGGCGATTCTTAAAGAGAGTAGTACTGCGCTGACAGATGATGGCAAAGGATAGTGTTCATCCTCTCTGTACAGAGCTCTAAACCAGGTGGTTTACCACCAACCAATGAAAATTGAGGAGCAAGAAATGTCAAATAAAACATCAATCATAGCTGCGATTGAAAAAGAGCAGATGAGTAAAGTAATACCAGACTTTAGTCCTGGTGATACTGTTGTAGTGCAGGTAAAAGTCAAGGAGGGCGCCCGTGAGCGACTTCAGGCATTTGAGGGTGTTGTTTTAGCTAAGCGTAATCGTCAGCTAAATTCAGCGTTTACTGTCAGAAAAATTTCTAATGGCATTGGTGTAGAACGTACCTTCCAAACTTATAGCCCCTTGGTGGATAGCATCGAGGTAAAACGTCGTGGAGCTGTGCGTCGTGCCAAGCTTTATTATCTGCGCGATCGTTCTGGTCGTTCGGCAAGAATTAAAGAAAAGCTCGGTTAAAGAGAGAAACAAAAAAGGCGGCCCAAGAGGCCGCCTTTTTTGTTTTACCAACCCTCACATTTAAATATTAAATCGTTAAAAGTCTCGGTTCCCTACTACACACTTTTTGTATAAAAAAGTGATCCATTGATTCGTAAATATCGTTTGCGACATTAACGTGCGCATTTATCCATGGTGTAAACAGGATTATAGATAAAATATTCAATTATCTATAGGATGCTATTGTGGATGTGGTCTTTTAATAGAAAAAATCTTCTATAAAAATATATTTAGAAAGATCAACATCGAATGAATTCAATTCATTAAAGGATTATTAACATGCATACGCTTATAGTTGATGATCATGCTTTTG
>Ga0115001_10000986_pt1 | contig 21735 bp, 20 predicted proteins | sample ArcticOcean_MG_C_12_FD_89869 | JGI IMG/M metagenome (GOLD analysis project Ga0115001, IMG submission 89869) | Marine microbial communities from western Arctic Ocean - ArcticOcean_MG_CB8_130 | ecosystem: Environmental > Aquatic > Marine > Oceanic | place: Arctic Ocean: Canada Basin | collected... | reverse complement strand
TGGCTATTGGGTGCTTGGTATTGGGGGGGGCTCAATATTGGCTTTTCGCTTTGATTTACAAGGCGCTGGCCTTTGGTGGGGCCTTGCTATTGGGCTACTGACCACAAGCGCTTTGCTGTGCTTGCGCTTTAATAAACTACAGCCCGATTTACCAACCTAGCAACACAATTAATGAAAAGCTCACAGGCGGACATTCAACTTAATCGTTTTGAAATCTTAACCTTCTAAAAATCAGTTAAGGGATCTAAGTATAAATATTTGTAAGAAAACTCCGCTTCATATATATTTAAGTGTGAACTTTTCAGCTAAGTAAATAACTTTGAATTTGTATTGCTTGTTTCATATGGATTTTCCAGAAAGGCATCGTATTTATTGTGTTTAATGTACTAACATTTAAAAATCTATAAAACTCAATAAAAATTCGAACCTATTCCAAGATTCCGTTCAAGTATTTACCTTACCTTGAAAAATGTTTATATAAAAATTCAACTAATTAAATTAAAGGGTCTGGAAAAATGAACCATAATACAATGCAATTACGATCAATCGCATTATCAACGTCAGACTGCCCCCTCTAATATAAAACCTAAACTTATAACTAAAAAAGGGGCCAGGAGAAACATTATTTAACTTTATAATATATTTCGGTCAAATAATGAAAGGCTCATTCACTGACACTGACTTCATTTCTTATACAGGTTTAAGGCTTCATTTATTTGAACAAAGTGTTATTTACTAAATCTTGCTCTTACATTTCTTAAAACATTGCAGTTTAAGTTTTTAGTGCCTACGTTATACCTACTTTGTGCTATTAACCTAAAGATTAACTATTTTATGGGCTCCCGATATGCGCTAAGATATCCATAATTCACCTTAACTGAGAGACTTAAATGACTGCTTACTGGATTGGACATGTTGAAGTAACAGACGCTGACGCTTACGCTGAATATGCAAAACTTGCGACTGCGCCCATCGAAGCTCACGGTGGAAAATTTCTTGCCCGGGGATCACGAACCGTATGGTTAGAAGGCAATGAACGAGCCCGAAATGTTATTGTCGAGTTCCCAAGCTTTGAAGACGCTGAGCGTTGTTATCAATCCGACGCGTATGGTGAAGCACTGGTATTTGCCAAAGGTGCTTCTATCCGTGATCTTTGTATTATTGAGGGCAGTTAAACTTTAAAGCCTGAATCGGTGTGCGCCATTTGAATTGAGCACAGCACCGATTCAGTTTTTCTATTTCTACTTGTTGGTAAACTCTGGATACGCTTCCATACCGCATTCAGTCAGATCGACACCATCATATTCTTGCTCTTCACTCACTCGAATACCCATCACTTTCTTAATCAAATACCAAGTCAATAAGCTGGCTGAGAAAACCCAGAAGAAGATCACCAGAGCACCAACAATCTGACCTATAAAACTGGCCCCATCATTGGTTAGCGGCACAGCAAGTAACCCCCAAACGCCCACTACGCCATGAACCGATATTGCACCAACTGGATCATCAATCCTTAATTTATCCAAAGAAATTATGGCAAATACAACAATAATGCCACCCACCGCACCGATTAAACTGGCTTCAAGCGCTGTTGGTGTAGAAGGTTCAGCCGTAATAGCCACTAGCCCAGCAAGCGCGCCATTCAATACCATCGTTAGGTCGGCCTTGCCAAACAATATTCTAGCTAGTACTAAGGCGGCCACAACACCCCCTGCAGCAGCAGCGTTAGTATTTACAAAGACCATAGCCACAGCGTTAGCACTACTAATATCGCCGAGTTTGAGTACCGAACCACCATTAAAACCAAACAGCCCATCCACAGAATAAAAGTACCTAAGGTTGCTAAAGGCATATTCGCACCCGGTATTGCATTGACTTGCCCCTGCTTTCCATATTTACCTTTTCTAGCACCCAGCAATAAAACACCCGCCAATGCTGCAGCAGCACCCGCTAAATGGACAATACCCGAACCAGCAAAGTCGGAAAAACCAAAATCATCGCCCAAACTAAACAAGCCAAATACGCTGCCACCACCCCAGGTCCAATAACCTTCTACTGGATAGATAAAACCAGTCATGACTATCGCAAAAGCAATGAATGCCCAAAGCTTCATTCTCTCTGCGACTGCACCTGACACAATCGACATTGCGGTCGCGACAAACACCACCTGAAAGAAAAAGTCGGATGGTGCTGAATAAACAGCATCGCCTTCAAATCCATTTTCAACAGATGCTGCGAGTGCGTCGGCAACCAATGTATCCCCACCTGACAAGCCAGACAAAAATATACCGCCGTCATACATGAGGTCGTAACCAATAACCATATACATGGTGCAAGCAACGGCATATAGCACTACGTTTTTAGTCAGAATTTCAGTGGTATTTTTTGACCGTACGAGCCCCGCTTCTAACATGGCAAATCCTGCTGCCATCCACATCACTAATGCACCACATACGAGGAAATAAAAGGTATCTATTGCGTATTGTAAATGAAATATTTGAGTTTCCATGATCGCTCCTAAAGTGCTGTCGCGCCGGTTTCACCGGTACGAATTCGAATAACTTGCTCTAGATTTGTGACGAAAATTTTTCCGTCCCCAATTTTTCCTGTTCTAGAGGTTTCTATAATTGCGTCGACGACGGCATCAACTTGATCGTCTTCAACTGCAATTTCAATTTTCATTTTAGGAATATAGTCAACAACATATTCGGCACCTCGATACAGTTCAGTGTGACCTTTTTGACGACCAAAACCCTTCACTTCGTAAACGGTTAGGCCATTGATACCAATGTTGGTCAATGCCGTTCGAACATCATCAAGTTTGAACGGTTTGATAATAGCAGCAACAATTTTCACAGTTTTCTCCTCTCGTTAGTAATACTTAATGAGGTTACACAGCTGAAATTTTCTTCTCAATTATTTTTCATCTCAAACTCTGTCATTTATGATTAAAAAATACGCCCTAACGATATGGATTTGAATTTGTTTTATAAAAAGGTGTTTTTAAGAGAAAAATAAAATTATTTTTAACTGTTTATAATCAATGGGTTAATTGAATATTACCGATTTAAAACAATGCTGGAATATAATGCTACTACCTAACTTTAATCGCTTTTCAGACCATTTTCTCGTTGGTATACTGATCTGAAGTAAAACACCCGTTATGGGAAAACGCACTTTAATAGTGCAAAATAAAGACTCTTCTGAATAAATTTTTTCGCCCTACGTTAAAAGCTTATGAAGTCAAAACTAATAGCGCCCCCCTTATTTTTGTGTCTATTTTCATTGATTATCAGCATTGCTTTCTATTGTTTCCAGCTCAACTCATGGAATCTTGAGCAACCTTCTAGTACACGTTTTTTCCAGCAATCTTTTAAAGCGTCCATCAGTCAATATGAGTATTTACCCGCCTTATTGGCTAGTGACGATAATGTTCAAAATTCATTGATCAACCAAAATAAACACCAGGATAGTGATCAGGACAATTTAAATCGTCAACTTCAATTTGTAGCTAATCGTTCTGGTGCCAGCGCAGTTTACTTAATGAATAGAACTGGGAAGGTGCTTGCAGCCAGCAACTTTGACCAAAACGGCAGCTTCCTGCATCAAAACTATTCCTTTAGGCCCTACTTCAAAAATGCCATTGAAAAAAAGATCCGACAGTTCTACTACGCTATCGGTGCTACGACGGGTATACCTGGCTTCTTCATTTCTGAGCCAGTGTTAAATATCGAAGGCAACGTTATTGGTGTCATTGTAGTGAAGCTGGACTTACGTGAGTGGGAGGAGAGCTGGCGTGATGCAGGACAGAACATACTAGTCGCGTCTCAAAACAATGTCATTATCCTTAGCGGAAAGGAACAATGGCGGTATAAAAGTGTGGGACCACTATCCGAACAGTTGCAGTTTTCAATGCTCAAACAACAGCAGTTTGGTAAAACTAGAATATCCAGTCTATTCCAGAAAACCTATGAACTGGCTCGCTACCTAAATCTTTCGCTGTCTTTTTGGATAATTGATGAGGAAGCCTATTTGGTTAATTCGTTTCCCATAACAGACACTCGTTGGAACCTATACTATCTAGAAAAAAACAGTCGATTTACTCAAAATGCCTTCATATTCTTTATCATTTTTTTAGGCGCACTTTCTTTAGGTTATTTATACTATCGAGAGCGACAGTCAAAGCTATTGTCACGAAAGCAAGCCGCTGATGATGAGCTCAGGCACAGTCGTGAACTAGAAACCATTATCGATAAAATACAGATAGGGGTTGTCTCCATAAATCAACAGGGCAACATATTATTTTTAAACGATGCCGCTAGAGGCCTTCTACAACTCGATACATTGACTGAAAAACACCCACCTGTTCCGATTCAATCAGTTCTAGATATGCGAATGATTGCGCCATTTGAAAGTTATCTATTACAGTCTAGCGATGTGATGGTTCCCTTTCATGAAACCACCGTTTTAAGCCAAAACCAACAGTCGACACCTGTCATGTTTGCCATCAGCCAAGCCAATATAGAAAATGATACCCGTCTATTAGTGACATTGATCAACATTGAAAAACGACAGAAAGCGGAACAGGCGGTTATCAAACTCAATGAATCATTAGAAGAACAGGTCGAGCATAGAACTCAGGCTTTACGCGACGCACAGGCGGTAATGGTTCAACAAAGTAAAGCGGCTGCGTTGGGACAGATGGCCGCCACGGTGGTGCATGAGCTTAGCCAACCCCTTTCTGCCATGAACAGCTCTATTACGGCAGCCCAATTAAAGGTTAATAAGGATGACTGGACAGGGGCTGTCCGTTCCATTTCTCGTTTGGCCCCTCTCAGTGAGAAAATGAACAATGTAATTAAGCTATTGAAGTATTTTTCATACGAAGATGGTGAGGATATCCAGCGTCAGGATCTGGCATTACTAATAAAACAATCCATTAACTTGTATCAGGATAAACTTAAAGAAAAAAAGGTAAATATTAATTTAGAAAACCTGCAGTCTTTAGTGACAGTAAAAATAAACCCTCTTAAACTCGATCTTGTTTTAACGAATATCATTCAGAACGCGATCGATGCCATGCAACAATGTGAGCAACCTGTTATTACTATTGCCATGGTATCTCTTTATAATAAAGCGATCATTACAATTGAAGATCAGGGTGATGGAATTAATTCGCGAGTCATGGGACAGTTATTTGATCCCTACTTCACCACTAAAGACATCGGTAAAGGGCTTGGGCTTGGTTTGTCTATTTGTTACGAGATAATTCAAGAATATCATGGTTCTATTGTGGCCGAGAACCGTCCACAGGGCGCGCGGTTCACAATTACCCTGCCACTCGACATTGATTAGCTTCGACAAGTATTAAATTGGCCAACAAAAAATGACTCAATTATCTGACCTTAATCAGCAATCGATCACTATTATTGTCATCGACGACGATAAAGACGTACGCGAAAACATGGTCGATTTGCTTTCGACTCAATACCAACATATTCAAGAATTTGATTCTCCTAAACCAGTACTTGCAAGATTGAACGCTCAATCACCCGTTGTCATCATCACCGATCTACGAATGCCAGGCGGAGATGGGCTGGAGTTTTCAAAAAAAGTCAACGCACTCGATGCCAATATCCCAGTTATTCTCATGACGGGTTATGGTGATATCACCATTGCCGTTGAAGCAATGAAATATGGCGTCTATGACTTTATCGAGAAACCCGTCGATACCGACCGACTGCTCAAGAGCATTCAGCGGGCTGTAGACAAACGTTTTCTTAGCTTATCTCTGCTACATGCAAGACAAAAACTGGAAGAACACCAATCAATTGATCAACGCATTATTGGCCATTGTTCAATGGTTAAACAGCTCAAACAGAACTTGCTAAAGTTCGCACCTATGGACATTCCAGTTTTGATCTCTGGTGAGACGGGCACAGGTAAAGAGTTAGTTGCGCGTTGCCTTCATGACTATAGTGACCGCAGTCAAGGCCCTTTCGTCACACTGAACTGCGCTGCAATACCAGACCATTTGGCGGAAGCAGAGTTATTTGGATATATAAAAGGAGCTTTTACCGATGCCTCTAGCTCACGCGTTGGCAAGCTAGAATTTGCCACTGGCGGGAGCCTATTTCTTGATGAAATTGAAAGCCTACCGCCTTCTATTCAAGCAAAGTTGCTGCGTGTATTTCAGGATGGCGTCATAACACCGCTTGGCAGTAACAAGGAAATACATACCAATTTTCGTATTATCTCTGCGAGCAAAGACGACTTAAGAAACCATGTGAGTTTCCGTCAAGATTTATACTTTCGTCTGCAGGTTGGGGAATGCAATATTCCACCTTTGCGTCAACGTAAAGAAGACATTCTGATTTTATTTGAATATTTCGTTCACAAAAATTGTGACAGTTTTACGATCACATACAGCCCTTTATCCCACGCTACAGAACAAGCCTTATTAAACTATGACTGGCCTGGCAATATCAGAGAGTTAATTAATGTCGCAACCCGCTTTGTTATCAATGGGTGCAAGGATATTGACCATGCACTGGTAGCGGGCAATGATCTAATCGAAGACGCTGAAATGTCACTTAAACAGCAAGTAGACGCTTATGAAGAAAACCTCATTAGAAGTAAACTAAGCCAGCATAAGGGCAAAGTATCGGCAGTGCTTGAAGACCTCAAACTCGAGCGGCGTACCTTCAATCAAAAGACAACTCGATTTCAAATTATTACTACCGACTATAAAAAATAGCCTAATTGACCTAAACTTGGAATAATAGACTTAAATCAAACAAAAATTAGGAATAAACTGTCTTATTAAGACCGTTTAATAAGCATTATATTTCTCATCGTTGCCGCTTAAACGCTCAAATATTTTTTAACCTGTTAATAAATATCACTTCAAACAATCTGGCACGTTAATTGTAAAGTGATAATGTTGCATTGAGTGATTACAAAAATAGATTTTAAAAAACCTACTTAGGATAAACCACTGGAGTATTTATGAAAATCAAACACATTATTTTAACATCAGTTATCGGTGCCAGCCTGCTGGCAACACAAGTTCATGCAGCAACCGAATGGAATGTTTCACTTTGGGGTAAACAGCGTGCATTTACTGAAAATGTAGAAAAGTTGGCAGCATTAGTGAGTAGCAAAACTAATGGTGAATTCAAGCTCAATATCTCTTATGGCGGACTGTCTAAATCAAAAGAGAACCTCGACGGTATTTCATTTGGTGCTTTCGAAATGGCCCAGTTTTGCTCGTTTTATCACAGCGATAAAAACCCAACCATCACAGTCACAGAACTACCGTTTGCAAAAGATGTATCGCTTGCTCGTTCAGCCGAAATTTATACCAAAGTTTATCAGAACCCCATTGTGATAAAGGACCTTGCACGCTGGAATGCAACCATCTTAATGCCAACACCCATGCCACAATACAACATTGTGAGTAAATCAGAGCCAATGACCGAACTGTCAGAGTTCAGCGGTCTGAGAGTTCGAGGTCCTGGTGGCATCATGGGTGTTTTGGGTAAATTAGGTGCGGTTAAAACGGGAGTACCCTTCTCGGAAGTTCGTCAGTCGATGGATTCAGGCGTTATTGATGCGGCTACATTTGCACCCCATGCCCACGTTGCAACCAAAACCTTCAAGGTAGGAAAATGGGCTTCAACTAACTTGAATCTTGGTTCTGCCAACTGCCCAGTCGTAGTCAATACTGACGCCTTAAATGCATTGAGCGATTCAAATCGTCAGGCGCTACTAGGGTCTGTAGATGAAGCAATTACATTTTATGTTGACAACTACAACAACAATGCAACAAAGAAGTATAAGCAAGCAGTTAAAGAGGCAGGCTTAGTCAGTGTTACTTTTTCGCCGGCTCAAACAGCTGAATTAGATCAATTAGCAACATCAGTCCGCGCAGCTTGGATCAAAAAATACGCTGATCAATTTGATTCAAAAGCGCTTTATGACTTCACTGAAGATTTATTCAACCAGTAAAATAGTCAATAAAGTTAAAACGCATGCTGCCGCAGAATCTTTTGCGGTAGCATGCGGTTAAATTAAATAAGGTTGTCATGCTGGCTTTGGCCAGTATCCATTTAAATGCCAGTAGAATCATCACAATGAATTGTGGCATTAGCCACAACAATATCCTGTTGGCGTCTTACAGCAATTAATTTTAAGACATTGCCTGCGGCAATGTTTTTCTGCCTGGAGATATTTCATGTCGAGTTCGAATAGAGTGCTAGAAGACAATAGCTATCTGAGTAAGATCGACAGATTATTCCTCAAGTTTGAAACTGTACTGACTTTGGCTGGTGGCATCGTCATTTTTTTGCTCGTATTCCTTGCCACAACAAATGTACTGGGTCGCTGGATTTTCTCGTTACCCGTGTCTGGCTATATCGATTGGGTCGAACAGTCCATGGCCTTTTTTGCTTTTCTTGGCATTGCCTTCACGCAGCGTGAAGGCGGCCATATTCGAATGGATATGCTAGTAGGTAGAATTCAAGGACGGCCTTTATGGATCACCGAATTATTATCCGTCATCTTGATGTTGGGTGTCACTCTGGTACTCATTTATGGCTCTTTTTTACATTTTCTTAGGGCTTATCAAATTGGCGACTCGTCAATGGATATCAACCTTCCAATCTGGCCAGCTAAACTCATCGTTCCGGTTGCACTTAGCATTCTAGCACTGCGCTTAATTTTACAAATCTGGGCCTATAGTCGCGCCGTGAAAGAAGGAGGCGACACCCCTGTTGCCGTGCCATTAATTGAAGATGCCGCGGCCGTAGCCGCAGCAGAGGCTGAATCTCTTATGGGAGAAGTTCAAAAAGGAGAGGAAAAGTGAGCTTGTTCGAAACACTGGGGCAAATGGACTCCATTTCAATTGGCTTATGGGTCACTGGGGTAATGTTGGTGTTGGTACTGATTGGTGTCCGCGTCGCCTTTGCCGCAGCGATGGCTGGATTCATTGGTTTGGTCTGGATATTCTCAGCAAAAATGGGGTTCGATAGGGGTATTTTGGTTGCGATAAAAATGGCCGGCACCATACCCCATTCAAAAGTATCGACCCTTTCGCTGTCACTCATCCCAACGTTTATTTTAATCGGCTTTCTGGCTTATCATGCTGGATTAACTCGCGCCCTTTTTGAAGCAGCCAAGCGATGGGTTGGCTGGTTACCAGGCGGCATGGGTGTTGCCACCGTATTGTCAGCGGCTGGATTTGCTGCAGTATCTGGTGCATCGGTTGCAACTTCAGCCGTATTTGCGCGAATCGCCATTCCCGAAATGTTAAAACTAGGTTACGACAAACGATTTGCAGCAGGCGTAGTAGCAGCCAGTGGCACGCTAGCCTCGCTCATTCCACCTTCGGCAATACTCGTTATTTACGCCATTATTGTCGAGCAGGATGTCGGCGCACTGCTTATGGCGGGTTTCTTGCCAGGGGCTTTTTCTGCACTGGTTTATGCTGGCCTGATTATCTTCATGGCCAAAACCAGAAAGGATTTTGGCCCACCTGTGACCGGTTATAGCTGGGCACAACGCTTTGAATCACTGCCCGCCGCTATGCCCATATTTTTTGTGGTTGGTATTATTGTCGTTTGTATTTATGGCGGTGTTGGCACACCTACCGAAGCCGGTTCACTGGGTGCCTTCGTCATACTCTGTATGGCATTAAAAAAAGGCATGCGTTGGAATGAATTAAAAGGCGCATTAATGGAAACCGCAAAACTGACCGTAATGATCTTTACCATTATTTGGGGTGTTTTACTCTATGTGCGTTTCCTTGGTTTTGCTGATTTACCCTCTGCTTTTTCTGACTGGATTACTAGCCTAGACCAAAGTCCTATGATGACCTTGGTATTCATACTACTCGCCTATGCCGTCCTCGGCATGTTCATGGACGCCATCGGCATGTTATTACTAACTTTGCCCGTAGTTTACCCCGCCGTTATTGCGCTTAATGGAGGTGACGCTGTAACGGCGGCTGATTCGGCATTTGGCGTATCGAGTGTCGGCTGTTCAATCTGGTTCGGCATTATTGTCGTTAAAATGGCCGAGTTCTGTTTAATCACACCACCCATTGGCCTCAACTGTTTTGTCGTCGCAGGGGTAAGACCCGAATGCAGTGTTCAGGATGTTTTCCGCGGCGTTATGCCATTTTTCATTGCCGATGCAATAACCATCGCTACGCTGGTAGCGATGCCAGGCATTGTCTTATGGCTACCTGAATTAATGGGACTCAGTTAAGGCCGAGTGACTTTTATTTGGCTGGAATTTTATTAGTTAGCATAACGAGCTGGCTATCGTTATCTCACTATTGGGTACTCTATAGAAAATTACTGGGACAGAAGTTTGAGTACAAACGGTAGGCGTTTCCCCTGAAGCATGATGTGGTTGCGCATTAACTCGCTTGCTTTATCACCTTTACCAGACAGAATTGCCTCACAAATAGCGGCGTGCTCTTCTGTTGATTTTGTTAGACGCCCACGAAGGTCATAAGGCAAAGAACGATAGGGGTTGATATGTATCCCAATATGTTGAAGTTGCTCTATTAACCAGTGATTGTCCGTCGCAGCATGAATTGCTGCATGAAATTCAAGGTTGGCAAGGCTGTATTTAGCTTTATCAGTGGTACCAGCGACTGCATTACAAGTACCCAACGCATTCTGAATCGTTTCTGCATGTTCTTCTGTCAGGCTAGTTGCCGCTAACCGACAAGCCATGCCCTCCAAGCCAGCCGCCACTTCAAATAAATCAAGCAGCTCTTTAAACGTTAAGACTCGAACAATGGCGCCCTTTCTTGGTTTGGTTTCTAAAAGGCCCAGTCCAACCATAGCTCTAATAGCTTCTCGAATAGGTGTCCGTGAAACGTTAAACTTTTCAGATAAAGCGGCCTCTTCGAGCTGATCACCTGGTCGTAATAACCCTGAAGAAATTTCTTGGGTGATTTGTGATATTAGTTTATCGGCAGCGCGCGTCATGAATTTTTCCATTCATTTAAAGTAATAAATTTTTAATTTAATTATACATTGACTAAGGATAAATCTTATATGTATTTTTATAGGTTGTATATGTATACGCCAAGCTATACTATCCACGCTCAATTAAATGGGGAGAAATAGTAATGTTTCAGTTAGATACAATTAAAAAAGTGACATTAGGTGCAATAATAATCTTTTCTGGGTCGGCGGCTAATGCCACTGAGCTCAAACTGTCACATCAGTGGTCAACAAAAGATGTGCGCCACAAAGTGGCACAAATAGTTGCTGATGAGGTAGCAGCTGCAGGGGTCGATCTTAATATCAAAATATTTCCTTCAAAATCTTTAGTTAAACCGAAGGAGCAATATAACTTTATCAGCCGCAACTTATTGGACATGTCAGTTTTTCCATTAAGCTATGCTGCAGGGCAACAACCTGCCGTTAGCTTGACTTTGATGCCTGGTTTAGTAAAAAACCATGATCATGCAGCGAGACTAACTCAGTCACCGTTCATGGAGGCGTTGCAGGAAAAAATGGCGGAAGATAACGTAATGGTTTTGGTACATGGTTATCTTGCCGGTGGTTTTGTTGGTAAGGATAAATGTATTGTTAAACCTGCCGACGTGGAAGGCTTACAAATTCGAGCGGCAGGAAAATCTTTTGAGCAAATGTTAATTGGTGCCGGTGCTTCAATTACCTCTATGAGTTCAGCCGATATCTATAGTGCCATGCAAACTGGCGTTTTAAATGCAGCGAATACATCATCATCATCGTTCGTATCCTACCGTATTTATGAGCAAGTCAAATGTTATACGCCTGCGTCTAAAAATATAGCCCTGTGGTTTTTATATCAACCACTTATCATGAGCAAGGATAAATTTGACGATTTAAATACAGAGCAACAGACAGCATTATTAGCGGCAGCTAAAAAAGCTGAAGCGTTTTACTTAAAGGAAGCTAAAACTCAAGACGCTAAATCAACAGAAATTTTCCGTGAAGCGGGTGTTGAAATTGCAGAAATGACTCAAGCTAATTTTGATGCATGGCGTGCGATTGCAGAAAAAACATCCTACAAAGAATTTGTAAACTCTGTGGAAGATGGTCAGGAACTACTAGATATGGCGCTGTCAGTTAAGTAGTTAAAAGTAACTGGCCTTTCTTTGCCCTAGCCATTGCAAAGAAAGGCCTTATAAACGTCTTAAAGAATAAAAAAAGGTAATGACATGAGCGCTGATTTACACATCGATTCTTCTATCGATAAAAAACAGAAATACCTTTTTTTCAGAGTCGTTTCTTTTTTGTCGACCTTATCCGGCTGGTGCTCGGCTGGAATGACCCTAGCGGCCATTGCCATTACCTGCCAAATGATTTTTGTCCGCTTCGCACTGAATGGTTCCACCGTGTGGCAAACAGAAGCCGTGGTGTTTTTAATTGTTGCTGCTACACTCATTGGCCTCCCATTTGTCCAACAGTTGCGAGGCCATGTTAACGTCAATTTAATTCCCCTCATGCTGCCTGTAGTTGGGCGATATTTTTTAGCCATATTCACCTACACGATTTCGATTGTAACAATTGCCATCATGCTTTGGTTTAGTTTCGAATTTTGGCATCTAGCGTTTACCCGTGGTTGGACCTCGGATAGTGTTTGGGCACCCTCTTTATGGATTGTTTATTCTTCTCTACCCATAGGCTTTGGCTTACTCATACTGCAGTTACTGGCTGATTTAATCGCCGTTATATTGAAAATTGAAGCCCCTTTTGGCCTGGGAGAAAAGTAATGGATCCACTTTTATTAGGTGCCTTAGTTGGCATCACGACCATTTTAATATTGTTTTCTGGCATATCGGTTGGTGTTGGTTTATTGGTTGTCTCTGGCTTATTTATTTTGATATTTGACGGCGCACCGTCTTTAGCCTTAATGCCAGAAATATTTTTTGGTAAGCTCGATAGTTTTGCTCTGTTATCGATTCCAATGTTTATCATCATGGGAGCCTCTATTTCATCAACCAGAGCCGGGGCTGACCTTTATGAGGCGTTGGAGCGCTGGTTGACTCGCGTACCGGGTGGCTTAGTCATTTCCAACCTAGGTGCCTGCGCTATGTTTGCTGCTATGTCGGGTTCTAGCCCAGCAACTTGTGCCGCTATCGGCAAGATGGGTATTCCTGAAATGCTTAAACGTGGTTATCCTGAAGGTATTGCAGCAGGCTCTATTGCAGCAGGCGGCACTTTAGGTATTTTAATTCCACCATCCATTACTATGATTGTTTACGGTATTGCGACTGAAACCTCTATTGGCCGTTTATTTTTAGCCGGTGTTATTCCCGGTATAATGCTAGTGGCTCTGTTTATGGCATGGTCAATCTATGCGACTTGGCGTTCTGGCAATCAGGCGCTCATGGTTAAGACCGTATATAGCTGGCGCGAAAAGTTTGAAATTTTACCTCGCGTGCTACCCTTTATAGCAATTATTATCGGTGTACTTTATTCCATGTATGGAGGGGTTGCGACACCCTCAGAAACAGCGGCGGTCGGAGCTTTGCTCTGTCTTGTCATTGCGATCGTTATTTATCGTCTCACCAGCCCCAAAGATTTATGGCTAGTACTTCGTGATAGTACAAAAGAGAGCGTGATGATTTTGTTTATTATCGCTGCGGCAGGCGTTTTCTCATACATGCTATCCAGTCTTTCAATTACCCAATCGATCGCAGAATGGATTGGCACGCTTGACATCAATCGTTGGTACTTGATGCTTGTTATCAATATCTTCCTATTGTTTGCAGGATTTTTTCTGCCGCCAGTAGCGGTCATTTTAATGGCGTCACCCATTTTACTACCGATTATTATTAATGCAGGATTTGACCCTATTTGGTTCGCTGTTGTGCTGACCATCAATATGGAAATCGGTTTGATTTCCCCTCCCGTTGGATTAAACCTTTATGTCATTAATGGCATAGCACCACAGATACCGTTGAAATCCATTTTGCTAGGATCGTTACCTTTTGTTGCCTGCATGGTGGTGGCTATTTTATTACTTTGTCTGATGCCAAGCTTGGCAACTTGGTTGCCCGATATGCTCATGGGAACATCTCTTTAATTGAAGGATTTTCTGAATGATTTAACCATAGATTATTTAGCACAAACCCTTGTAATCGCGGATGCCTTGAATTAGTCAGGGAATCCCTAAATATACTAATTTGGATTTAACTTTTATGAATTCACAAAATTCGTATCGTCGCATCGGGCTTATTGTGCCTAGCTCAAATGTGACGATGGAAACGGAAATTCCAGCTTTATTGCAGGCTCGTCAAAATATTTTACCTGACCGGTTTACATTTCATTCCTCAAGGATGCGCATGAAAAACGTTTCTAAAGAAGAATTAGAGAGAATGGATGATGATAGTTTACGCTGTGCTGCAGAATTATCAGATGCTGCGGTTGAAGTGCAAGCCTATGCTTGCTTAGTCGCTATTATGAGTCGCGGTGTTGGTTATCATAAAATATCTCAGCAGCGGCTTTACGAGGCTAGCGTTGCCAATGGCAATCCCGCACTGACTGTGAGCTCAGCAGGTGCTTTAATTGATTCGTTACACGCCATAGGCGCTAAGAGAGTTTCTATTATTTGCCCCTATATGAAGCCACTGACTAAGATGGTGGTTGACTATATTGAAAGTGAGGGCATTGAAGTTAGAGATTTTATAGCACTTGAAATTCCAGACAATCTCGAAGTGGCAGCTCAGGACCCTAATGCACCCGCCGAACTTTGGAAGAAGTTAGATGTTACCGGTGTTGATGCCATTATTGCATCTGCTTGTGTTCAAATGCCATCATTACCATCCATTGAGAAGATAGAGAAGGCCTCTGGCATTCCAACTATTTCAGCAGCCGTTGCCACTACGTATGAAATTTTAAACACGTTAAAGCTTAAGCCTGTTGCGCCGGGTGGCGGGTTTCTTCTGGCAGAGAGATAATTTTCTTTTGATCTATAAAATTTTCTCATTATACTTTTAAAAACAGTCATGTTCTTACTTTCTTCAATATCTAGTAACGGACTATCAAAGCTAATGAATGGAGCAATTTAATGAGAGCTGCCTATATATTAAATGATCTGCTGGCTCGTGTTAGTGACATTGGGCGCTCTCTTATGCCGTTGGAAGATCAACAGGCAAGCCTGATTGAACGTTGTGAGACATTATTATCCAGGCAAGGTGAAGCGACTAGTCTGGCCCTAGGGCGTGGAATATTAGACCGTTATAAAGTATTGAATACAAAAGATAAAGGCATTTTTTTTCAAGACGTGCTGAAACAATTTGGTGTTAATGAAACCCATTTATCTACTGTCATTGACACATGGAAAAAAAATTCCATTGCCGATACTAGCAGCGACTCAGGTAAAGTTGACACCCAAAATCACAATCAAAAATTTGTTCGAGACATTCACATTGCCAGTGAGCCTAGAAGCCAAGAATTAATCCGAAGGCTCAACCGTGCACCTGGTGGAACACAAGATTTAGTATCAATGCGTGCTGACCTTTTGTCTGCAATTGAAAAAGCACCCGAACTCAAACAGATAGATAATGATTTTCGACACCTATTTAACTCCTGGTTTAATCGAGGCTTCTTAGAATTAAGGCTTATCAACTGGGGTAATACACCCGCACTTATCCTTGAAAAAATTATTAGCTATGAAGCAATTCATGAAATTAATGGTTGGGATGAATTACGTTTAAGAGTTGCCGCAGAAGATAGACGTCTTTATGGTTTTTTTCACCCAGCATTGAGTGCCGAACCGCTGATATTTGTTGAGGTTGCTATTACGGCTGAAATTCCGACTTCAATCGCGCCTATTCTTGCTAACAAACGTCAACAACTTAATCCATCAGAAGCCACCACAGCCGTATTCTATTCAATTTCTAATTGTCAAAAAGGGCTTCAAGGTATTTCTTTTGGTAACTTTTTGATCAAACAGGCCGTTGAAGAGTTACGCCATGAGTTCCCCAATCTCAGTCAATTTGTGACCCTATCCCCTTTGCCTGAAATGCGACTTTGGATTCAACAACAAATTGATCAAAGTAAACTTGATGAAATTCCCAAGTCTCTGCACAAAACAATTCTGTTGCTGAATCAATCAAGAGATGCCACCGGCATCGATCACTTAAGCCTTAAAAAATTAACCGCGTGGTACCTGCATGAAGCGAAGGTAGCTAATGGTCGGCCATTTGATTATGTCGCCCGCTTTCATTTGGGTAATGGCGCCTGCCTTGAACAGATTAATTGTGAAGCCGATAGCAGTGACATTAGACTAAAAAGTTCCTGGGGTATCATGGTTAACTATTTATACAACTTGAGCTCGATTGAACACAACCACGAAGCCTTTGCTAACCATAAAAAAGTAATCTGTTCAGATTCAATACATAAACTTTTAAAATAATAATTGATGAGGATATGAATAATGTACGACTCTAATTACCTTGCTAATCATTTAAGAGCAGCCTCAGTTGGTCGTGATGACGCGTTGTATGCAGAAATGCTTGATGGCACAACGCTATCCTATGGAGAAATGTTTGATGCCGCAGAAAAAAATGCCAGTGCCTTACTAATTGCAGGCCTAAAGCCAGGGGACTGTGTCGCTGCCCAAGTAGAGAAATCAATAGAGACAATACAATTATACCTAGGGACCATATTAGCAGGCGGTATTTACCTACCGCTCAATATTGCCTATACACCCTTAGAACTTGAATATTTTCTGAAGGACGCTAAACCACAAATATTTGTTTGTGACCCAACAAAACTATCCATTTTACAATCACTGGCTAACAATACTGGGGTTGCTACAGTGTTGACTCTTTCTGCCGATGGGATAGGCACACTGACCGATGCATTGCCCGCCAACAATAATAATTTTAAGGCCGTCGCACGAGATGAAAATGACCTTGCCGCGTTTTTATATACTTCAGGAACAACGGGCCGTTCTAAGGGTGCCATGCTGAGCCATGCCAACTTGGCATCCAATGCCCAGTCACTGAAAGACTGTTGGCGTTTTAGCGAGCGTGATGTATTGATTCATGCACTACCAATATTTCATACTCATGGTTTATTTGTCGCAACGAATACAACCCTGTGTGCAGGATCTTCGATGATATTTATGCCCCGTTTTAATAGTGATCTTATTTTATCACTGATGAAAAAGGCCACCGTGTTAATGGGAGTTCCCACCTTTTATGTCAGATTATTAGAATCCACCAATCTGTCTCGTGACACGGTTGCTAATATGCGACTATTTATTTCTGGCTCTGCCCCGCTATTAGCAGAGACCCATAAACAATGGCAAGCATTAACCGGTACAGCCATTTTAGAACGCTACGGTATGACGGAAACCAATATGAACACGTCAAACCCTTATGAAGGCGAACGACGAGCAGGTACAGTGGGCATGCCGTTGCCAGGTATTGAAGTTCGAATTACAGATCAAGATACAGGCAAAGAACTCGCTCAAGGCGAAATTGGATCTATCGAAGTCCGTGGCCCGAATGTGTTTAAAGGCTATTGGCAAATGCCTGAAAAAACTAAAGAAGAATTTCGTGAAGACGGGTTCTTTATTACGGGTGATGTTGGTGTGATGGATAATAACAATTATCTATCCATCGTTGGCCGCTCAAAAGATCTGATTATTTCTGGCGGTTTCAATGTTTACCCAAAAGAAGTAGAGCTAATTCTTGATGATGTTGAGGGTGTTTATGAGTCGGCAGTTATTGGCGTGCCACATCCTGACTTTGGTGAGGGGGTGTTGGCAGTTGTCGTTTTAGAGACGGGTAAAAATCTCAACGAGAGCCTTTTAAAAGCAATTCTGAAAGAAAAAATAGCGGACTATAAACAACCTAAAAATATATATTTTGTTGACGAGCTACCCAGAAACACTATGGGTAAAGTCTTAAAAAATGACCTTCGCAATGAGCATAGTGCTAATTTCATAAATTAGCTCGGCCAATCACTAGTCTGCAGATGACACTTCACCCGTTTTCTTTATTCAGTAAATTGACTTTATGGCGAGCTAATTTATGAGGTGCTCACTTAACGGTTTAGGCGGAACGCTTATCTTTTCTTTTGGAGCCCCTCTCCACTATCGCCTTAGGCCTATTACTTCGCAATGACACTATTTTCTATTAAACTAACGGTTAATCAGACTTGATTTCAGAGTCTTCCGTATAAAACAGCGGGAAAACCAGCTATTGAATAACGTCATAGTCACTGTCGTTTTGCCACTCTTTTGCATCATGCTAGCGGGATACCTAGTGGGTTATTTTAAGTTGCTACCCACTAGTGGTAGCACTATCTTAAGCCAATTTGTGTATATCATCGCATTGCCTGCTCTGGCATTTATAAAGCTATCCCAAGTGCCTGTTGACGCCTTTTTTAACTGGCCATTCTTAATTGTAATAGGTGGTGGCATGCTGCTAACGTTTTGCTTTAGCTTGGTCATCGCGTATTTCTTTTTCCCAACTCATCTTACTGGACACGCTTTACACGCCCTGAGTGCCATGTACTCCAGTACCGGATATATCGGCCTGCCTATTATTTTCCTGGTGTTTGGTGAAAGTGGATTTGTACCGGGTATTATTGGCGCAGTGATTACTGGAGCTGTTTTTATGCCACTAGCGATCATCCTTATAGAAGCTGATAAAAGTGGAGGCGGTGGAAAAGTAGCCCCCTGCATCAAGGCCATGTTAGCGTCTGTTTTGAAAAACCCGGTGTTAATCGCTACTGCACTCGGCCTTTTGGTCTCGTCACAGTCTATTCAATTAGCAGATCCCGTTGTAACCTTTTTTGAATTACTATCTGGCGCCTATATTCCCTGCGCGCTTTTTGCTGCTGGGTTGTTTATTTCTAGTTGCTCAGTAAACGGCGAAACAACCGAAATCGCTTGGTTGGTATTCGTGAAACTGTTGATCCATCCATTAATCACTGGGTGGCTTGCCTACGAATTTTTTAATCTTGAGGGTATGCTTTCAACGATCGCTGTGTTGCAAGCAGCCCTGCCCTGCGGTGTACCGGTGTTTGTATTAGCTCAGCACTATAAAACCTTCGTCGTTCGTTCCAGTGCCGTTATCGTTGTTTCGACCTTACTATCTTTGGCCAGTCTCTCTACATTACTAATATTTCTCACATAATAAATGAAAAAAATCTTCAAAAGTAAATACGCTGTATTATTTGCCTTAATATTCCATTTTTAAAAATGCGCTGCAATACAGTTTCGAACATCCCGCGGTGAATGCACCTGCACCGCCGTCATTCCTAAGGCCTTTGCCGCTTCAATATTGACGGCCAAATCATCAAAAAAAATGACATTCCCTGGATCAACACCAATCCATTCGAGTGCCTGAAGATAGATTGCAGGCTCTGGTTTACGACTACCCATATCTGAAGATACAAAAACTTGTTCAAAGTGACTTAGCTCCTTGTGGTAGGTTTTCTCCCAAAAATTTTTGTGCAACGTATTGGCGTTACTTAAAGCATATAAAGGGATTCGATCATGCAACGACTCTAACAGACGAACAGTTTCATCAATTGGCGCCACCATAATGTCATTCCAACCTTCACAAAACTGTTCATAGGATAACTTCATTTCAATGGTCTGCTCTAGATGTTGATGATATTCAACGCCTTCAATTTCGCCCCTTTCGTGTTGTTTATACGCAGCATCCATCTGAAAAGTAGCCTGCATTTGCTCGATAGGCACACCTGAATAAAAGCTCCACTTTTGAAAGATACGCTCAAAGTCAATGTCGATAACGACATTACCCAAGTCAAAAATTAATGCTTTCACGGTCATACAATCAGCTCAGATGAGTTATTTTATTGGTGGGTCATTAGCTAAGGATAAGCCAAATACCAACGCCTATCATTAGTGTGCCCGATATCTTATTTAATAGCCTGACATTGCCACTTTTTTTGAGGAAAACGCGTAACGTTTTACCACCTGTAGCATAAATTGTCATACATACGAATTCAGAGATAACAATGATTCCAACCAACAAGCTCAACTGCAAGATAATAGAATGATTCGGTTGAATAAAAGGCGGTAATAGTGAAATCATAAAGGCCCAACCTTTCGGGTTCGCAATGGCTGTCACAAAACCCTGTATTACTAATTGCGAACAACTGACCTGCGCAGGCGCAGTATTGCTATCGGGGATTGCCATTTTGCCTTTAGAGCCCCACATTTGAACGCCTAGATAGGCCAGATAAATACCGCCGCCCCATTTAAGCATTACAAAAATATCGGGTGATCGCAGCATAATCGCAGCGACACCCAGTACAGCCAATATGGCAACAATCCCTACCCCAACCACTTCACCTAACATCATCCAGAATGTACGTCTTGGTCCAATGGTCATACCCAAAGTCATGGCTAAAGTCATACACATACCCGGAGTTATGGATACGAGGAAGAAGGTCGGAATAAATATAAGTAGAATGGATAGGTCCATTATCGTTCCATTGTTGCTATTGCGGATGTATTCTATCTGTTGAATGGCTAGGCCGAAAAGTTATTTTCTAATTAACAATAATGGTTCTATTAATTTCTAACTAAACTCCCACGCAACCCGAATCAATAACAAGAATGATAGGACGACCCAGATATATAAGGCGGTTTTTTTGAACCAATCTGGATTGGTTTTTTTATAGCCCCAATTACCAATTAATGTACCCAAAAGCAGCAAAGGCATTAACAATATTGTTCGCCAAAGTACAACCGCATCAATTAATCCCTGAGATGACAGCATCGCTGTCCCAACGGCATCCAGACCAAAGAAATAAGCTATCATAGAGGCACGACTAACCGCTATGCCTATCGGTGTTGAAAAGTAAAACAAAACGACCGGTGGGCCACCAACACTCATGCTGCCATTTAAAACGCCAGCCAACACCCCCACACCAACGGTTGCTCGTTTGCCGGGCATTTTTTCTAGGGTAAAGCCTCGCAGCAATAATATCGCTGTCGTTAATACTGTCACAGCAAGCGCTATGCGTATGCTCAAAGCAGATAGTGAGGCCAGCGCATAAATACCCAAGGGTGTGCCGATAAAGGTACCGATCATCAAATGGCTAATGGACTTCCACTGAACTTTTCGCCATATGCCTGGCAACAAATAAAAGCTTGAAATAACTTCAAACATTAAGATCATCGGTACAACTTGAATCGGTGGCAACACTAGTGAAATACTCACCACCCAAAATATAGAAGCACCAAATCCCGAATAGCCTTTGATAATCGCACCGACCAGCACACATAAGGCTATGTAACCAAGCTCTGGTACCGATAGATCCATTAAATCAAGTAATTCGATCAACATTCAATCTCGGTCCGTAGGAATGGGTTCACTAGTTGCGATGTCCTGTTCGGAAGTGGTTAATAGTCATATTTTTATGCAATATCATGCCAGATAATAGGCAGATACGTTAATGATATGGAATGTAACGCTCGGTGGTTACAAAAATGTACATAAAAAAGTAATTTACAGTATCACCCCACTGTCGAAACCGATCCCTTCTAACCGTCAATATCCAATAACCTTATGAAATAACAAAGGACTTGTTCAGACCAATATACGTCAGTGACTAACCGGAGATCAGACTCTCTTGTTATTTTGAAGAGGGTAGCTTGGTGCTTCAATTGTTTAAAAATTACAATAGGAAAGCTGGACCTTTTACCTAGATAATCTAAATTTTAGAT
>Ga0115001_10000974_pt1 | contig 21837 bp, 33 predicted proteins | sample ArcticOcean_MG_C_12_FD_89869 | JGI IMG/M metagenome (GOLD analysis project Ga0115001, IMG submission 89869) | Marine microbial communities from western Arctic Ocean - ArcticOcean_MG_CB8_130 | ecosystem: Environmental > Aquatic > Marine > Oceanic | place: Arctic Ocean: Canada Basin | collected... | reverse complement strand
CCTTGATATCCTTAAGGAAAAATTACTAATACACTGGCACATTTCCATTTCATGCTAGCCACACAAAGGGTCGTTCACGTATAAGGGTTTCATCCATTTCCACCATAGGTAATGTGCATAGTCCGTATCGTCATCTCACGTATAAGGGTTTCATCCATTTCCACATAAAGGGTCGTTCACGTATAAGGGTTTCATCCATTTCCTGTTAGAGGCATCGTTTTCCTACACTTGACATCACCTTCAATCTATGTCATAATGTGTTCTCAGGTGGTATTTCGATAGGGAGGGACGTATCTATCGGTGCCACCGATAGTTAGCAACCAAAACTGGAGAGTAAAGATGATAAGTAAACACTTAGGTAACATTCTCGATATCACGCGCGATCTCGGTGATCATATCTGGAACGGTAAAGATCCTTCCGTCTTTAGGATGATCCTTTTAAAAGACTTTAGAGGTACAGAACGCGCAGCAGCTTGCGCCATGATCCACGACCGCATACTAAACAGACTGCCCCGCGACATCCAACTGCTAGTAGTTCCTAGCCCCCTGCAAGATTTAGAAGTAGGTGATACGTTTCGCTTCCTTGGAGATTCAGGCATCAACAATGTAGTTACTGATACAGACGATGTTGGTTGTATTGGGTATCAGGATGAGGATACCTACTACCATGAAATCCCCGCTAGTACTGTTGTAATAAAACTTAAAACTGGAGAGTAAAGATGAATAGAGAAGACCTAGAGTTATGCATAAGCGGTCGAGAGCTGATCAGCCTAAACCGTAAGATGCGAAGGAAGGTAGCACTGAGCAAGATCGAATGGCGGCAGAATATACGCGAGGACATGCCCAACATAAAGCTGCGCAACGCGATAGTTAACCAGCTGTCCGGCGACGACAATCTAGACCGCACTTATACCGACAAACTCGATGCTGACACACTGGAGCGTAACGGCATGTCATTGCTGCGTAGTTCACATCAACCCTGCCCACCCCTGCCCTGTGGTGCTGACGATAGCTGGATGGAAAATGCCGAGTACGCAAGGTTAGAGGCGTTCGCAATGCTAGATGCTGCAGCCATACTCAGAACACGTGAGGCCCACAGTAACGCGCCCAACATCCATGCGTTCGATGAGCAGTACTACGGCGAAGACTAAAAACTGGAGAGTAAACATGAGTATGAAAGTATCGGAAGCAAGGCAGTTAGTAGGGGGGCTATCTAATACATCAAAGATACCCGGCAAATCAACAGGGCTACCCGCACAGGCTTGTAAGGTCGGCGGTAAACTTCGTAAGGTCAAAGGGTCTACGTGTGAGAAGTGTTACGCCTATGATCGTGGTATGTATGGATTTCCAATAGTCAAAGCCGCACAAGCTAGGAGGTTAGCAGCCATTACTGACGAGGGCTGGGCTGTCAACATGGCACGAGCAATCAACAAGGGTAAGCTCTTTAGGTGGCATGATAGTGGCGACATTCAGAGCGCCGAGCACTACCAAAAGATCATAGAGGTCGCCCGACTCACGCCCGACTGCCAGCACTGGTTGCCAACACGGGAGGCCCAGATAGTCGCAAGCTATAAGGGGGAGCTACCAGATAACCTAGTCGTGCGCGTATCTGCACCTATGGTGGATGGCCCAGCACCTAAACGGTTTGCTAACACGTCAACAGTACACGCCAACACCATACCCGTGAACTCACATGTATGCCCAGCCCCCAAGCAGGACAACACATGCGGCGATTGCCGAGCATGCTGGGATAAATCCGTACCAAACATTAGCTACCACCAACATTAACTGGAGAGTAAAGATGAGTAGGAAGGTATATCTATGTAATTACTTAAGTGAAGACTTCGATGAGGAGTTTTGGATGGCCTTGTCAGATGTCCGAGAGGCAGTCCTGTATGGGGCCGATGTGCTCCGCGAAGCCACTAGTGAAGAGTGGGGGATACATATAATAGAGTGGCTCGACGATATGGATCTTCAGGAGAACGCATTAGACGATGGCATTAAGACGAGATTAATTCAGGAGTGGGACAGACAGGCAGAGAGCGACCCAGATCGGGAGTTGTGGGCCGACTACATGCGTGGAGGATACCCAGACCGACAGCCGTGGGCTGACTACATGACACACTTAATTCAAAAGAGGGAGAACGATGAGTAACCAATACATAGAAGTTGTTAGGAGATGGCTGGCAGATAACGACAGCGTCAGCCTAGAAGAATTGAAGGCGAATTATGAGGCTGCATCTGACGACTGTAACGAGATAGATGAGCTGGAAGAGGCGAGTCAGGCTTGGCATGCTGCTAGCGCCGCTTACACTGCTGCTGATGCCCACACTACTATCTATCCTTGGGCTGACCCCGATACTGCTTACGCTAGGTACGCCGATGAGGCTGCTGCACATGTCAAATACCACGAGGAAGACGAACTGGTAACTCTACTAGCGCGATGGATACAACAACTGTAACCACGGGGAGAAGCGACCCAGATCGGGAGCTGGTATTGCGAGGGCGCGACTACGCGACCTTACCAATAGAACACCGTAGTACATAGTAGTACATAGTAATACATCAACTTGACATCATGTTTAATGTATGTCATAATGGGTTCTCAGGTGGTAATTCAATCACCTGAAAGCCACACCCTATCTATCGGTGCCACCGATAGTTAACTTAAATACTCTGGAGAGTAAGTATGAATAGCACAGCACCTGTAGTACCTAACCGCGTTTCCATTGCATCATCATGCAGTAACGTAGAGTTCACCGTGTCGCTTTGGACAGGACGCAAGAAAGACAAACGAGCATCCGCTCAGGTAACGAATGACAACAACGCCGAATCTGGATCGGCAGGGGTATACAAGAAGTTGTTTGGTAACTGCCCTGAGTTGGAGGCGATCACCAAACACGTTGGACACGTACGTAACCACATCCACTACAAGCTGACCATGCCGTGGTCTGACCTAGGCCAGCGTCTACTTGCTACTGCGATGCTCCCCGACTATCAGCTCTTGATGAGTGAGGCCGAGGTCGAGTTCTGGCGGTTGGTCAAGGAGTTCATGAAGGTCTATCAGTGGGAGGTGTCGCAAGCTGGGGCCAAGATGGGTACGTTACACCGTCCCGAGGACTATCCCTCCGAGGATGAGATACGTGAGAAGTTCGCGTTCAGGGTGATGTACACACCTGTAGCCGAGAATGATTTCCGCTGTGATGTAGGTAATGAGCAGTTACAAGAGATGCAGGAGCTTTACGATACGCACTACCCTGCGATGGTTAATGCAGCGATGCGCCACGTCCATGACGTTACTGTTAAGACGTTAACCAAGCTGCACGACTCGATTGATTGGCAGGAGGGTGAGCGGAAGGGCAAGATATATGAGTCAGTCTTCGACTCTTGTCTGGATCAGATCGACATGCTGGAGACGTGTAATCTTACCGGCGATACGCAGATGGCAGCCATACATGCCAAGCTCAAGGCACAGTTTGCTGGGGCCGGTATGCAGGGACTATCACCCGAAGCACTCAAGGAAGATGCCGTATTACGCCGCCAAACCAAGGCTGTGCTGGCAGATGCTATCAGTGCTCTACCTTCGTTGGGGATGTAGACATGAGGTATACACAAGCTGAAAACGCGTTATGGGTACGTGAAGGTAAGTTCCGAGACATGGTGCATCCACGTGATGCCTTTCGAGACTTACCCCTACCCGAAGCCGAGAAGGAAGATTGGATGTACATGTACAGCCGAGGCAGTAAGCACTTCTTTAAACATATCGACACCCGTGAATACCTCACGGTGACTCGACCACACCGCAACAAGCGGTAACCCTATCTATCGGTGCCACCGATAGTTAAACCTTAAATACTCTGGAGAGTAAGCATGAATAACTACGCACTATCACATACACAGATCTGCAACCCACTCGTTGCGCAATCAATGAACCCGGTCAAGGATAAGAAGCGACGAACCATCCTCGTCGAGGGCCGGATGGGTTGGGGTAAGTCCTCGATACTACACATGCTAGCCGAGCGTCTACCTAACCACTTACCCTGTTACTTTGACTGCACGACCAAGGATCTTGGTGACATCACCATCCCCGATCTCAGGCAGATGGATGACGGCAGTGGGTTCGTACGGTACCTGACCAACGAGGAGCTGGGCATCCACACCAACAAGCCTGTCATCCTCATGCTAGATGAGTGGGGTAAGTGTAACCCCGCAGTACTCAACGCTACGCTGCGTATTGTGCAGGAAGGTAAGATTGGGTCATACACGTTACACCCTGACTCTGTGGTGTTCTGCACGACTAACCTCGCAGCGGAGGGTGTAGGTGACAGGCTGTTAGCGCATCAGCATGACAGGGTGACCACAGTTGAGCTGGCTAACCCCACGCCCTCCGAGTGGGTAGAGTGGGGGTACAACAACAATATCCACACGACTGTACTGGCGTGGGTCAATGGCAACGAGAAGATCTTTGCCGACTTCCGTGACTTGGAAGATCCCGAGGAGAACCCGTACATCCCACACCCACGGTCTAGCCGGAAGCATGGGGTAACAGGTCGCTCCCTTGAAGCAGCATCAGGATGGTTGCACTTAAGTGATCAGTTTGATGAGCCTACGCTAATGAGTTTACTCATCGGTACGATAGGCAATGCCGCAGCAGGTGACCTCATGACGTTCGCCAAGCTGGCAGGTGACCTGCCTTCCATCGACTCGATCAGGACTGACCCACATGGTGCGAAGGTACCCGTTACGGCAGCGGCACAGATGATGGTGATCTATCGGGTGATGGACGTGCTCAATGACCCGCAGATGATAGACCCTTGGTTCACCTACATGATGCGTTTACCCCGTGAAACACAGACGGTATTCGTGTCACGTTGTAGGCAGTTAAGCAGTGACCTCAAGCTCCACCCGAAGGCCGCCAAGCTCAAGAATCGTATCCTCCAGAACAGGGTGTATACAGATTGGGCGGTCGAGAACAACTACCTATTCACAGCAGACAAAGTATAAGGAGATAACATGTTAGCGTTTAACACAAACTTAACAGTAGAACAGCGCATTGCAAAAGCCACTATGGCACTTGATGCGCACCGGAAATGGGTACCCTTCATGGCAGTGGGTATGATCGGACGGAGTTACGTTGTAGAAGATGGCGTACTACCTCATGACACGATGGCGACCGATGGCAGGGACGTGTGGTACTGCCGATCCTTCGTTGACAGTATTCGTGACTCAGACTTACGGTTCGGTATCCTCCACGAGCGATACCATAAAGCCCTTGAACACCTTACTACATGGGATTACCTGACCAAGATAGATCCCCAGTGTACTAACGTGTCTATGGATCATGTCATCAACCTACAGATCATGGACATAGATGACGGCGAGGGGTTCGTGACCCTACCACTCAAGGCGGACGGCACGGTGATGGTCTGCTTTGATGTCAAGTACAGGGGTATGGATACGCTACAGATATTCAATATCCTCAGAGAACAAGAAGGTGATGACCCTGACGGCCCTGCTGGTGGTGGTGGTGATAGCCTTGATGGTGGTGATAGTGAGGATGACCCTGACGGCCCTGCTGGTAGTGGTGGTGATGGCCCTGAAGGTGATGATAGTGAGGATGGCCCTAGTGGTAACGGGGGTGGCTACGGAGGGTTTGACGATCATGATTGGGAGGGTGCGAGGAAACTAACTACCGAGGAGGTAAAGAAGTTAGGTACTGAGATAGCCGAGGCACTACGTGAAGGTTCGATGGCAGCAGGGCAGTTGGGTGGTTCAGGGGCTGAGGTAGGGTTCGATAAGATGCTTGAACCCCAAGTCGATTGGCGTGAGGTACTACGTGACTTTATCAGCAGCACATGTTCAGGCAATGACTTCTCTACCTACGCACGGCCCAACCGACGATACATGTCTACAGGGGTGTATATGCCTAGCGGGATCAGCCAACGTGTTGATACGTTAGTGCTAGCCATCGACACATCAGGATCGGTATCACAGCCAGAGATATCTTTGATGCTAGCCGAGGTCAAGTCTATCTGCGATATCGCCAGACCAGAGAAGGTTACCATCTTGTACTGGGGCAGTAGTGTAGTGCGCCGTGAGGACTACGATGACACCAACATGCACACGCTGATCGACAGCACCAAGCCGAAAGACGGTGGGGGTACGCGAGTTGAATGTGTACCGGACTTCATGCGCGAGCACAACATAGAGGCACAAGCTGTTGTCGTGTTTACAGATGGGTACGTCTATGCCGGATGGGGTAAGTGGGATTGTCCAGTGCTCTGGACGGTACTCGACAACAAGCAGTGCCAGCCTGACATAGGTAAGGTATGTCACGTCAGCACACAAACACGTTAAGAGGAAGACACAATGAGTAGAAATAAATTACCACCAATGATGGGTGAGTCCCTACGTTGCGATGACGAAGAGGCTTACCACTATGTAGCAAAGCGCACACCGTTTAACGGTAACGTGTTTAGTTCTAAATGGCATAGCAACGACCACGTCCGTGGCGAGAGGTATGTAGTGAGTGCTTGGAGATACGCGAGGGGAGGTAGCCAGTTCATCCCGCTGCTGATATGGGAGGGGCGGTACGGTCGGGATCGTGGCATGTGGTACTCAGTCACTGGAGAAGATTCGTGGATGTGTAACGCCCTTAACGCAGGGATCTTCAACGATGGTGATAGCACCACGCCGCTCACACCAAAGGACATGCGCGTGATGGTGAATTATGGTATCGGTGGGGTAGCCCTCGACATGGGAGCTGGTATTGAGGAAGAGAGGAAGCCAACGGGCATATACGCCCTAGACAACAACGAAGGAGAAAAGAAATGACTGTATATTTTAACGGCGCATTAATGCGGAGTAATAGACCAAGGGTGTCAACTATTGTGGCTCCGAAGTACCTACCCGACTTCGATCTGGACAGGTATATACATGAGGTTAACGTGTCACTAGCTAACACGCCGCACGATGACGCACCCAAAATAAAGGACTTCCTTGTATTCTTACAGCAGCTTAAGAAGTCATTTAGGTGGTGCTCATTTGCGATAGCTGCCCCAACGCTATACGCCCAACGACTAGCAAAGGAGACGCAGGGGGCAATGGATGCGTACAAAGCTAGTGCCCATCTGATACGTTCCCCTTATACAATGGCACCCAAGATACTAGTGTACCTACCTTCAAACAGGTATGTATCTGGGTGGGTATCTCTTGGTGACTTCCGTATGGGAGATAGCGCCCCCATACCTAAGATCGCGGTGTGGTCTCCCCATATCACTAACGGGAGTACTGGCAACGATAACATGCAGCACTCGCTGAAGGTCTCAACCAAGGTGAAGACAGCGATATCCACTGCGAAGCGGTACTTCAAGGATGAGAATATGGGGGAGATAGCTAGATCCCTAAGCAACGAGCCGAGCCACGCGGTGGCGAGTTATGATCGTGATCTAGCATTACTTGTAGCCGAAGCAAAAAAATCCCTCTGTACTGATGCCGCATTCCCAGCAGCAATGGCCCAACTCGCAGCTAGTGGGTATACGTTTACGGATCTAGGTCTGAAAGAGAAGCTGCAGACGTACATCACGGAAATGGAATACCAAGCCGAAAACAGTACGGGAGGCAACCCTGAGCTTATGTATATCCGAGGGTATGTTAAGGGTGGTGTGCAGATGTTTGATCGTGTCAAACGCCCCTTTGGTTATGGTTATGGCTCCCACAATGATAAATCCGAAGTCCTTGGGACGTGTAGAGAGGAGGATCTATCGGAGGATATTAAGCGCAAGTTGTCGACCCTGATGATGGGGGAGGATATGTCTTTTGTTGCAGGGGCGGGGTACAAGCTAGACGAGGAAATTTACTATGTCTACACCTAGTGTGGATGTGGACGGTATGTACCGTGTAGCTGTTAACGTGTCTTCTGGTAACGTACAAGTGGTATGTATTGGCCTATGGTGCGTTGACAGCCCTGATGAAGGGGAGTACAGTGATGTAGATGCCCTGCCGAGCTGGATACAGAGGAGACTAGCCGTGCTGATGACAGTCGATACTCTAGAGCGGGTGCGAGGTGTCGGACGGCGTGTTTCCCATAACGTGTTTTATGTATATGAGGAGTTAAACAAGTGAACAAACACATTGAACTAGTAAAGAAATGGTTGGCAGGTGAAGTAGTTAGTGTAGAAGCACTAAAGGCAAATGCTGTCGCCGCCGATGTTGCTGCCGATGTTGCTGCTGCTGCCAATGCTGCTGCTGCTGCTGCTGCTTATGCTGCTGCTGCTGAAGCCGCTGCTTACTGGGTTAAACAATACGAGGAGTTAACAAGTGAATAAACATATTGCGCTAGTTAAACGCTGGTTGGCAGGTAAGGACGTTACCACAGAAGAACTGAGGGCTAACTCGATTGCTGCTGATGCGGCTGATGCTAGGGCTGATGCTAGGGCTGATGTTGTCTGGGCTGCTGCTAGGGCTGCCCATGCTGCTGCCCATGCTACTAGGGCTGATGCGGCTGATGCTAGGGCTGATGCGGGGGATGCTGCCCACTGGGTTAAACGATACGAAGAGTTAAGTGAATGAAAGAGATGGGCGACAACATGAAAATCACAAAGCCAAAAAAGAAAAATACAGGTGACAGCCCCTATGAAATAGTTAGCCCCGGTATGCAAGAGAGGGAGGAGCGGATGGCGGTAGCCTTAGAACGTATTGCCACTACGCTTGAACGCATTCTAAAGATAGTAGAGAAGGGAGTAGCTGATGAGTAGTAGGGCTAGAGAACACAAGCAGGTGATAGTAGCTAAGTGCTACGAGTTAGCATTGATTAGTCTTCAGGGTAACGAGTTAACATTGGTTGATACGTTAGCGATGAGCTACTTGGATAAGATCATTGCGGCTGCCGATATATGGGCACGTAACGAGAGCGGTGCAGTGGGTCAAGTTCACTGGCAACGAGTGGGCGGAGATGAGTGAACAAGGAACTGGTATTAGAGTGGGGGCTAACCAAAACCCCACGCAAGCCGAAGTCCATGCCCTGTTCAATTACTGCCCTGATCGTGGGCTTCTCACAAACAGGTTTACACGTAATAGAACATCTAAAATAGGTGATCAAGCAGGGCGGTTCGTCAGCTCAGGGCGGCTAGTCACAGTGAACGGGGGGAGTTACCTCGTTAGGAAAATAGTGTGGTTGTACGTTACTGGGGAGTTCCCAAGTGGTGGGTATGTCATCAACAAGAACGGCAACAATCAAGATGACCGGATAGATAACTTAGAGTTCTTTGAAGGTGAGAAGACGGCTATCCTCTTTGAAAACCCAGACCTGCCCACACAAAAAGAAGTTATAGAGTACTTTAACTATCACCCCCGATCTGGGCGAATGACATACCGTATGACCTATGGGCCAACACGTCTGGAAGGTCAGATTGTAGGGCGACCCCATAACAAGTTCCTCATTGGCTGGTTGGGTGCATACTACTACCCGGTGGCCCGTCTTGTATGGTTGGGACATAAAGGGGAGTGGCTACGTAACGAGAGCCGCATAAGAAACTACGCTGAGGAAGACGTGTTAGGGCATAAGAATGGTTGCCAAACGGATAACCGGATTGAGAACCTCGTGCGAGGCCCACTATCAATCGTTGATGATGAAGAACGGCGGATAGCGCTACTCAACATCAACCGTACCGAAATTGCAGGGATCAACTGGGATACAGGGAGACAGAAGTTTATCGTACGTATCGTGGTGGATGGTAGAAACATGTTAGTAGGTGCCTACGATACGATAGCAGAGGGGGAGGCTGCTAGGCTCGATGCGATCTTGGAGATCGAGGAGTCGGATAAAATCTTAGCTAGGATAGGAGGTTAGGGTGCTTAAGTCTGAATGCACACCAGAAGAGTGGGCAGTTTTTGCTGCCGAAAGAAGGAAGAAAGATGCCAGTGCAGATGCCCCGATCAAGGGTGCAGACGTGTGGCTAAGTAAGGGGTGGCTTAAACTGAAGCCTCAAGCTAAGGCGCGGCAAGATGCCAAGCCGAGTCGGTTCTCTGCAGGGGAGTGTCCCCTATGAGTGAATTTAGGAGAAAAGGATGACACCAGAAGTAAAAGTTAAACGGAAAGTTACGGCACAGCTTAAGGCGTTAGGGTGCTACTACTTCTTCCCTGCGACAGGGGGTTACGGGAGGTCAGGCGTACCGGATATCGTTGGCTGCTACAACGGTAGGTTTTTCGGTATTGAGTGCAAGGCAGGTAAGAACAAGCCAACGGCGCTACAGGAAAAGAACCTAGCCGAAATAGCTGAGGCGGTAGGTATCGCGTTGGTCGTTAACGAAGAGAATATGAATGACATAAACACGTTACTAGGTGCCCCAGTAAAGGACACTAATTAATTAGAATTAGACTTAGGAGTATGAAGGTATGGCTACTAGAGAAGCTAAGAGAGCAGGTCTAACTGGGATCAACTTCACGAGGGGTCGAGAGTTTAGGCCGATCAAGAGTCCAGAAGATAAGGAACTGGAAGCGGCGGAGACTGCCCGATTGATAGCTGAATGGTTGGAGGCTGGCAACCTCCCCTATGTTGGGGAGTATGGCCCGAGAGAGAAGGATGAAAGGGCATACAAACCCGTAGGCGACACTAGGCACTTCTTCCTCGCGTCTAGCGGGAAACACATAAGGAGATAGGTTAGTGAAAGCCCCTTACAATGTTAAAGCCGTAGCACGAGCCGACTGCGCACAATTTATCCTAGACATACACTACGCTAAACGGTGGCCTAGCATTAGTTATGCTTTTGGACTTTTTAAGGATGTCAGATTGGTAGGTGTAGTGACATACGGTACGCCTTTCAGCTCTACTTTACGCCGTGGTATAGCTGGCCCAGATAACGCGAGTTCAGTGTTAGAACTAAACCGTCTATGCCTACTAGAAAATAATAAGAATGAGGCAAGTATGCTAGTCGGTCGGTCTTTAAGGCTCCTCCCGCGAGGTAAGATAATAGTAAGTTTTGCTGATACTTCTCAAGGGCACGTGGGTACTGTGTATCAGGCAGCTAACTTTCTTTATTGTGGACTTAGCGCGAAACGAACCGATTGGAAGATTAAAGGTCGAGAGCATCTCCATGGGCAAACCATATCAGACGAGTTCAGGGGTGTAAAAAACAGAGCGCAAGCTGCAAGGGTTAAGTATGGGGACGATTTTTATTTAGCCCCCAGACCAAGGAAGCATAGGTACGTGTTTGTAACTGGCGGGGCTAAGTTCAAGGCCAACATTAAAAGTCAGATACGATACCCCATAACTCCCGCACCCACTCAGAGGCCGACCTTATAGAGGAAGGGGTTGTTCCCTGAAATGCATCACGCTGGCTCTGATGTCCTCATTAAAAACCAGCACTAATTTAGATACGTTATTGGAGAAGTATGATGAACGAAGAAAGTAAGGCGTGGGTGGAAGAAGATCTACCTATCAGGTCTGATCGAGCGTTAATCTTAGATACGGCAAAAATGTATGTGACCCGAGACCGACAAGCTACCCACGGGGAGCCTGAAGATAGTTTCAGCAGGATCGCTGCTTACTGGGGCGTGTACCTTAACAGGGACATAAGCTCAAAAGACGTTGCCATAATGATGACCATGCTGAAGATCGCAAGGCTCGATGAGAATCCGGGCAACAGGGACAACTGGATAGACGCTTGTGGGTACCTCGCATGTGGTGGGGAGATAAGCACATCGACATAATCACAGTAGACTTTGAGACTTACTACGATAGTAAGTTCTCACTACGAAAGTTAACAGTTGAGGAATACGTTCGGTCATTAGAGTTTGAGGTTATCGGTGTAGGGGTCAAGGTAAACAATGGCCCAACCGAGTGGGCGAGTGGCACTCACGAACAGATGAAGGAATACCTAGATGGTTTCGCTTGGGAAGAGAGTTCTCTACTATGCCATAACACTATGTTTGACGGTGCTATACTCAATTGGATTTATGATATTCGTCCTCACGTTTACTTCGACACTCTTTGTATTGCTAGGGCTTTACACGGCGTGGAAGTTGGAGGCAGTCTTAAGGCACTCGCTACTCGATACAACATTGGAGCGAAAGGAACAGCAGTTGCCGATGCTATAGGGGTACATCGTTGTGATTTTACTGAGGAAGCGTTAGACCTGTACGGCGACTACTGCATCAATGATGTTGAGTTAACGTATGAACTGTTCGGACTTATGGCAAACGCGTTTCCTCGTACTGAACTAAAGATTATAGACCTGACCCTACGGATGTTCATCGAACCCATACTTGAGCTAGATGTGTCACTGTTGGAAGAGCATATTGCGGACACCAGAAACCTTAAAGAGCAGCTAATCTTAGATGCTGGGGTCACCAAGAAAGATCTTATGTCTGGGGATAAGTTCGCTGCGTTACTTGAAGGTCTAGGGGTTAAGCCTCCGACGAAGGTGAGTCCGACAACGGGGAAAAAGACGTTTGCGTTTGCTAAAACAGATCAGGGGTTTATAGACCTACTGGATCATGAAAACATCATGGTGCATATGCTTGCTCATGCACGACTAGGTAACAAGTCTACGCTTGAAGAGACACGTACTCAGAGGTTTATTGATATCGCGGGGCGGGGGGAGCAGGGTAAGCCGTGGCTCCCTGTACCTATAAAATACTACGCTGCCCACACGGGTAGGTTCGGAGGCGATGACAAGATCAACCTACAAAACTTACCTAGCCGAGGGGCAAATGGTAAGAAGTTAAAGCGTAGTATGGTCGCCCCACGTGGGTACGTAGTGATAGATTGCGACTCTAGTCAGATTGAGGCGAGGGTACTTGCGTGGTTGGCAGGGCAGGATGACTTAGTCCAAGCGTTTGCCGATGGTAAGGATGTCTATAAGAAGATGGCAGTTATAATCTACGGCGGTCAGGATGAAGATGCAGTAACAAAACCCCAACGGTTTGTCGGTAAGACTACGATACTGGGGGCAGGTTATGGCATGGGGGCTGTCCGGTTCGTGGAGCAGCTTAAGACTTTCGATTTTGAGATGGACATTAAGGAAGCCCGTAGAGTTATTAGCGTCTACCGTGATACGTATCACCACATAGTGCGTTTATGGAACGATGCGGCCTTTACTATTCAGAACCTAACAGACGGTAACCTCACTACACTAGGACGAGAGGGTGTACTGAAGGTACGTCCTGAGCTATCTGCTATCGAGTTACCCTCTGGTTTGCTTATGAGGTATGACGATCTAACGTGTACCCCCGCTGAGGATGAGGGTGAGCGCCCCGAGTACACCTATAAAACACGTAAAGGCCGAACAAGGATCTACGGTGGCAAGCTGATAGAGAATGTGTGCCAAGCTATCGCCCGGTGTATTATCGCGGAGCAGATGCTAAAAATTAGTGATCGGTATAAGGTGGTGTTAACAGTACATGACTCTGTTGCGAGTTGCGTTCCGGCGGAACAGGGAGAGGAAGCTCGTGCATACATGGAGGAGTGTATGCGCTGGTTACCCGCATGGGCTGAAGGCTTACCTATCGACTGTGAATCAGGTACAGGGTTATCTTATGGAGACTGCGAATGAGTCAGAAGCGTCCAGTTGAACACCGTGCTAAGGCAGAGGTTATCGACTTCTTAAAACGTAAAGCGGAGTACGCGGAACGTAGGCTTGTAAGTACTGTTAGGTTACCCCCACTAGATGAAGAAGTTATGACTACTAGTGATGTGGGGGTGCTTAAGGTACGGAACAAAATAATAGTAGTGATTACCCAGTGTGATTACGGGGATAACCCCCCGCGAGTTGACACTGTGACGTTTGATGTAGACGAGTTACCAGATGTAATTCAAACACTGACAGACGCTTATGAGTTTGTAACTGGGAGGGATGGAGAAGAATGAGTTCATCGAAAGTATGTGATACCTGCGGGGCAAAATTAGTCGAGTATAAACACGGCCTCTCGAAAGGGTTATGTCGTGCGCTTATTCAGGTGGCTATAGCCTTTAGGGATACAAAGGCGCACGAGATAAAGGAGATGGGGCTTGACTACAACCATCGGTGCAACTTCCAGAAACTTAAATACTGGGGGCTTGTTGAGAAGGTTGGAGAGCAGACAGGTAAGGGAGGGCTATGGCGAATAACAGAGGACGGGAAGGAGTTTGTTCAAGGGAAAATATCTGTACCAAAATTCGTCTGGACGTATCGCGGCAAAGTTGAAAGGTATGATGGCGACCACATCACTATTTTTGACGTGTCAGGAGGGTGGAAATCCAGATCACAATACGCCAAAGAAAGTAGGTCGTGGGCAGGGGTGACATAAGATGAGTATAGCTCCGTGGTCGTTCAGTAAAATAAAGTCGTTTGAACAGTGCGCTAGGCAGTTCCAACACCTTAAGGTTCTTAAGACATACAAAGAAAGTGAGACAACGGCGATGCTCTATGGCACCGCGTTTCACGAAGCAGCAGAAGAGTACATACGGGATGAGACCCCTATGCCACCCCAGTTTGCCTACGCAAAAGAGGCATTGGATAACCTCAACGCCAAGCAGGGGGATAAGTTATGCGAGTTCAAAATGGGTTTGACCGAGAACCTAGAACCCTGTGACTTCTTTGCAGATGATGTGTGGTGGCGGGGGATTGCTGACTTAGTGATCATTGATGAAGAGGAAGACCTTGCATGGGTCATTGACTATAAGACTGGGAAGAGTGCTAGGTATGCTGATAAAGGGCAGCTTGAGTTGATGGCCTTGGCTGTCTTTAAGTTCTTCCCCAATATCAAAACCGTTCGTGGGGGGTTATTGTTTGTAGTCTCAAACGAGTTAGTGAAGGATAGTTACGTGAACCTTGACCAAGGGCACCTGTGGGAGAAGTGGTTAGGTGGGTATGCGAAGATGGAAACCGCGTTTGCGAAGGATGTCTGGAACCCCAACCCCTCTGGCCTTTGCAAGGCGCACTGCATAGTACTTGAATGTGAACATAACGGGAGAAACTAATGGTTTACGTAGTACGGCAAGTAAATAACGATGCCCTGATAGACGGATACTACAAGCGTGAAATAGATGCGGAAGAAGCTGGGCGGCGTTGGGCGAAGAGGACGCAAGCTAACATGTATATATCAAAAGAACCATTCAGGAGGCGACCTCCAGAATTTAAGTGGCCCCATCAACCCACTTCCAAAGATAAGGAGGGAGAAACTAATGCCATATAAAAACAAAGAAGACCGAAAGAAACAAACGAACAAGCCAGTAGGTAGTAAAGAGTTTACAGCAAGGATGGAACGCCAACGCGCTAGGCAGAAGATGGATGCTGAGGCAAAGAAAAACGGGGGTGATAAGAACAAGAACGGCAAGGCCGACAAGCGAGAGGGGAAGGACGTTAGTCACAAAAAAGCACTGAGTAAGGGTGGCAAAAATAAGGACGGCGTGACGATTGAGAGTAAAGCAAAGAACCGTAGTCGTAACTACGCGAAGAAGAAGTAACTACTAACACGATGCCTAACCTGATGCATCGTTAAATAAAATCGGGTTAGCCAAAATTGATTGGTAAGTGCAGACCTAGCCCTATCTGTTGGCGAAGCAGGGCTAACACGTTTATACGTTGCGAATTAAAAGAGAGAAAATATGCAAATCGTTGATAACAAAGCGGTGCTGCTACGACTGCGGCACCCAGCAAAAGTAACGGCTGTTATACCAAGAAGCCAAATACTACCTAATAATCAAGTCATCGTTAAGTGGGGTATTGATGAAGCCCACGTCCTGAAGAACCTTAATATAAAAGTCCCGTCACCTATCGAGGGCAAGTACACGTGGACAGGTAAATACGCCCCGTTCGACCATCAGAAGACTACCGCTGCCTTCCTCACCATGCACAAACGTGCTTTCTGCTTCAACGAGCAGGGTACAGGTAAGACCGCGAGTGCTATCTGGGCATCAGATTACCTAATGAACGTGGGGGCTATACACAGAGTCCTCGTGATATGCCCTCTATCTATTATGGATTCGGCTTGGCGTAACGACCTGTTTACCTTTGCCATGCACCGTAGGGTAGATGTGGCATATGGCTCTAAGAAGAAGCGAACCGAAGTTATAGAGGGTGACGCTGAGTACGTAGTGGTCAACTATGACGGTGTGCATATAATAGAAGATGCCATAGTGAAAGGGGGGTTTGACCTGATCATTGTAGATGAGGCAACCCACTATAAGAACGCACAGACTAAACGGTGGAAGGCGCTTAAACGGTTGATGGCTGCAGAACCGTGGCTATGGATGATGACAGGAACCCCCGCTGCACAAAGCCCAGTGGATGCTTTTGGACTAGCAAGGTTAGTCAACCCCACTGCCGTTCCTAGGTTTGCGGGAGCCTTTAGAGATCGTGTGATGACCAAGGTAACCAATTTTAGGTGGGTACCAAAACCAGACGCAACCGAAACAGTGTACCAAGTGCTGCAACCCGCTATTAGGTACACCAAAGACGAGTGCCTAGACTTACCTCCTATGGTGTACGTCAAGCGTGAGGTGGCACTAACCCGGCAACAGAATAAATACTATAAGCTGTTGAAAGATAGTCTAGTCATGGACGCTGGGGGTGAGCAAGTTAGCGCGGCTAACGCAGCAGTTGCTATGAATAAGCTCCTGCAAATATCATGCGGGGCAGTCTATACCGATAGTGGAGACACGTTAGAGTTTGATATTACGCACCGATACACCGTCCTGCGGGAAGTGATTGATGAGTCGAGTAAGAAAGTGTTGGTGTTCGTACCCTTTAAACACGTTATAGACATCCTTGTAGATAAGCTAGAAGCGGACGGCATAACAACTGAAGTGATACGTGGGGATGTACCTGCCCCTAAACGTACGGAAATATTTAGCCGATTCCAGAAAGCCGATAACCCTAGGGTGTTGGTCATCCAGCCACAAGCCGCTGCACATGGGGTCACACTAACCGCAGCTAACACGGTAGTCTGGTGGGGGCCGACTAGCTCCCTAGAAACTTACCTACAGGCTAACGCACGAGTGCATAGGGCGGGGCAAGATCACAAATGTACCGTGGTACAGTTGGAAGGGTCAGCCATAGAAAAACGTGTTTACGCTATGTTAGACAATAAAATCAACATACATACAAAGATGATAGATTTATACAACGATATACTTGCGTAGTTCACCGTCATACATTATAGTCTGTCGTTCGATAAGTAAAGGAGGGCGAAATGAGCAACACTGCTACTAACATACTGCCAGATGTGTCTCTAGACAAGTTGGTGAAAGCCTATGTCAAGATACGCGACCACCGTTCAGAAATTAAGAAGGCCTATGATGCAGAGGATACGGTACTTGTAGATCAACTTGATGCGGTTAGGGCAGCGTTACTAGCTCACTGCAAAGAGCATGGGGTCGATAGTGTCAGAACTGCAGAGGGTTTGTTTTACCGCACGGTTAAGCAGACTTATTGGACTAGCGATTGGGAACAGATGCATAAGTTTATTCTTGAGCATGAGGAACCTTCGCTACTGGATAAGCGGATTAACCAGAAACACATGAGAGAGTTCTTGGAGGATAACCCTGACCTGCTACCTAAAGGGCTTAACTCTAACTCTACATACACAATTTCAGTAAGGAAGAAGTAACTATGACAACCGAATTCGTTAACGTCAAAATATTGGCTGACCACTTTAAGGTATCAGAGAGGCTAATCCGCACTTGGGTAAACCAAGGTAAGATCCCTAAAGATACCTACGTACATATCCAACAGACGTACAGGTTTAACCTCCCTGCAGTTGAGGCCGCACTACTGTATGGGCAGACCACTCCGAGCCACGTCGAGACAACACCCGTTTTGGAGCATGACGCAGGGGATACCCCAAACCTTGATGAAGGGGGAGATAGGGTATTAACAGCAGATAACATAGGTACATGGGGGGATATCGTAGAATCTGACGATGACATATGAACAGGATTAGTATCCGCGACAACACCTTTAGTGGGGTACCTACTCAAGGGTTAACCAGCATACCTATAGTGATTGTAGGTGTAGCCTTCGTATCACGTATGTACTACGCAGATGCTTATAGTTCGGAGAGGGTATCTAAGCCTACTTGTTGGTCGAGTGATACGGAGACACCAGCGTTAGATGTGCCAGATGATCAACGGCAATCGGGACGTTGTATAGATTGTACCCAAAACATTAGGGGTTCAGGTAGGGGTACAGGACGTGCATGTAGGTTTGTGCAACGTATAGCCCTTGTTCTAGAGGGTGATCTGAAAACAGTTTACCAGCTACAGTTACCTCCCACTTCTATATTTGGGGATGCAGTAAAGGGGGGTATGCCCCTTCGTGCTTACGCACGATACCTTGAGGCGAGGGAAACGCCTTTCGTTGCTCTGGTTACAGACATGTATTTTGATGCTGAGAGCAACACCCCGAAACTTTTCTTTAAGCCAGTACGGCCTTTAGAAGAGCGGGAGCTAGAGACAGTCAAAGGGACGATGAATCACGAGGATACTGCTGAGGCGTTAACATTAAATATCACCTTAGTAGAAGATAGAAATGATTCCCCGTTCGCAGTAACTGACGGTTTCACAATTAAAAACTAAATTGGAGAAGACACATATGAGTTACCTCATAAAGAAAGTTAGCATTTTATACCCCCGTCTTGATAAGACATACAGGTTCGATAACGCGGAGAATAGGAGCGTCCCGTGCGACCCTACAGAAACTGGCGCTAAGTACGAGACTAGTTTCGTGATGGATGGGGATACCGCCACGGCCCTAATGGGAGAGATGGCTGTTGCCTACAATACTGCCCGGAAGCCTAGCTGGCCCGAAAAAGTACCCATGCCTTTCTCTAGGGAGGAAGAAACGTATGTAGGTAAGTGTAACCTCAAGGGATCTTTTGATGGTAAGCAATCGACACTGCCACCCAAGCACTTCGATGCTAAGAATAACCCGTTAGAGTCGGGGTTTCAGTTGACCTCTGGCAGTACCGCTAACCTGTTCGTAGAGTTTGTACCCTACCATAGTAGTGGTATCGGGACGGGCGTGTCTTTACGAATACGTGCCGTGCAGGTTCTGACCTACAAACCACTTGAAGCAGCATCTCCGTTTGAGGCTACTGATGGTGATTTTGATACGGGGTCACCGTTTGGTGAGGGTACCTCGGGGTTTGATTCCGCAGACGAAGCTCCTGCGGCAGTGGCGAATGCCACTGTTAACGTTGTCGGCGGCTACCTCGCTCCTGATAACCTGTTTGTTGAAGAGCCAGAAGTAGCGGAAGTAGCGGAAGTAGCGGAAGTGGTAGTACCTATAGAAACACCAAAGAAGAAAGTGAAGTCCAAGACGGCTCCTGCACCTAAAGATGAAGTTGATCTTAGTGCTCTTGTTGCCAACTGGGACGATTAATCTAGGGTAGTTGCTAGGCTTCTAGTAGCAGAAGCCTATACTCTAAAACACCACGGCTAGAATTATCGAAAAGGGTAGACACTTACCCCTGCCGTGGTCACTTTCGGTTTTGGGAAAGCTATGGAAACAAAAATATTTCTAGAAAAAGCCTTAGCAGAGGATGGACTATATTGTATTTTCGCATCAAACACACAGACAGATAGGCGCGTACAGCGGTTTTTCACCTCGGTTGACGCGTTAATTGATAGTGCAGTGTCCCTAGATAGCCAAGGGTTTAACGTCTACTTTGCGTTGTCCACGTTTAACGAGATAAATTCTCGCAAGGTAGATAATGTAAAGAACGTAAAGTCTTTCTTTTTAGACCTAGACTGCGGCCCAACCAAAGAGTTCCCCACGCAAGGGGAGGCTATATCAGCCCTAATGCGGTTCTGTTCTACTAACGATCTACCACGTCCAACGATTATAAACTCTGGGCGTGGTGTACACGTTTACTGGATACTAAAAGAAGCCGTCTGCCTTGCAGATTGGTTGCCCGTTGCGGAGCGTTTAAAGGCGCTATGTAACAAGAACAACTTTGAGGCCGATCCCTCAGTTACCGCCGATGCCGCCCGTGTACTGCGCGTCCCTCAAACACATAACTACAAACCGGACACCCCCGTTGAAGTAACTTTTATCGGCAGTCCTTCTGTACCCCCCGTCGACTTCGATAACTTTAGTGCGTTACTTGGCGCTAATGTAATACCAGTTCCCTCTAAAAGAGTGGAGGGTGCAGACCCAATGATGCTTGCCGCGCTTGATAACCGCGAGTACAAGTTCAGAGATATCTTAGCTAAATCAGATAATGGTAAGGGCTGTTTGCAGATAGCTAACACGCTCAACAACCCTAGTGAGGTAGCTGAACCCGTGTGGCGTGGGGTGCTGTCTATATTAAAAGCGTGTAGTGATGGTACAAGGGAGAGAGCGCACAAGATATCTAGGGGTTACGAGGGGTACGACCCCCAAGAAACTGACTCAAAATGGGACAACCTGACTCCAGATAAGCGGTACACATGTAACACGTTTGAAGCAGCTAACCCCGAGGTCTGCAGGGCTTGCCCTAATCGAGGTAAGCTCCGTAGTCCTTTATATATAGGGCAGTCAATTAGGGAGGCCACAGCAGAAGATAATATCGTTACGGTGGAAGCTCCTGCATACAACCTACCAAATACCCCGGTCACTACATACACCATACCTGAGTTCCCTAAGCCCTACATTCGGGGCGCTAGTGGTGGGGTCTATGTACGGACGCGAGATAAGGACGGGGATGTAGAAGAGAAAGAGATATACCGCAACGATATCTACGTAGTGCAGAGGATTATGGATTTTGAGGCTGGGGAGGCGATAGTAATACGTCTACACATGCCGAAGGATGGGGTCAGGGAGTTCACAATAGCCCTTACCGCAGTTACATCTCGTGATGAGTTTAGAAAAGAGATGGCAAAACAGGGGGTAACCCTCCTGAATATTGACGATTTAATGAAGTACATGATGGCTTGGATTAACCAATTACAGGATACGAAAATGGCAGATAATGCACACAGACAGTTTGGATGGGCCGATAAGGCAACAAGTTTCATATTAGGAAACCAGAAGATCTACGCAAATTCAGTGGAGTTTAATCCTCCCTCAGCCTCTACGGTTGGGATGTTTCCCGCTTTTGAACCAAGGGGAGACTTTGAGGAATGGAAGAAGCTGATGGAGTTCTACAACCGTGATGGGTTTGAACTGCACCAGTACATAGTATGTATGGGGTTTGGCTCCGTCTTAATGGAGTTCATTGGGGGGATAGCCTGTTCGGCTTTGCACCTACATAGTAAGGAGTCAGGTCTAGGTAAGACCACCGCGTTGAAAGCAGCGTCTACTATATGGGGTAACCCTGAAGATCTCATACTTGATGACAGAGATACGCATCACAGTAAGATGTTAAGGTCTGAAATACTGCACAGCTTACCGCTGTTTATTGATGAGCTAACGAACGCGACTCCAGAAGACCTTAGTAACTTAGCCTATCAGTTCACCTCTGGTAAGCAGAGAGCACGGATGGTGAGTGGAGCAAACGCGGAACGACCCCGTGGAGAACCTTGGAGTTTACTCGCGGTAACCACTGGAAACACTAGTATCATCGAACGTATTCAGTTGAAGAAAGAGAACCCTAGTGCGGAAGCCCAACGGATATTAGAAGTGCGGGTTGATAAGTTGTTTACAAGCCCAGACTCAAAAGCTGAGACAGATGCGTTTGGAGATAACCTAGAACTACACTACGGTCACGCGGGTATTAAGTTCGTGCAGTACATACTGCAAAATGTTGATTCAGTTAAAGCACTCTTAAAAGAAGTACAGGCGAACATAGATAAGAGAGTAGGGCTGAAATCCGAGAATCGTTTTTGGTCAGGTGGAGCCGCTGCCACTATTACGGCAGGTATAATCTGCGTAAGG